>ERZ842401.8029-NODE-8029-length-10554-cov-28.386132_pt1 | contig 10554 bp, 7 predicted proteins | sample MGYA00521270_ERZ842401 | MGnify/ENA primary metagenome ERZ842401 (study PRJEB31892, sample SAMEA3878208) | bioreactor metagenome | biome: Moose rumen | place: Sweden | collected 2011-10 | study: EMG produced TPA metagenomics assembly of the PRJEB12797 data set... | reverse complement strand
AGCAGTGAGCCGTAATCTCACCGGCAGTGAGATTACGGCTCTCTTTTCTTTACAAGGTTAAGTTTTTCTTAGGCATTACTTACGAATGACCTGAACGACCCCATCGGCTGAAAGCTTAATGATGCTGGAAGGCTGGTGGGGTTTGTGCTCCTGGCGGCGCGACCAGCACACATAGTCGACCTGACTAAGTATGCGGGGGTCTATGTCGCGATAGTTCTGGGCGGCAGGCTCGCCGCTGATGTTAGCCGACGTAGAGACGATGGCCTTCTGGAAGCGGTAGCACAGCTCGTGCGAGAACGGTTCGCTGGTGATGCGGATGCCTATGCTGCCATCGTCGGCAATGAGGTTTGGAGCCAGGTTGACAGCACCGTCGAGGATGAGCGTGGTGGGACGGTCGCAGCAGTCGATGAGCTGCCAGGCCACATCGGGCACCCGGCGCACATAGCGCTGCAGGCGTGCATCGCTGTCGACCAGGCAGATCAGCGCCTTCGAGTCGTCGCGCTGCTTTATCTGATACACCTTGGCGACTGCCTGTGCGTTGGTGGCATCGCATCCGATGCCCCAGACGGTGTCTGTAGGATAGAGAATGACCCCACCCTGCCTCATTGTTTCGATGGCGTTGCGTATGTCTTGTTCTTGCGTCATAATTCAAATCTGCATTTCGTTTTCCGGTGCAAAGGTACACATTATTTACATAAAAAGGCCGTTTTTCTCTTAAAAAATGCATAAACTTAGGCATAACTATTGGCAGAAAGAAAAAAACTTCGTAACTTTGCGTTTCGAAAATAAACACAACCAGATGAAACGAATATTGATAGCACTGATGATGGCACTGCCCATAGCAGCCATCGCACAAGACAACACATGGGAGAGAACAGAGACAACCGCCAGCGCCAATCCTGATGCCAAATACCTGGAAGGCGCCGTGCCTGTGGTCGACGGACGCGTGGTGTTTCAGACCACCATTCAGGCTCCCGGCAAGACAGCCCAGCAGATTTACGACCTGCTGCACCAGGACATGCTGACCATGACGAAGGAAGCCAACCAGCTGGAGCAGACCCGCCTGACGGTGGAGGATGCCGACAACCACCAGGTAGTGGGCAACTTCCAGGAGTGGCTGGTGTTCAAGAACAAGCCGCTGAACCTGGACCGCACCCGTCTGCTGTACAACCTGATTGCCGACTGTCGCGACGGCGAGGCCACGGTGAAGCTGACGCGCATCGTGTATATCTACGACGAGGAGCGCGACATGACCACCTATCGTGCCGAGGAGTGGATTACCGACCGCTACGGTCTGAACAAGAAAAAGACCAAGCTGGCACGTGTCAGCGGCAAGTTCCGCCGCAAGACCATAGACCGCAAGGACTACATCTTCAACCGTTTCACCCAACTGCTGCAGAAATAAATGTCCAGCGAAGAATCACTGCTTACCCCCGACGAGCAGGCACAGGTGAGTCATCCTAAGCGCCACAATCTGGAGCCCTTTCGCGACTCCAGCAAGACGCGTGTGCTGCGCCTGTGGCTGAACATCATCTTCATGGCAGGTGCCATAGTCGGCCTGGTGGTCTATTTCTATGCAGACCACGAGTTGGCTAAGTATATACTGATTACATCGTGTGTGTTCAAATTCGTTGAACTGGGACTGCGCATACTGAAGATATGAGGTACGTAGGATTGCTGATTGCAGTGGCAGCCTGCATTGCCGGCAGCCAAAGCACAAGGGCCCAGGTCTACAACCAGATGGACGAGGATGGCAACATTGTGCAGATGGACGAGTCGGGCAACAACGGCAACTTCAACCCCCACAGAAATGACAGCACCAAGCACAACAAGGTAGTGCCGAAAGGACTATACGTATGGTCCGTAGACCGCAAGTTCGGCGATATTCACGAAGCCGAGATTGACACGATGCCGCACCTGTTTCCGCAGTCCACGCTGGGCATGGGCCGGCTGATGGACTACCAGACCATCGGTTCGAACTTCAGTGCCCGGCAGAGCCGCATCTTCATTGACCGGCAGGAGAAGTCACAGTTTGCCTTTCTCGATGTGTACAACCAGGTGCTGAAATCGCCCGAGCGGTGGCACTTCACCAACACGCTGTCGCCCATCACCAACCTGACCTACGACAACTGCGGCGACAAGCAGGACGGTGAAGACCATCTGGATGCCAAGTTTGCTGCCAATGTAGGCAAGCGCCTGGGAGCAGGCTTCGACCTGGACTATGCCTATGCCCGCGGCTACTACCAGCGGCAGAGCAACAGCCACTTCGGCGCATCGTTGTATGCCAGCTATCTGGGCGACCGCTATCAGCTGCACCTGCTGCTGTCGACCTATCACGAGAAAGCCACCGAAAACGGCGGCATCAGCAACGACAACTACATCACCCACCCCGAGTTGGAACAGCAGACATACTCCACGAGCGAGATACCCGTGGTGCTGGAAAGCAACTGGAACCGCAACGACCACCATCACATGTTTCTGACGCACCGCTATTCCGTGGGGTTCTACCGCAAGGTGAAGATGACCGAGGCGGAAATTGCCGCGCGGAAATTTGCCGAAGAGTCAGCCAAGCAGAACAAGCAGAAGAAAGACAGCCTGAATGCCGCCAATCCCGATGCACCTGACAGCGCACCTGCCGACACGCTGGCTGCCGTGCCCACCGACTCGCTGGGAAACATGCTGAAGCGCGAATACGTACCGGTGACCAGTTTTATACACACCCTTGACCTGGGCAGTTTCCACCGCAAATATCAGGCCTACGAGACACCCAAGAACTTCTACGACCAGATGTACTTCTACGCCGTTCCCGACGGGTATACCGGCACCGACTCCATCTACGACGAGACCAAGCATTTCGACATGAAGAACACGCTGGCCGTGGCTTTGCTCGAAGGTTTCAACAAATACGTGCCGGCAGGACTGAAGGTCTTTGCCACCCACGAGACACGCCGCTTCGACATGCCTGTCTACGACGGCACACTGGACCTCGATGACAGAACTTCCTGGCTGGAACGCACCACGGAATACAACATCAGCATTGGCGCACAGCTGCAGAAGACGCAGGGACACACCCTGCACTACAACCTGACGGCAGAGACCTGGATGGTAGGCGAAGATGCCGGACAGCTGAAACTGGACGGTACGGCCGACCTGAACTTCCCCCTGCTGGGCGACACCGTCAGACTGGCTGCCAAAGCCTATATACACCGGCTGAACCCGACGTTCTACGAACGCCACTACCACGGCAAGCACTTCTGGTGGGACAACAGCGACATGGACAAGGAGATGCGCACACGCATAGAGGGCGTCTTCACCCTGGAAAAGACGAAGACCAGCCTGCGCTTAGCCATCGAAGAGATACAGAACTACACGTACTACGGCATGAGCTACACCCGCAATGCCGACGTGCTGAACAACTACACGGCAGGCATCCGACAGCATGGGGGCAACCTGAACATTATGACCGCACAGCTGGACCAGAAGCTGCAAGCGGGACCCCTGCACTGGGACAACGTGCTGACCTACCAGTCGACGTCGAACGACGAGGTGCTGCCCCTGCCTACCTTCAACGTGTTCTCGAACCTCTACCTGAACTTCATGGTGGCAGGCGTGCTGCGTGTGGAACTGGGTGCCGCCGCAACGTGGTTCACCAAGTACAACGCTCCTGAGTTCTGCCCCGGGCTGAATCAGTTTGCCGTACAGGAGAATGCCGACGTACGCACGGAAGTGGGCAACTTCCCCTTCGTGGATGTCTATGCCAACCTGCACCTGAAGCACACCCGCTTCTTCCTGCTGATGCAGAATGTGCTTGGCGACAGTGCCAACCGCCAGTACTTCCTTACTCCGCATCATCCGCAGAATAAGTCAGTACTGCACTTTGGCGTTTCCTGGAACTTCTTCAACTAACAGTTATTTGTACTCGCTCCACGACTTGATGCCGATACCCTCGACACCAACGGTACAGAATGCGTTGATAAACGCACTGGCCAGACGCGAGTTGGTAATCAACGGCACATTGAGGTCGATAGCCGCGCGGCGGATTTTGTAGCCGTTGGTCAGCTCATGGGTAGTCAGGTTCTTGGGGATATTGACCACCATGTCTATCTTGTGCTGATGCAACAAATCAAGGGCCTGGGGCTGACCCTGATCTGAAGGCCAATGAACCAGCGTATTCGTGATACCGTTGTCAGTAAGATACTTCGAGGTGCCACCAGTGGCATAGAGCTCGTAGCCATGATCCACCAACATGCGGGCTGCATCGAGCATCTCGGCTTTCTGCTTAGCCGAACCGGTAGACAGCAGCACCGTCTTCTTCGGAATGCGGTGGCCCACCGAGAGCATGGCCTTCAGCAGCGCGGTGTTCGTATTATCGCCAATACAGCCCACCTCGCCCGTAGATGCCATATCGACACCCAGCACAGGGTCGGCCTTCTGCAGGCGGTTGAACGAGAACTGCGACGCCTTGATGCCCACATAGTCGAGGTCGAAGAGGTTCTTCGAGGGACGCTCCACCGGCAGACCGAGCATCACCTTCGTGGCCAGGTCTATCAGGTTCAGCTTCAGCACCTTGCTGACAAAGGGGAACGAACGCGAGGCACGCAGGTTGCACTCGATGACGAGGATATCGTTCTCGCGAGCCATATACTGGATGTTGAACGGGCCGTTGATGTGCAGGGCCTTGGCAATCTGTCGCGAGATGCGCTTGATGCGGCGCACCGTCTCGACGTATAGTTTCTGCGGCGGAAACTGGATGGTGGCATCGCCCGAGTGCACACCTGCAAACTCAATGTGTTCGCTGATGGCGTAGGCCAGGATCTCGCCGTCCTTGGCCACGGCATCCATCTCAATCTCCTTGGCATGCTCTATGAACTTCGACACCACGACGGGATGGTCCTCGCTGACGTTGGCTGCCAACTGCAGGAACTTCTCCAGTTCTTCCTTGTTCGAACAGACGTTCATGGCAGCACCGGAGAGCACATACGACGGACGCACCAGCACCGGGAACCCTACCCTCTCTACAAACTTGTCGATGTCTGCCATCGACGTCAGCGCACTCCATTCGGGCTGGTTCACGCCGAGTTCGTTGAGCATCTGCGAGAACTTGGCACGGTCCTCGGCACCATCGATATCCGCGGCCTGAGTGCCCAGGATGTTCACGTGCTGCTCATCGAGATAGACAGCCAGGTTGTTGGGTATCTGACCACCCGTAGAGACGATGACACCGTAGGGCTGCTCCATGTCGATGATGTCCAGGACGCGCTCGAAGGTGAGCTCGTCGAAATAGAGGCGGTCGCACATATCATAGTCGGTAGATACGGTCTCGGGGTTGTAGTTGATCATCACCGAACGCCAGCCGTTCTTACGGATGGTGTTCAGTGCCTGCACGCCACACCAGTCGAACTCGACGCTGGAGCCGATGCGATAGGCACCGGAACCCAGCACGATGATACTCTTCTTATCGTTCTCATACTGGATGTCGCTGGCTACGCCCGAATAGGTGACGTAGAGGTAGTTGGTCTGTGCGGGGTACTCGGCAGCCAGGGTGTCAATCTGCTTCACGACAGGCAGGATACCCAGTTGCTTGCGGCGGTTGCGAACCTGGAGCATGGCTTCGTGCATAGAGTCGTAGCGCTCCTCCAAGCCGATGGCACGAGCTATCTGGAAGTCGGTGAATCCGTAGACCTTAGCCTCGCGAAGCAGGTCAGCATCGAGGGTATTGATGTTCTTACGTTTCAGGCGTTCGTCAATATCAATGATATGCTTCAACTTCTGCAGAAACCATTTGTCAATTTTCGTCAGGTCGTGAATCTTGTCGATGGTGTATTCAGGCAGGTGCATCGCCTTGGAGATGACGAAGATGCGCTTGTCGGTCGGTTCGCGCAGGGCGGCATCGATGTCGGCAATCTTCAGTTCCTTGTTTTCCACAAAGCCATGCATGCCCTGACCAATCATACGCAGGCCTTTCTGGATGGCTTCCTCGAAGTTGCGGCCGATGGCCATCACCTCGCCTACGCTCTTCATGCTGGAACCCAGTTCCTTGTCGACGCCGTGGAACTTTGACAGGTCCCAACGGGGAATCTTACAGACCACATAGTCGAGGGCAGGTTCAAAGAATGCCGATGTCGTCTTGGTGACGGAGTTCTTCAGTTCAAAGAGTCCGTAGCCCATGCCGAGCTTGGCAGCCACGAAGGCCAAAGGATAGCCCGTAGCCTTGGATGCCAAGGCCGAAGAACGACTCAGGCGGGCATTCACCTCAATGACACGATAGTCCTCCGACTGGGGGTCGAAGGCATACTGCACATTACACTCGCCCACGATGCCGATATGGCGGATAATCTTGATGGCCAGCGCACGCAGTTTGTGATACTCGCTATTGGTCAGCGTCTGCGAGGGGGCAATCACTATCGACTCGCCCGTATGTATGCCCAGGGGGTCGAAGTTCTCCATGTTGCACACGGTGATGCAGTTGTCATAGCGGTCGCGCACCACCTCGTATTCTATCTCCTTCCAGCCTTTCAGCGACTTCTCTACCAATACCTGCGGCGAGAAGGCGAAGGCCTTTTCCGCCAGTTTGTCCAGTTCGGCCTCGTTGTCGCAGAAGCCGGAGCCCAGTCCGCCAAGTGCGTAGGCAGCACGCAGAATGACGGGATAGCCCAGCGCGGCAGCGGCCTTGCGGGCATCCTCTATATTGTCGCAGGCCTGACTCTTGATGGTCTTCACCCCTATCTCGTCGAGCTTCTTCACGAAGAGCTCGCGGTCCTCGGTATCCATGATGGCCTGGACGGGTGTACCCAGCACCTTCACGTTGTACTTCTCCAGCACACCGCTCTGATAGAGTTCCACGCCGCAGTTCAATGCCGTCTGTCCGCCAAAGGCCAGGAGGATGCCGTCTGGTCGCTCCTTCTCGATGACTTTTTCCACGAAATAGGGCTGCACGGGGAGGAAATAAATCTCGTCGGCGACGGCCAGGTTGGCCGTGCTGTCCGTTTCGTCTTTGGCTGAGGTCTGCACCGTAGCGATATTCGGATTAATCAACACCGTCTTGATGCCTTCCTTGCGAAGTGCCTTCAGGGCCTGCGAACCACTATAGTCGAACTCGCCTGCCTCACCTATCTTCAATGCGCCTGAACCAAGTAGCAGGACTTTCTTGATACTATTATCTTTCATATTACAATGTTTCAATAAAACGGTCGAACATAAACTCCGTATCCACAGGACCAGAGCAGGCCTCAGGATGGAACTGGCTTGAGAACCAGGGGTTAGAGATATGGCGGATGCCTTCGTTTGAACTGTCGTTCATATTCACGAAGAGCTCGCGCCAGTCGGCACCCAGCGTCGCAGCATCTACGGCATAGCCGTGGTTCTGCGAGGTGACGTAGCAACGATTGGTGCCAACCTCACGTACCGGCTGGTTGTGCGAGCGGTGACCATACTTCAGCTTGTAGATGGTGGCACCGCCAGCCTTCGCCAGCAGTTGGTTGCCCATGCATATGCCGCAGATGGGCTTGCGACTCATCGACATCTGTTTTTTCAGCACATTCACGGCATCGACACACTTGTCAGGGTCGCCAGGCCCATTGGCCAGAAACAGTCCGTCGAATGCCATGTCGGTGTAGTCGTAGTTCCAGGGCACACGAATCACCTCGACGCCCCGGTCTACCAGACAGCGGATGATGTTGTGCTTCACACCGCAGTCCACCAGCACCACCTTGCGTCCTGCTCCTTCGTTATAGCGAATCACATCCTTGCACGACACCCTGTCGACCCAGTTGATTGACTCGTAGGACTCATAGTTCACTTGGGCCGCTTCACCGTCAAGCACCAACTGCCCCATCATCACACCATGCTCGCGCAGCACCTTCGTCAGCTGTCGGGTGTCGATGCCTGTAATGCCTGGCACCTGCTCGCGCTTCAACCAGTCGGCAAGGCTCTCGCAGGCATTCCAGTGTGAATACTCTGCGCTGTAGTCGCTCACGATGATGGCAGAGGCATAGATTCGGTCGCTCTCCATGAAGGTGGCTATCCCGTTTTTCTCCACCGTAAATGGGGGCACGCCATAATTTCCCACCAATGGATAAGTCAGCGTCATCAACTGTCCGGCATAGCTGGGGTCTGTCAGGCTCTCGGGATAACCCATCATGGCTGTATTAAAGACCACCTCGCCGGCTACGGGTTTTTCGTAGCCAAAGCTCTTGCCGTGAAATTTCGTTCCGTCCGAAAGGACCAGTGTTACATCTCTCATTTTTATTTCAATCTTAAAACTTCAATTTTCAATCTTCAATCTTCAAAAAGAAGGGCGATACGTCAATAAACGAATCGCCCTTGTCTCTATTCAACAGTCACCGATTTTGCTAAGTTTCTGGGTTGGTCAACATTCTTGCCTTTACAAACTGCAACATGATAAGCCAACAACTGCAGAGGTATCGTGGCAACCAATGGTTCCAGACACTCCTGAACATCTGGCAACTCTATCACCTCGTCGGCAATGCCGGAGATGGTCTCATCGCCCTTGGATACGAGGGCTATCACCCTGCCCTGACGGGCCTTTATCTCCTGGATGTTCGAGATGACCTTCTCGTACATCGCGTTATGGGTGGCAATGACAACGACAGGCATGTCCGAGTCAATCAGCGCAATAGGCCCATGCTTCATCTCGGCAGCGGGGTAACCCTCGGCGTGGATATACGATATTTCCTTCAGCTTAAGGGCACCCTCCAATGCTACGGGATAGCTGAAACCGCGTCCCAGATACAGGAAGTTATGCGCATAAGTAAAGGTACGCGCGAGGTCGGCCACCTTGTCGTTAGACTGCAGCACCTCGCGAATCTTCACAGGAATCTCGCTCAGTCCCTTGACAATCTTCAGATATTCATCGCGATCCACCGTCCCCTTAGCCTCTGCCATGGCCAATGCTATCATCGTAAGCACAGTCACCTGTCCGGTGAAGGCCTTCGTAGAGGCCACACCAATCTCTGGTCCTACATGGATATAGGTTCCCGTATCGGTGGCACGGGGAATGCTGCTGCCAATAGCATTGCAGATGCCGTAGATAAAGGCACCCTTCTCCTTGGCCAGTTGGACGGCAGCCAGTGTGTCGGCAGTCTCGCCACTCTGCGAGATGGCTATGACCACATCGCCCTTTCCCACAACGGGATTCCGGTATCTGAACTCGCTGGCATACTCCACCTCGACGGGAATACGACACAGCGTCTCTATCATCTGCTTTCCAATGAGACCTGCATGCCAGGACGTGCCGCAAGCCACAATCACGATGCGCTTGGCATCGAGCAACTGACGTCGGTAATCAATTAATGCAGAGAGCGTTACGTGGTCTGCCTCAACGTTCACACGACCACGCATGCAGTTGGTCAGGCACTCCGGCTGCTCGAATATCTCCTTCAGCATGAAGTGCGGATAACCGCCTTTCTCAATCTGGCCGAGGTCGATGTCCACCTTCTTCACCTTCAGTTCCTGTTCCTCGCCCAGAATGCTGACGATGTGCAAATCCTGTCCTCTGCGAATCACGGCGATATTACCGTCTTCCAGATAGACCACCTTGTCGGTATATTCCACAATGGGACTGGCATCTGAGCCCAGGAAGAACTCGTCGTCGCCGATGCCCACCACCAGCGGACTCTGCTTGCGGGCCGCTATAATCTGGTCGGGGTCGCGCTTGTCAAGCACGGCAATGGCATAGGCGCCAATCACCTGATAGAGAGCCACCTGAACGGCCTCCAGCAGATCGAGGTTCTTCTTCACCATGATATACTCTATGAGCTGCACCAGCACTTCCGTATCGGTATCGCTGACAAACTGCACACCCTTGGCTATCAGTTTCTCCTTGATGTCGGCATAGTTCTCAATGATGCCGTTGTGGATAATAGCCAGATTATGGCTCTGAGAATAGTGAGGATGGGCATTGCGGCTCGACGGCTCGCCATGCGTTGCCCATCTGGTATGTGCTATACCGATATTGCCGCTCACATTCTTGTCGCCGCAAAACTCACAGAGATTGGCCACCTTTCCTTTGGCCTTATAAACATTCAGGTCGCCATTGTCATTAATCAATGCCACGCCTGCGCTATCGTAGCCACGATATTCCAGGCGTCTAAGGCCTTTAATCAAAATAGGAAATGCTTCCTTTGTGCCAATATATCCAACTATTCCGCACATAAATCGCGTATGTTTGTGTTAAAAATCGCCTGCAAAGGTACTGCATTTTTTTTATATGAGCAAAAAGAGAGGGAGTTTTTTTGCGAAACTCCCTCAACTTTTATTAATAGAACTTGAAATAGCGACGTGCATTGTTGTACGAGATATCCTCGACCATGCGACCCAAGGTCTCACGATCGTCTGGCAGCAGGCCTTTCTCAACATCATTGCCGAGAATGTTGCAGAGGATGCGGCGGAAATATTCATGGCGAGGATAACTCAAGAACGAACGGCTGTCGGTGAGCATGCCTACGAAGCGGCTCAGCAGACCCAGCACAGAGAGAGCGTTCATCTGACGAATCATGCCATCCATCTGGTCATTGAACCACCAGCCGCTGCCGA
>ERZ842401.8028-NODE-8028-length-10555-cov-3.458571_pt1 | contig 10555 bp, 12 predicted proteins | sample MGYA00521270_ERZ842401 | MGnify/ENA primary metagenome ERZ842401 (study PRJEB31892, sample SAMEA3878208) | bioreactor metagenome | biome: Moose rumen | place: Sweden | collected 2011-10 | study: EMG produced TPA metagenomics assembly of the PRJEB12797 data set... | reverse complement strand
GCGCGATTGATATTGAACCCGCGCTTGTGCTAAAGGGAGAATAACAAGGAGTGTAACTATGAGTTTATTAGAAGTTAAAAATATATCAAAAATCTACGGCCCTTTAAAGGCGCTCGATAACGTAAGCCTGAGTGTTGACGAGGGCGAGTGGGTCGCTATTATGGGACCGTCAGGCTCGGGAAAAAGTACGATGATGAATATTATCGGCTGTATGGATAAGCCGAGCCTCGGTACAGTTATCTTAGACGGTAAGGATATAAGTAAGGAAAGCGACAAAAATCTTACCGCTCTGCGCCGAGATAAAATCGGACTTATTTTCCAGCAGTTTCATTTGGTAAGCTATTTGACTGCTGTGGAAAATGTTATGCTGGCCCAATATTATCACAGTGTTCCAGATGAAAAGGAGGCCTTGGAGGCACTTGCAAGAGTGGGACTTGCTGATAGGGCAAAGCATTATCCAAGTCAGCTGTCTGGTGGTGAGCAGCAGAGAGTCTGCGTTGCAAGAGCACTTATCAATTATCCAGAAATCATTCTTGCGGACGAGCCAACAGGAAACTTGGATGAGGCAAATGAGGAGATAGTAGTTGAATTGTTTAGAAAGCTGCACGAGGAAGGCACTACTCTTGTTGTGGTTACTCACAATCCAGAAGTGGCTGAGGTAGCGCAGCGTACTATAGTCCTTAGAAATGGCAAGGTGGACCACGAAAAAATTAATCCAAATTTCACAGGAAAACTTAAGCATATTACCTTAGAATAGTGTTTATGAATGTAAGGATAATCTAGCTTGGATTGGAGGTATTATGAAGAAAATAATCGCTTGTAGTTTCATAGTCGCAACAACAGCTTCTGCTTTATTTACCGCTTGTGGTTCTAGCAATGTGACCTACAAGGATGGCACCTACACAGGCCAAAGTGAGGTCTATGAAAACGAAGATGGCAGTGAGGATGGAAACGGATATGGCGTTGTCACAATTACCATCGAGGACGGTCAGATTTCCGACTGCACATTTCAGACATACGAGGTCGATGGCACATTGAAGGATGAAGATTATGGCAAGGAAGATGGTCGTATAGCCAACAAGGATTACTACAACAAGGCACAGAAGGCAAATGCTGCTTGTAGTGAATATGCTGCTATGTTGGTTGCTAACGGACAGCTAGATGGAATTGATGCCATAAGTGGTGCCACAATCAATTATAATGAGTTTGTTGAAGCTGTGGAAAATGCACTAAAGGAAGCAGAGGAATGAAAATAGTTCGGCATGTGCTGATAGTAACAATTTCACTTTTGGTTCTGTTGGGAATCCCAGTTTATTTCACTGGATATTTTCAAAGAAAGCTAAGCGGGGTGGATGCTGTGTCTGCAGCGACCGTTATAGTTGATGCCCCATCAGGGGCCTATGTGGTCTTGATAAATCCATCCCTGCACCAAAATACAGAAAACCTGTCAGTGTGGGAAAGCTTTTTTGCAGGAGAGGAAATTGATTTCTTGTTTGAAGATATTTCCTGTGTGGTAGCAGATATAGATACATCTGCCTATGAAATAGCAAGGAGCTTTCAAAGCAGGCTGCCTGAAAATCAGATGACCATCAGAAAAGAAGATATTACACTTATGCTTTCAAAGGCTATGAATGATAAGTATGATGTGGTACTGATGTCAAAGGAAATTTTTGATGTTTACAAGGCAGACTATGGGATGGATGATTCAGTAATAATAGAAGGCGAGAATTGACATTGAGAAAAGTAAATTCGATTGTGACAATGGGAATAATGGTCCTGTTTTTAGTACACATGATTTGGGGAATATTGATTCTCACAGGAATGACAAAGGGAGGCAGCAATGTTTTTAGTGTCTTTTCCTACATGTTGATGGTACTGATAGCGGTGCATGTGCTCATAGGAATAAAGCTAACAATAGACACAATCATTGCGGCGAAAAAATCTCATGTATTTTACTGGAGAGAAAACAGTCTTTTTTTGTTACGACGAATCAGTGGATTTGCTTTATTGCTTTTTATATTAGCCCATGTGATAGTACTAAAGGGAAAAAGTGTGAATGGTAGCTTCAGGTTGCCATTTTTTGATGAAATGGCCCTGGCAAGTCAGATACTTATGGTACTTTCGCTTCTGGTGCATTTGGCAACAAATATAAAGCCTCTGAAAATAGCATTAGGATTTTCTGATAAGCACAATTTAAGAACAGATATCGGCTTGGTTCTTGCTATTTTGCTATTTTTATCAGGGATAGCATTTGTAATTTATTTTATCAGGTGGCAGGTGATTTAGATGCGGCCGTTTTTACTAAAATTCTGTTCGTTATTTTTTATAGTCACATTCCTTACAGCGGAGCTTTCAGGCTGCGGCAAGACTTATGATGGGATTGCTATTTCAAATTCTAGTGAGATTTCAGAAGGCATCAGAACTATTATGCTTCACAGAGGATATAGTGCCAGGATTTCTTTTTCATCCCACCTATTAAATGATGATGAGGTGGCATCAATAGTAGATGGTTTGATGGATGAGGCTTTTTATGAGAGTGAAGCCTCCCAGGGGGGAGATTATTTACGCTATCAATATGGCGGATACAGCATGACTCATTCTGCAAGCAAGTCCTTTTTAAAATACGTATATACGATAAAAATCGTGCCCAATTATTACACTAGTGTAGGGGAAGAAGAAGCGGTAGATGAGCTGGTCAAGGAGGCCATAGAATCGTCAAAGCTTAATAAGGATTCTTCCGATTACGACAAGATAAAATGGGTGCATGACTATATTTGTGATACGGTAGATTACGATACCGTCCACAAGCATACTCCAGGAAGTGGGCATGTTCAATCAACAGCTTTCGGAGCTTTAACCTATCACACAGCCTTGTGTCAGGGCTACGCGGTGCTTTGCTATAGGCTTTTAAAGGAGCTGGGAGTTGATACGAGGATTGTCACAGGTCAGGCTGTGGTTGCAGATAAATCAGAAAGACACGCCTGGAATATTGTGGCAATAGATGGACAGTATTACAACTTGGACGTTACAATTGATGATGTAAATTCATCCTTTGAATATTTTTTGAAAACGGACGAAGATTTTTCTGTGGACCATAGCAGGGATGATAAATATTTAAGCCAGGAATTTTACGATAATTATCCTATGGCTAAGGAGAATTACTAATATGAAAAAAACAGCATTTATAGCATATAAAAATATTATAAAAAGACCAGTCAGGACAACTGCTTTGATAATTTTGGCACTTGTTTTAGCTCTTTCGATTTTTGCAGGAACTATAATAGTAAACTCATTGAATAATGGTTTTAATTCCCTCGAAAATAGACTGGGCGCAGATATTATGGTAGTTCCCTACGAAGCAACTACAAAGCAGGATTTGGAAAATATTGTGCTACAGGGAAACACAGGTTATTTTTATATGAAGTCTGAATATCTGGATGAAATATCTCAGCTTGAGGGTATTGATAAGATAACTCCGCAGTACTATCTAGCTTCTGTTAAGGCTGGGTGCTGTTCCATTCCAGTTCAGATAATCGGATATGATCCTTCCACGGACTTTGCTATTACACCATGGATTAAAAAAGCTAGTACCACAGATGTGGGGTATCTAGATGTGGTGGTTGGAAATGATTTAAATGCTTTTGTAGGTGATACACTTTCGTTTTTTGGAGTAAAGGTAAATGTTGTGGCAAAGCTGGATAAAACTGGTACAAGCTATGACACGGAGGTGTTTACCAACCAAGAAACTATAAAGACATTAATAGATGCTTCCTTGAACAAACAGTTAAATGAATATTCAAATATCAATTCGGGAAATATAGTTTCATGCATTCTCATAGATGTGGCTGACGGTTACAGCGTGGATGATGTGGTAAATGATATTAATATTCATTTCAAAAAGGTAAGAGCAATCAGAGCTACAAATTTAATTTCAGGTGTATCGGATAGCCTTACTGCCGCTACGGATATTGCCAGGGTTCTCATAGTTGTTGTATGGCTAGTGGCTCTTGGAATTATGATTGTAGCCTTTAGTATGATGACAGGAGAACGCAAGAAGGAATTTGCTGTGCTTAGAGTATTAGGTGCTTCTAGACGAAAAGTATCTATGATTGTTCTTGCTGAAGGAATAGGATTAAGCGCAGTAGGCAGCGCCATTGGAGTTTTACTTGGACTAATAATAATTCTTCCATTTTCAGGTTATATTGAGACAAAGCTATCTTTACCATTCTTGTTGCCGAATGCAGGTTATATTATTGTAGCAGCAGTTCTTGCGATAGTGCTTTCCACCTTGGCGGGAGCGCTTACGGCTTCATTTGCAGCAGCAAGAATCAGTAGAGTTGACACGGGCACAATATTAAGGAGCGGAGAATAATGAAGGTACGCGGCAAAAATATAAAAAAGGATTTCGTGAGAAAGACCAAAGACACTAACATTTTTACAGCAGTAAAGACATGTGACATAGAAATTCCTGCTGGAGCCTTAACTGTTGTGAGAGGTCGTTCGGGCGGTGGCAAAAGTACACTTTTAAACATCCTGGCTGGTATCCTAAAACCAACAGAGGGCAAAGTTTTTTATGATGATATGGACATTTATGAAATGGATGATGAAGCTTTGTCCAAATTTAGAAATGAAAATATAGGATACGTTCCACAGGGGAAAAGTGCAATAGCTTCTCTTTCTGTTTTTGAAAATATCATGCTTCCAGGTATTTTATATGGAGACAGAAATGAAGAAAAAGCAGCCAAGCTGATGGAACAATTTGATATTACTGGGATAAAGAATGCCATGCCAGAGGAGCTTTCGGGCGGCGAGCTTAGAAGAATGGCAATTGCAAGAGCCTTGATTAATAATCCTAAGGTATTATTTGCTGATGAACCTACAGGAGATTTAGATGATGAAAATACAATAATTGTTTTTGAGGCATTAAAGAATATTGCGAAGGAAGGTACAGCAGTTCTGATGATTACCCATGAGGGGGAAGCAGAGGGTTATGCTGATAGAGTTTTTCACATGGATGCAGGAGTATTAAGTGAGTGAGAAAATTTGCTATATTAATATCATAGGCGCAGGTCTGGCAGGTCTAACTGCTGCTAAAACATTGGCAGAAAAAGGGATTCATGTCAGACTGTTTTCTGTGCAGCCATCGGAGAGGGCACAGTCAAATTTAGCAGAGGGCGGTATCAATGCTTCCTTAAATCTTATGGGAGAGGATGATACTGTCCTCGAACATTTTAATGACACCATGAAGGGTGGATGTTATCTAGCCGACCCCAATATGGTTATGAATCTAGTAAAGGAAGCATGCGATATCGTGATGGAATTGGATAGATTGGGAGTGCCATTTCACAGGGAGGATGGGCATATAATCCAAAGGAACTTTGGTGGTCAAAAAAAGAAGCGAACCAGTTATGCCAAAAGTAGCACAGGAAAGGTTTTGACCGTCGCACTTATAGATGTAGTCCGTAAATACGAAGTGGAGGGACTGGTAGAAAGATATAGTCATCATCAATTTGAAAGGTTAATCCTATCAAATGGTAAATGTCAGGGCGTGCAGATTTTGGACAAGTTTACAGATAAATCTAAGGTTTACTATGGCCCTAGCATAATGGCATGCGGTGGTATTAATGGTATGTTTTTAGGGCTTACCACAGGAACAACTGCCAATACTGCAGATGCAGCAGCTAGCTTGTTTTCGCAAGGGGTGGAGTTTGCTAACTTGGAGTTTATTCAATATCATCCGACCACAGCAAAAATCACAGGAAAACGCATGCTTATTTCCGAGGCAGCCAGAGGAGAAGGCGGAAGATTGTTTTATTATCAAAAGGATTCTGCTGAAGGCCAGACCAAAAAGGTATATTTCCTAGAGGATAAATATGGTCCAAAAGGTAATCTGATGCCACGAGATGTGATTTCAAGGGAAATGGCAACCTTAGAAAATAAGGTGTATTTAGATTTGACAGGACTTTCTGATGAGACCTGGGAAGCGAGGCTATCAGATTTGCGAGAGGAAATTATACATTATCTTGCGATAGATCCAAAGGTTGAGCCGGTCCCTGTCTCACCTGGTATACACTATTTTATGGGCGGAATAAATATAGATTTTTATCACAAGACAAATGTTGATGGGTTATTTGCGGCAGGCGAGTGTGCAGCAGGATATCATGGTGCTAATCGCTTGGGAGGGAATTCTTTGCTGGGTGCCATATTTGGCGGCAAGCAAGCTGCTATTTCTGCGGGTGAATATTTAAAGGCAGATGAAAAATGCCAATGCCAGGATGGGTATGAAGTCAAAGATTTTATCTATATGACTGAAAAGGAACGAGAAATAGAATTAGAGTTAGAGCGGGCATTAGCAGATGGACTTGGAATAATGAGGCAAGCCAGCTCACTTCAACAGTCATATGATTTAATATCTGCACTTGAAAATAAGTGTGAGTCAGAAGAACTTAAAAATCGAATTATTTTTGCTAAGGCCATGTTAGAATGCGCCATAAATAGAAAGGAATCAAGAGGAGCTCACACTAGGCTGGATTTTACTGAAACGCTAGAAGAGTATCATAAATCTACAATTGTATCTTTAATAGATGATCAGATTAAAATTTCTTTTAGAGAGATTCCCGAGCTTAAAAAAGAAAACTGATTTTAGGAGATAGGAATTCTATGGAGAAGTTATTACATATTTTAAGAAGAAATAAGAAAAGCGCTGAAAGCTATTGGCAGGATTTTAGTTATAGCTTTGAAGATGAGGCTGCAACTGTTGCCACAGCTCTTATGGAGCTTCCGGTTGTGTGGGAACACAGTTGCTTGCAGAAAAAGTGTGGGGCTTGCGCAATGATAGTGGATGGTAGACCATGCTTGGCTTGCGATACAAAGCTAGTGGACTTAAAAAATGAAAAAATAACAATAGAGCCCTTAAGAAAGTTTCCTGTGGTGGAGGACTTGCTGGTGGACAGGTCTAGCATGATGGAAAAATTAGGGGAGCTTAAGGTCTGGTTTAGAGAAGATGCATTGGGGCTAGAGGAGGACACTGCATTCGAGGCTTCCAAGTGTCTGCAGTGCGGCCTATGCTTGGAGGTTTGTCCTAATTTCTATCCAGGAGGAAAATTTGCTGGAATGGCAGCCATGGCTCCTCAGGCAAGAATCATTTCTAAGTCATCAGTTGATAAAAAAGACGAGATGGCAGGAAACTACAAAAAAAGTGTATATGACGGCTGCGGAAAATCATTGGCTTGTAGAGACATTTGTCCGGCTAAAATACAAATGGAAAATCTGCTTGTAAAAACTGCTTCCAAAGCTGTTTGGAAACGCTGAAAATATAAGGTTTTATTTACTTGAAAACAATGTAAGAAGGTGGTAAAGTATTTAAGGCGTTAGTTGAGACTAATAAAAGGTAAATGATTATAACGCTAGATATACATATCAAACTAAAAACTGGCGGAAGGGATGTGTTATATGATGCCATTAGTTGTAGCACCTAAGGGTGAGGAACAATTGATTAAACGAATTGGTGGAAGTGATGACGTTCGTCGTCATTTGAGCGAGCTGGGATTTGTTCCTGGCGGCTATGTTACAGTTGTTAATGAGATTGGAGGCAATCTCATTATTAATGTAAAGGAGTCAAGAGTTGCTGTTGATAAGCAGTTGGCTCAGAAAATATTTATATAATTGATAGTGCTTAGCATTGAGTTAAGCCAAAATCGTAAAAGTAAAAGGAGAGAATATCGATGAAGACATTGAGAGATGTGAACGTTGGCGAAACCGTCACTGTTGCAAAAATCGATGGTGAAGGCGCAGTAAAGCGCAGAATCATGGATATGGGCATCACAAAGGGTGTAGAGGTTTACGTCAGAAAAATCGCTCCACTTGGAGATCCGGTTGAAGTTACTGTTAGAGGTTATGAGCTTTCAGTCCGCAAGGCTGATGCAGAAATGATTGTCATAAAGGAGGATTAGGTCGTGGGAATTCGTATAGCTCTCGCAGGTAATCCAAACTGCGGCAAAACAACATTATTTAATGCACTTACAGGTTCTAACCAGTTCGTTGGTAACTGGCCAGGTGTTACAGTAGAGTACAAAGAAGGAAAATACAAGGGTGATAAGGAAGTAACTATCGTGGATTTACCTGGTATTTATTCTCTTTCACCTTATACATTAGAGGAAGTTGTTTCTCGTAATTATTTGATAGACGAGAGACCAGATGCAATCATCAATGTAATTGATGGTACAAACTTGGAGAGAAACCTATATCTTACAACACAGATTGTAGAACTGGGGATTCCTGTTGTTATCGCTATCAACATGATGGATGTTGTAGAAAAGAATGGCGACAAGATTAACACTAAAAAGCTTTCAGAGGAGATTGGTGTTCCTGTTATCGAGATTTCTGCGCTTAAAAACAGAGGTCTTAAGGACATAGTTGATTCTGCTACAAAGGCAGCTAAGGAAGCAAAGCCTCAGTCACCAAAGCATAGATTTGCTGGTTCGGTAGAGCATGCTTTTGCTCACATTGAGGAGCTTTGCCTACACAATATTTCTGATGAAAATCTTCAGAGATGGTATTCAATCAAATTGTTTGAAAGAGACGAAAAGGTTCAGGAGAAGCTTGGACTTTCATCTGATATTATCAAGCACATTGAGGAAGACATTGCATCATGTGAAAGAGAACTTGATGATGATTCAGAGTCAATCATCACAGGCGAGAGATACAACTACATCGGAAGCATTATTGATGGTTGTGTAAAAAAGGCGAAAAAGGGTCTCACTACATCAGACAAGATTGATCAGGTTGTCACAAACAGATGGCTTGCTCTTCCAATTTTTGCAGTAGTTATGTTTATTGTTTACTATGTATCAGTTACAACAGTTGGTACATGGGCAACTGATTGGGCTAATGATGGTGTGTTCGGTGATGGCTGGCATTTATTTGCAATCGGTTCTAGCGCATACAATGATGCAGCTGACGAGTACACTGAAAATGCTCTTATAGTAGATGGATACGATTTATACGTTGAGGAAAACGGCACAGAGCCTACAGGCGATTTTGAATATCCAATAGAGGATGAGGAAACAGCAGCTGTTGATTATGAGACAGCATCTCTTGCTGATTATGAAGCAGCAAAGGCTTACATTGATTCTACAGAGGAGCCAGATCCAGCAGATTACGGCATTTGGATTCCAGGTGTTCCTGTATTCGTAGAGGCAGGTCTTGATGCTATCAATTGTAACGATGTTGTAAAGGGACTTATCCTTGATGGTATCGTAGCAGGTGTTGGTGCAGTACTTGGTTTCGTTCCACAGATGCTCGTACTTTTCATCTTCCTTGCATTCCTTGAGTCATGCGGATACATGGCCCGTGTTGCATTTATCATGGACCGTATCTTTAGAAAATTTGGTCTTTCAGGAAAGTCATTCATTCCAATGCTTATCGGTACAGGTTGTGGTGTTCCAGGTATCATGGCTTCACGTACAATCGAATCGGATAGAGACCGCAAGATGACAATTATGACTACTACATTTATTCCATGTGGTGCTAAGCTTCCATTCATTGCAATGATTGCTGGTGCTATCTTCGGAGGAGCAGCATGGGTTGCACCATCAGCTTACTTCCTTGGAATATTTGCTATTATCGTTTCAGGTATCATGCTTAAGAAGACAAAGCTTTTTGCAGGAGACCCAGCACCATTCGTTATGGAGCTTCCAGCTTACCACTGGCCAACAGTTAGCAATGTACTCCGCAGCATGTGGGAGAGGGGATGGTCCTTCATTAAGAAGGCAGGCACCATCATTCTGCTTTCCTCTATCGTAATCTGGCTCGGCTCCGTCTTCGGTGAGGGCGGCTTTGACCCCGACAGAGAGCTGGAAACCAGTATCCTCGGCATGGTTGGTAACGTTGTTAAGGTTATCTTTGCGCCGCTTGGCTTCGGCACCGGCGTTGCCGGTATCAAGGCGACTATCGCTACCGTGATGGGTCTTGTTGCCAAGGAAGAGGTTGTCGGCGTCTTCGGTGTGCTTGACTTTGAAGGTATGACCCAGCTGGCGGCTTACTCCTTCCTGCTGTTCAACCTGCTCTGCGCACCGTGCTTCGCGGCAATCGGCGCTATCAAGCGCGAAATGAACAACGCGAAGTGGACTTGGTTCGCAATCGGCTATCAGTGCGGTTTCGCGTATGTAATCGCGTTCCTCATCAACCAGATTGGCGGCGCGTTCACGGGTCACTTGAACATCATCGGACTTATCTTCTCAGTCGCCGCCCTCGCCTGCATGGTCTACATGCTCTTCGTCAAGAAGTACAGCGAGGCAGAAAAACTGACGGTCGCGGTCGGAAAGTAAGTTAATCCGTCATTCCGAACTTGTTTCGGAATCTCAAGCACAAATTGAGATGCTGAAACAAGTTCAGCATGACAACGCCTATTTTGGAAAAACAAATGGGAACAATTATTGTCGGCTTGGTGTTGGTGGCGGTTGTTGCCGCCATCATCGTAAGCCTCGTGAAAAGCAAAAAGAAAGGCAAACATTCCTGCGGCGGGAATTGTGCGCATTGTGCGGCGGGGTGTAGT
>ERZ842401.8027-NODE-8027-length-10556-cov-5.808875_pt1 | contig 10556 bp, 1 predicted proteins | sample MGYA00521270_ERZ842401 | MGnify/ENA primary metagenome ERZ842401 (study PRJEB31892, sample SAMEA3878208) | bioreactor metagenome | biome: Moose rumen | place: Sweden | collected 2011-10 | study: EMG produced TPA metagenomics assembly of the PRJEB12797 data set... | reverse complement strand
AATTATAAATAATTATAATTTATCTATAAATTGTTCAGATGATTGTTTTACTCATAAAACTAATGTTCTAGGAAGCACTAAAAAATGTGTTGAAAGTTGTCAAGATAATGATTATTATAAATATGAATATAACCATGTATGTATGGATAAATGTCCCATTGGAACACATCATATATATAGAAATGAATATTTATGTAAGAAAGATGAAAGACGTAAAGAATATAAAAATAATATTGAAAAATGTAAGGAAAATCTTCATATAGGTTATTATTTAGATTACGAAGATGGAATTTATAAACCATGTTATAGAGCATGTAAAACTTGTAATAAATCAGGTGATATAAATAATAATAATTGCATAGAATATCTAATAGATGTATATCTTGAAGAATTTCGAAAAGAAATCATTTCTTATAATACTAAAAAAATAGATATTGGACATGATTATTTTAGAAGTGAAGAAAATGTAGTATATACATTAACTTCAACACGTAATCAAAATAATAATAAATATTTTAATGTATCTTCAATTGAGTTAAATGAATGTTATAATAGAATAATAAAACAATATGGATTACAAAATAATAGTAATATTTATATATTAAAAGTTGATATTTTACTACCTGGAACAAAAATACCAAAAATTGAATATGAATTATATTATCCTTTAAATAAAAGTCATTTAAATAAATTAGATATGAAATTATGTGAAGGAAAAAATATATATATTTATTATTCGACTGAAATAAAAGAAGAAGATATAGATAAACATAATATAAAAAGTAATTATTATAAAGATATATGTATTAAATCATCTTTAAATAATTCCGATATGACTATAGAAGATAAAAAAGATTATTATTTAGATAATAATTTAAATATATGTGAAGAAAATTGCGATTTTTATAATTATGAAAAAAACGAAGGAAAAATAAAATGTTCATGTATTATTAAAACTGAAATAAGATATTTTTCGGAAGTAAATATTAATAAAGATGAATTAATAAAAGGATTTAAAAATATTAATAATATTATGAATTTAAATGTAATGAAATGTTATAAAAATGTATTTAATAAATCAGAAATATTAAAAAATTATATTTTTTATTTTTTTGTTTTTGTATTAACTTTGCATATAATATTATTTATTATTTTTATTATTAAGGGTAAAATTAAATTAATAAAAAAAATTTCATTATCATTATTAAATAAATTGAAGAAAAATAAAGTATTAAAACAATCAAATTCAAAATCTGCAAAATTTAATATTAATATCATTAATAACAAAAATATTATTAATAGAAATAAAAAACGAAAAAAAATTAAAAGAAAAAAAAATAAAAGGAAAAAAAGAATTCCAAAGAAAAGAAAAAGAAATCATAATTCACCTAATAAAATTAAAAAAAATAAGACGAGTCATAATCTATTAACTCAAAAAATATTTGTGTCAAATATTAAAGGAAATTATGTGACACATTTAACAATTAATGAATTAAATGATTTATCATTTGATAAAGCTAAAAAATTAGATAAAAGAAGTTATTTTAAGTTTTATTTATCTTTATTAAAAGTAAAACATATTTTATTATTTACTTTTTACATAAATAATGATAATAATTTAAAAATAGTTAAAATAGATTTATTTATTTTTATATTAATTTTTTATTTGACTACTAATGCTTTATTTTTTAATGATTCTACAATGCATAAAATATATCAAGATAATGGAAAATTTAATTTAGAATATCAAATTCCACAAATTGTTTATTCAACTTTAATAGTATCAGGAATAAATACAATAATAAATTATTTTGCTCTAACTGAAAATGATATTATTTCATTAAAATCAATTGAATCTACTGATGTAATTGAAAGAAAAAAAAAATTTATTATTTATAAAGTTTATATATATTTTATTATTAGCTTTTTATTATTATTATTTTTTTCTTTTTATTTATGCTGTTTTTGCTTTATATATGAAAATACTAAAATACATTTAATAAAAGACACTGCTATTAGTTTTGGTTTAGATTTAATATATCCTATATTTTTATGTTTAATACCTGGAATTTTCAAAATAATTCCTTTAGTTCTAGTTATGGCACTATTTTTGTTAGAATTATTATATGTCTATAAATTGTATTCTAAAAAAGATAATAAGACTCTTGAATTATTACCTTCAATACTTAACGCTTCTCTATTATTCTTTCTAAGAGCAATATGTAGAATTTTAGGTTTTGCAAAGGGAATTGTTGGATTAAGATTCTTTATGTTATAATAACGAAACAGGGGAAAAGATGGAAAAAGTAACCGAAAGACAGCTTGTATCATTTGACTGGGCTATGAAACGTCTGCTCAGAAGCAAAGCTAATTTTGTTATTTTAGGTTGAATTTCATTTGTAATATTATTATTATAATTAAACGCTGAATTATTCGTTTTTATCATTAATAATTTATATAGTAATTCTCTACCAAAAATATTTTTCATTTTGTCTTTATATTTATCACATGTTTTAAATAACTTATCTATCTTTTTATAAAAGTATATTTTGTATATAGTATTCATTAAATTTAATTTATTTTGTTCTTCAATTTCAGTTCTTCCTTTTTTTAAATCTTGTAGTAATTTATCATATTTATTTTTTTTATCCGCTTTTTGTTTAATATTTTGTAAAAATTGTTTCGCTCTTATATAAGGTAGATCATGCAATAATTTTTTTAATATCATTGTTTTTTCAATAGTATTAACATCATTTATTTTTTGTTTTTTATCTAATACATCAAAGGCTTTTTTCATTTTATTTTCTCTATCTTTTAATTTATAAGCTTTATCTCTCCAATTATCTAAGATATTTAGTAATAGTATACTATTATATTTATCTTCAGTTTTTGGTAATAATTTTATTAAAGTTTTATTTATTAAAGTCTTTTTTTTATTATCTTTCACTTTATCCAAGAATTTCCTTCTTGAAAGAGTCGTAAATGGTTTTACGAATTTATTTAGTTTATTATATATATTTAAAGTTTTTATTATATTTAATAAATTTTTATTTTTATCATTTAATTTCATTTTATTAACCAATTTTTTCCAATTATTTCTCGCATTTGCAAGACGATATCTTTTTTTAATATAATTAGCTATTCTTAATTTCGATTGATCATTTTTCATAAAATTATTATAATTTCTCCATTTATTAAAATGATGTCTTAAATTATCTGAATTTTTTAGTATAATTCCAGATAATATTTTTTTTAGTAATTGTTCTTTATTTTTTTCTCTTTTATTATTTAAATATATTTTCCAATTTTTATTAATCATTTCCACTGCTCTTTTTTTACCTAATTTATCTGTCTTTTCTTTCCATGTATCTAAACATTTTTTTAAAATTCTAGTTCTAAAATTATCATTATTATTAATAACATTTTTTAAAATATTATCTTTTCTTTCGTTTTTAATTCTATCAAAACAATCTTTTAAAATATTATTTCTTTTATTTTTTAATAAATTATTAAATGAATCAAATATATTTCTATTTTTTTCTGAATTTATTTTATCTAAAGCATATTTTGCTCCAAATGGTATATTATTTAATTTTTCTAAACCATCTTTTATTTTTTGTAATTTTGTTTGCTCTTTTTTTCTTTGTATTTTATCCTGAATGTTTCTACAAAATTTTTGAATTATTCTTGCATTATCATTACATTGAATATTTCTTGCGTTATTCAACCATTTCATGAAATAACTGTATAATTTATAATTTGTTGATTTTTCTTTTTTTAATACCATTATTGTTAATATTCTTTTTATTTCTAAGAGCCAATTTTTTTTGGCTTTCGCTTTGAAGGTTTTAAATGCTCTTTGTATTGTGGATACATTGCTATTTATTTTGTCATTTAATTTATTAGTATTATCTAACCATTTTTTTAAATATGTCTTCAATAAGAATGTTTTATTTATATCATTCATATTATTTAATAGTTTACCTAAATTATATTTTTTATTATTGTTATCTGAAATGTTTCTTAAATTATTCATAAACTTCGATAATTTTGGTCTATTTAATGCTTTCATTAATTTATTCATTTTAGCGGCTAATAATATATATTTATCAATTTTCTTTTTGCCATTTGTAATGAAATAATTTTTGATTTTATCATTGATTAATTTATATAATTTAGGTCTTATGAATCTTTGGATTATTCTACTATTTTCATTATAAGTAATAATTTTTGATTTATTATACCATTTTCTCAATTTTGATCTCAGTATATCATCATTAGTTTTTTCTTTCTTTTTAATATACTTCGTTAAAAAGTCTTTTATATTTTTTAATTTATCTCTTTCTTTTTTAGCTTTATAAGTTCTATAAGCATTTGCAATTTTTGTAACATTATTATTTGCTATTTGATTTATTCTTCTCCATTTATTAAAGTAATTTTCCAGGCTTGATTTATCATTAACAAAAATTTGTTTTGATAAAATCAATGTTAATATATTTTTCTGTTTTTCTTTTTTTAATTTATCTGTTTTTATTTTTGCGATTATATCCAATAAATTTTTGGTTTTTATCATTTTGACTAAATTTAAATATTTATTTGCTGTTTTCAAATCTTTCGCTTTTTGCTTAGAAATATTTTCTCTCCATTTATTTTGTATTTTTGATGCATTTGAATTCATTTTATCTAATAAAGCTTTTTTATGCCAAATGTTAAAAGGTAAAAGTAATTTATATAAATTATTTTTTGTTAATTTATTTATTATTTGATTTAATAATAATTCTCTTCGTTCTTTATCTCTTTTCAATTTTTTAGCATATTGATGTCTTAGGAAATTTTGTAACATTATTGTATGCTTTTTAGTTTGATCATAGGTGTTTTCTTTCCATTTTTGTAAAGCTTTTTTTAAATGGTAATTTGATATTTTTTCGTGGATTTTTGGTTGTGTTTTTCTTAAGGCGTTTTCCTTTCCTATAAATTTTAAATTATTTATGAATTTATCAAATCGATTTTTAATCATATCTTGTAAAGTATTATATACAAGATCTCCTTTACCTCCTGTTATTTTTGATAATTTATTTAAAACATTGGTTAATTTATGAATATAATCTTTATGTAATAAATTCTTTAATTTATTTTTTGCTAATCTATCTTTTAATAAATTCATTTTTTTTCGACAATAATTTTGAATAATTCTCGCATTATCATTATTTCTTTTAATTAAAGTATTATGAAGCCAATCATGGAAATATTTACTTAATATTTTATTATTCTTATTTTCATAATTTATTTTTATTTTCACTAATAATTTTTCTCTTAATTTTAATTTTTTTAAATTATTATTTGCTTTATATGTCCTGAAAGCATTTTGTATTTGATTAATTTTATCTAACCTATTTAAATGTGGTATTATATCTCTCCATTGTCTAAATTTATCTTTTAAAACATCATTTTTATATTTATCACCAATATTTAAAGCATTTCTAAGTGAGTTTAAAATATTCTTTTTTTCAACTTCATCATTGATTTTATAAAATATTATTTTTTTAAATAACATTTTAAGTTTATCTGCTCCATTTTTGATTAATTTTTTCTTGTCTAAATATTTTCTTAATTTATCTTTAATAAATCTTTGAATTATTCTTGCATTTTGATTATTTTTTTCTTTTTGTATTTGTCGATAATATTTTATAAAAAACATTTTTTTTATATCTTTTATTTGCTTAGATTTATTTCTTATAATTGATGCTAATAAAATATGTGCTTTCATTTTCCTTATTTGTTCTGGTATATCTTCAATTTTTTTAACAAATTTAACAATTTTATTAACAGCATCTGCTCTTTTATCATTATATGATTTTAGCATATTAATAATATCATCTTTTGGTTGTTTAAAAAGACCATTATGAACATGATCTGAATAAATATAATCCTCAAATAATTGCTTTATTTTATTTTTCATTTTTGGTGTATCTTCTAATTTAGTTTTCCATATATCTAAAGCCCTTTTCTTTTGATAATTTTCTAAATTAGGTATTGTTTTATTAATTATATTTTTTAATAAATTTTTTTTCTTATTTTCTTTTGCTAAGTCTTTTAGTTTATCTAAAATGTCTCTTTCATGCATTTTTTTTAATCCTAATTTAAATTTCTTACATCCTTTTTTGATTTGTTTTATTTTATTTAGATAATCTAAACCTATTAAATTCGCTCTCCATCTTAATAATGCTGCTCTTAATTTAGCTTCGTTGTCCTTTTTAGTTTTAACATCATTGAAAGTTCCAAGTTGCTTTATTATTAAACTCTTTAAATATAATTCTCGTATAAGCTGAATTTTTTTCTTCCATCTACTCATTGCATTATTTAAATTTAGTTTATCATTATTTCTTAAATAACTCCCTAATGTTTTTATTGCATGATATCTATCTTTTTCTCTTAATTTCATTAACTGAATTTGCTTTTGCCATGTATGAAAAGCCTTTGCTAAAGGACCTGTTTCATTATATTTAATTATTCTTCTAATTTTCGTTTTTATTTTAATATTACGATTAGGATCGATTTTAACACTGTTTTTCCACCATTTTAGAAAGTATAAATGTAATAAATTTTTTCTGTTTTTATCAATAGCATTAAATAGATCATTTGCTCCTTTAATTTTTAATACATTATTTATTTTATTTTTATATATATCATAAACAATTTTTCTATTCGGAGCTTTAAATATTTCAGTTAATTTATCAATTCCTTTCAAAAAATTTGTACCTAATTCTTTCTTTTTACCACCATATCTCCATTTAGTGAAATATTTCGATAAAATTTTCTTTTTATCATTTTCATTTAAATATATTTTCAAATTATATAACATTTTCGTTTTTAAATTATGAGCTTTTTTATCCATTATATTTTTCCTCCATCTTCCAAATAGATTTCTCATTTTACCATTAAGTAATCTTTTTTCTTGATTATTATAATTCTTTAAAAGTTTATTCAAATATCTATTTGGATTTATACTTTTCTTTACTTTATCAAAAGGTTCTTTAGTAGCATTTTTTTTAACATTTTTCGCTATGGTGTTTAATAAATTATTTATTTTAGGATAATATTCTTCAGGTTTTTTACTCATTGCTCTCCAATGGAAAAACGCTTTCATTAATTTTTCTCTATCATTTCTATTTTTTACTGTTTTTACATTGATATCAACAATTTTCGCTTTGTATTTATTAATATTAATATGTTCGACTTCTTTTTCGCATATTCTTCTCCAACGATCAAAACATTCTCTCAAAGATGTTTTTGGTTCATTTAATTTTTGGATTAATTTATTTATTATTATAGGTCGATAATCTTTTCTTAGTTTTTGATTTAATCTATTGAATAAATCCCTAAGTCTTCGATGATATAAATTTCCAATAATATCTCCGCCTTTTAATACTAATTTTAACTTTTCTAAATTATCATAATTTTTCCCATCTCCGACAAATAGTCTCCATCTTGTTAAATATTTAGATAAAATATTTCTATTATTATTCGCTTCTAATGATGTTATTATATATCTCAATAATTGTTTATGCAATTCCTTAATTTCTTCATCTTTTATTTTACTTCTCCATTTATATAAATAATATCTCAATAAAATATTACTTTTCTTATTATATATTTTATACAAATTATTTCCAGCTTTTTTTAAAACATGGTCATCTCTTGTTTTACCAAATCTATCTAAAAAAGTTTTATATAAATCTAAATAATGATTTTTTATAAGATTTTGTAATTTATCTCTGAATAATGCCATTTTTTTGAATTCATCATTAATATTAATTTTAGGTCTTTGTCTCCATTGATTAAATTTTTTTTGCAAAATTCTTTTTTCTATTTTGTTTATTATATTTTTTAATAAAGTTGTATAAATATCATTTCTTTTATCTTTATCATCTAATCTTATTCTTTTATTTTTCCATATATCAAATGCTTTTCTCATTAAATCTTTTAAATTTCTTCTTTTTATATTCATTAATTTTCCTAACGCATTTTTTTTATTAATTTCATCACATTTATCTAAATAAGCTTTTAAAGGTTCTTGATATGTTTTTAATTTCGCGTATTTATTAAGTAAATCAACACCTTTATTAATATCGGTTAATTTTTTGTATTTTGGAATTACATTACGCCATTTATTTAAATAATATTTCAATTTAATTTTGTCTAATCTTGAATCGATATGATTTGTCGCTTTGATAAATGTATCTGCTTTTAAATCATCTAATTTTTTGTGCTTTGCTATTAAATGCCATTTATGTAATTTATTTCTTAAAATAATATCTAAACATTTTTTTCTTATATTATTCACTATTTTATATAATATCTTTTGCTTTAATAAATCTTTTAAATAATTTGTTATTGGTTCTTTAGTATTTTTATGTACTTGCCTTTTTGTTAAACTTGATAAACCATTTATCATATTTAATGTACCAAAAAATTTTTGTCTTTTTTCTTCGGAATTTTTAGCTTTGCCGATATATTTATATAAATTACTAAGTAATACCCATTTATCAAAATATTTTTTTAATATCATTAATTTATTTTCATTGTATTCTTTTTTCTCGACCAGCATTTGACTCTTTATAATTCTTTGGGATAAATAATCGGATGAATATTTCCATTTTAAAAAATATGGCCTAAGCCTCATAAGTGTGAATCTTCTGTCATATTTTTCTAATAATGCAGCTAAGGTATCTTTAATCAGCATTTTTTTAGAAAATAATTCATTAAAAACATAAGGTCTGATATGATTAACCATGACATTCCTCATAATGGCTAAAAATTTTTCCTGTAAATAACTAATATAAATAATATCATAAACATATTTTCTAGTGAACTTTCCTCTCCAAACACTTTGTATTTTAATAATTTGTTCCAATATTTTTTTATATCTTTCTTTTCTTTCTCTCCACCAAGCTTGAACAATTCTCGCCGCCTTATCTCTATATTTCGGATTTATACCAGTAAATCCTCTTCCAGATGTTCTTGCTTTTTTAATTTTGAATTTACTTTTTTTTTGAATATTTTCCTGGGCCAAATCGACAACACCTCCTTTATCTATTCTCATTCTCCTGAGAATAGTTCTATCTTCAGTATTTGGTCCTTTCGCACTAAGCATCGCTAAAGAAACATATAAAAATTTATTTTTGCCTTTATTTCTTAATGTTTTTTTTTGTCCTGGTCTTATTGTTGAATTATTCAAAGTTTTTTTATCGAATTTATTTTTACCATCTTCACCGAAACTACGATTTAAATTCGACTCAGGTGATCCATTTCTGTTTTTTGCTAATAATATATTACTTAATTTATTCATTTTTTGAAGGACTTTATATCTATCACTAAATAATTGATCTTGATTCGATGGAATTATCATTTGAGAATTACTTATTAAATTACCATCTTCTCCCTTATGTGGATCATAAGTTTTGACATAATATTTAATTAATTTTTTAACATCTTCTCCTGTTACATTAACATTTTCTTGAAATCCTCCGGTTCTTGCCATTATTTCTATATTTTCTAAATCTCCTCGATTTTGTCTATTTGTTTCACCTATACCTATATTATCCTCATTTTTAAATAATTGATTATTATTTTTTTCTAATTGACTTTTTAAGTCCTTTATTTGATTTATATTATCATTTTTCTCTGAAGCAGAATCAGAATCACCTTCGACATTACCTTTTGGACTCATCTTTCTCAGAACTCCAGGAAGAGGTTCTTGTAAATCTCTCGGATTCATTGCAAACTGAATTTCTCGACTATTCTGGTCCATTCCTCTTTGATCGTTTATTTCTTGCTGCATTATACCACTACTCGATGCATCGTTTTGAATTATATATCCATCACCTTGCTGTTTTGGCTGACCTAAAAATATATTCCCTGTCTCATTTGACATCATATTATAAGATCTATCATTTAAAAAAATTTGTTTTGGGCTATTCATATTATTCATTCTCCCACTATTAATTGTTCTTACATTATACTCTACTTCCTGAGGTGATTCGCCCATATTTATTGTTTTGGGACTTCGAGAAAGAATTTCTCTTCTTTCTATGTCATTATTTCTTTGTTGTGAACGTTGATTTTGGAAATAATTAAATTTTTGGGACATATTTATTATTCCTCCATTTCCATATTCGTTTCTTATTTCTTGAGTAACTGGTGACCTTACTATCATATTTCTACTATCATTCAATGGTGACATATTTTGCCCTCTTCGAAAATTTGTTTCATTTGGCTCCAAATAAATCATCTCACCCATTCCTGATTCTGATGTTCCTTGTTCATATACTCTCATTGGACTTCTTCTATAATTTTGACCATATCCTTCCATTGGGGAACGGCTCCTTTGATTACCTGTAAATGTTCTTATTTCATATTCTCCTTGAATTCTATTATTATTCAGGTTTTGCTGCCCAGGATTTCTAAATTGCATTTTATATAATTTAATTTTTAAAATGTTGATAAATTAAATTTTAACCAATAATATTTTTATTGAATATATATTCCTATACCTG
>ERZ842401.8026-NODE-8026-length-10558-cov-5.031134_pt1 | contig 10558 bp, 7 predicted proteins | sample MGYA00521270_ERZ842401 | MGnify/ENA primary metagenome ERZ842401 (study PRJEB31892, sample SAMEA3878208) | bioreactor metagenome | biome: Moose rumen | place: Sweden | collected 2011-10 | study: EMG produced TPA metagenomics assembly of the PRJEB12797 data set... | reverse complement strand
AAAACTTTTTTGCCAATACAAGAAATATAGCAGATACTCAGAAGGACACATTAGAAGATGAGTATGTTCAAAAAAGGGGTAAATATGTATTGAACAAACTCGATAGACGAATGACTGGGTCGCACTATTCCGAGGCTCTCAATTACCAGATTGAAACACCAGATAACACCCTACTCTTCCCTGGCTCTTCTATTACGAAACTTGAACATTGGAACTGGCGATGGTCAGAACAAAAAGTCAAATGGGGAATCGAGAATAGCTTTATTGTGTTTAAACAGACAAAAGGAACATGGTCGATTTATTTTAAACAATATCAATTTGTCAATAATAATGACGAACAAATTGTCAGGTCTTTGCCTTTTCAGAACTTGTTAGATGACGATGACAGTTTCAATTCTGCAAGAGGATCGTCTGATTTAATGAATGTTCTATCGGCAAAGCTTTTTGATTACCCCAAACCTCTGTCTCTGATAACAAGGATATTGGAAATAGCCACAGCAAAAGAAAGTATCATTCTTGATTTCTTTGCTGGCTCAGGCACCACCCTCCATGCCACCATGCAGCTCAACGCCGAGGACGGCGGCCACCGCCAGTGCATCTTGGTCACCAACAACGAGAACGGCATCTGCGAAAACGTCACCTACGAGCGCAACCGCCGCGTCATCTGCGGCTACACCACGCCCAAAGGCCAACAGGTGGAAGGCCTGCGCCAAAACAACCTGCGCTACTACCGCACCGCCTTCATCCCCCGCGAGCGCACCCAACGCAACATGAGGGCCTTGGTCAACGCGGCCACCGACCTGCTCTGCATCAAGGAAAACCTCTATCGGGAGTTGCCGGTTGACAGTTTGCAGTTGTCAGTTAGGCTTACGCCGAGGCAGGTGCGCCTGTTTGCCGACGGCACGAAGGGCATGATGGTCATCTACGACGAGCAAACGATCCCCTACATCGTGGAAGGGCTGAACAACTCTAAACTCTCAACCCTCAACTCTAAACTCTCAACTCTCAACTCTAAACTAAAAATATACGTCTTCTCGCCCGGCCGCTATGCCTTCGACGACGATTTCTTCGAGGTGCGCGACAAGGTGCAACTCGTGGCGCTTCCCGCCGCCATCTACGACGCCTACCAGCGCGTGTTGCCCAAGCGAAAGGAGAAGCTGCTTGAGACGGAGACCCCGGCAGGCTTCCCCCTTTCGAAGGAGGGGCAGGGGGGATTCAACACAACCCAAAACATTGAACTCGATTTCGAGGAAGGAGGCAAGCAATGAAAGAACTGCGATACCAACAGAAAGCCATCCGCGAGTTGGTGGACAAGGCCGTCGAGCTGCTCAGCCTTGGCGGGCAGCGCCGCACCCTCATCTTCAAGGCGCCCACAGGCGCGGGCAAGACAGTGATGGCCTCGCAACTGCTGGCCACGCTCACCGAGGAACTGCAATCGCGCGGCGACTGCCCCTTCAGGCAGGTGGCCTACATCTGGATTGCGCCCAACAAGCTGCACGAGCAGAGCTATTTCAAGCTGAAGGACAGTTTTGCCGAGACGCGCCAGCTCCGTGCCGTGCTCTACGACGAACTCGACCAAGCCGACGGCTACATCCATCCCGGCGAGATCCTGTTCGTCAACTGGGAGAGCATCAACAAGGAGAAGAACGTCATCGTGCGCGACAACGAGCAGAACGCCTCACTCTACGAAGTGACCCGCCGCACCCAGCAGGAGATGGGCATCCCCATCGTCGTCATCATCGACGAGGAGCACCTGTTTTGGTCGAAAACCGCCGACCAGTCGAAGAAGGTGCTTGAACGCATCAATCCCAAGGTGGAGATCCGCATCTCGGCCACGCCCAAGACCCCAAGCGACTACATCGTCAACATTCCCCGCGAGGCGGTGGTGGCCGAGGAGATGATCAAGAAGCAGGTCATCCTGAATCCCGACATCGCGCAAGGCTACAGCGACGAGCGCGAACTCAACCAGCACCTCGTCAGCTGCGCCTTGGAGAAACGCAACCGCTTGGCGCAGGCCTATCAGGAACTCGGCGTAAGCATCAATCCGCTGCTGCTGATACAGTTGCCCAACGACACCACGCTCAGCATGACGGAGGAAGACAACAAGATTGCCGACCAAGTGAAGACCTACCTGAAGGCCGTCAGAGGCATCGACACCGACAACGGCAAATTGGCCATCTGGCTCTCGGGCGAGAAGGCCAACCTCACCGGCCTCGAAAAGCCCGACAACATGGCGCAAGTGCTCCTCTTCAAGCAGGCCATCGCCTTGGGTTGGGACTGTCCGCGAGCCGCCGTGCTGCTCATCTTCCGCAAGTTGCAGAGCGACACCTTCACCATCCAGACCGTGGGGCGCATCCTGCGAATGCCCGAACAGAAGTTCTACACCAACAACCTGCTCAACGTCGGCTACGTCTATACCGACATCAGCAAGGACCGCATCTCGATTGTGGCCGAGGACATGGACTACCTGAGCGCCGACACGCTACAGGCCACAAGGCGCGAGAACCTCAGCAACGTCGAGCTTGTTTCCTACTACAGCGAGCGCAAGAGCAGCGACCGCAACCGTCTCGGCCCCGACTTCAAGAAGGTGCTCATCGACACCTTCACCGAGCATTGGCTGCTGACCTACCAACCCTTGCTGTTCAGTTTCGACGAACTGGACGGCGAGGAAACCCGAAAGGAAAACGGGCATGACGGCGCCGAATCGGTTTGCGCCCGCAACCGCGAAATCGCCCAAACCCATATTCGTTTCGACGTCAACAATATCAATGTGGAAATCCCCTCTGATGTGGTCTTCCAAAACGAGTTAGGCGTTATCGATGTGGGCGAGCGGCGCAAGTTTGCCCGTACCGCCGGCGAAATCCACAGCATCTATGTCGCTTATTGCCGTTCGCTCTTGGGCAAGTTCGAGAAGGCGCACAGCACCGACGTGTTGGCCGGCTACCTGCTCACGGCGATGGAAGAGTTGTTCGAGCTGTTTGAGACCGATGCCAAGAAGGTCATCCTCTATCACGCCAACAAGCCCAAGTTCACCGACATCGTCACGAAGGCGCTCAATCGCTACGAGCATGTTTTGCAAGGCCGCCAGCGCGAAGCCCGTCGGCGCGGCTTCGAGCCTTACACTTGGGAAGTGCCCGCCGAGCGGCTCTACAAGGAAGAGACGCATCAGGCGAGGCCTGCCGTGAACGGCCACGCGCTGCTGCCTTTCGTCGAGCTGAAGAAGGCTTCCCTTCCCGAACAGACGTTCCGCGACTTCCTCGAAGCCCATGCCGCCAGCATCGACTGGTGGTACAAGAACGGCGACGAAGGCAAGCAGCACTACGCCATCCCCTACGAGCAAAGCGATGGCGAGAAGTCGCTCTTCTATGTGGATTTCATCGTCCGCATGAAAAACGGCCAGGTGTTCCTCTTCGACACCAAGACCGAGAACAGCGACCCCGAGGCCCCCAACAAGCACAACGCCCTTTTGGCCTACATGGCCGAGCGCCCCGACGAAAACCTGAAGGGCGGCGTGATTGTGGAGCGGAACGAGGTGTGGTATTATTCGCGCTTCCCCATCGAGACGACCGCAAACATAGCGGGCTGGGAGGCGTTTTTCCCTGACGATTACGATTAAATGCATGGTTTTGGCTGAATAGAATAGTTCGCATCCAAAAGACCGTCGTGATGGACGATTTGTTTGAAAAGTATAAAATGTAGAAGCAAACTTCAAAACACTTACTTTTTCCTATCTTTGCGGCTCGAATACCATCACCCATGAAAAAGAAACTCCTGCTTTCCCTTGTGGCCTTCCTGGCCGTCGCGGCGCCGCTCTTCGCCATCTCCTACGGCAAGAACCTCAACCGCACCCTCCGCGTGCTGCGCAACGAGCTGAGCGCCGACTATCGGCAGATCGACAAGAACCGCGACCGGCTCACCGAGGACTACGAGAAACAACACCAGAAGATGATCGACGTGATGAAGCAGTGCGACGAACTTTCGCTCATGCTTTATTCGCAAAAACAAGGCTACACCTTCGACGTGAGCTATGCCTTGCAGAAGGTCACCGAGAAATACAACGAGTTCAACCAAGACCGTGGGCCTTTCGACCGCATCGTCAGCAACCTCAACGTCGAGATGGAACGCCATGCCCGCCTCATCGAGTCGCTGCGGCGCCTGCCTCCCGAACTCGACACCATCATCGGCATCCCCGACAGCCTGCTCGTCCACTACGACAGCCTGAACCCGCTCTTTTTCAGCACGGCGCATCTCGAACTTGACGAGGAAGTCAAGGCCATGGCCGACTCCATCTCCATGATACCTTTCGTGCTCGACGAGCAGGGCGAGAACGACCGCGAGCAGTGCATCCACTATGCCGGCGAACTGCTCAAGATGTACGCCGAGACCAAGGCCGTCGTGGTGGCCGACAGCATCCACTACTACGAGACCTTCTTGCGCCTGAAGGAGACCTACGACTATGCGCACGACTACTACCAAGTGCTGCAAAACCGCATCTTCATCGAAGGGCAGACCCCGTGGTACACCATCCTGCAAAGCCCCGGACGCTATTGGCGGCAGGCCATGGAAGACGCACACGAGAAATACGACCTCAGCGCACTCCAATCGTTGTTCAAGCGAGGCCAAGCCGAGCCGTCGTCAACCGACACGGGATGGGAGTATTCGCTTCAGGTATTCATCATCGTCTTGTTTGTCGTCGAGTTGCTCATCGTCTGGCTCGTCGTGTCGCTCCTGCTTGTCCCGGCCTTCCGTTACTTCAAGCCGCTGAAAGGGTTCGTCGAGAAAGACCAACGGCGTTTCATCGCCTTGTTGGTGGCCATCCTCATCACCATCATCGTCAATTCCACCGCCATCGGTGGCGACGGCTTGCTGCATATCGCCGCCAAGCTCACCAACACGTTCCTCTGGCTCTTGGCCGCCATCCTCGTCGCGCTGTTTCTCAGGCTGAAGCCCAAACAGCTGAAGTATGGTTTCAGGCTGTATCTGCCTGTTTTCTGCATGGCCTTGGCGGTCATCGGTTTCCGCGTGGTCTTCATGCCCAATTCGCTGATGAACTTCATCTTCCCGCCTGTGTTGGTGGCCTTCTTCGTTTGGCAACTCTTCGCTTGCATTCACAACGCCAAGAAAGTCAATCGTGTCGACCGTTTCTTGGGATGGTTCTCGTTGGTGGCGACGGGTGCCGCCTTGGGCGTGGCCATTGCCGGCTTCATCTTTGCCTCGCTGCTCGTCTTGGTGTGGTGGTACTTCCAGTTGGCCTCCATCCATGCCATCTATACCGTCCTCAAACTGATCGTGCAATACCGTGAGAAGCGGATGAAGCCCCGTATCGACGACTACCGGGCGAGGATCGACTTCGTTTCGGGTCCCGCCAAGGAAACGCTGATGTTTGGCGCCACATGGTTCTACGACTTGGTCAAAGACGTGGCGCTTCCCGTGATGGCGCTGCTGTCCATCCCCTTCTGCATACACCTTGCCTTGGACGTGTTCGACTTCGAGGATTTGTACAACAACATCTATTACCAAAACTTTGTGCAATTGGTCAACGACAGCGGCGCCGACACGTTCAGGCTGTCGTTCCACGGGATCCTCGTCCTCGTTTGCCTGTTCTTCGTGTTCCGTTATGTCAATCGCGCCTTGCACGCCATCTGGCAACAGGTCCGTTATGCGATTTTCTTGAAGAAACACCATCGCAAGACCATCCGCAACAACGAGATCAACCTGTCGTTGGGCAACAGCATCATCAGCGTCTTGGTGTGGTTTGTTTATGTCGTCGTCGTCGTCCTGACGCTTCACGTCCCCACCAGTTCGCTAAGCCTCGTGGCCGGTGGCCTCTCCGCAGGTATCGGCTTCGCCCTCAAGGATACCCTCAACAACTTCATCTACGGCATCCAGCTGATGTCGGGCCGCTTGCGCATCGGCGACTGGATCGTGTGCGACGGTATCCGTGGTAAGGTCACCCACATTGGTTACCAAAGCACCGAGATTGAGACCGTCGACGGGGCGGAGATGTCGTTCCTCAACGCCACCCTGTTCGCCAAGAACTTCAGCAACCTCACGCGCAACCACGGTTACGAGTTTGTCAAGATCACGGTGGGCGTGGCCTATGGCACCGACATCCAACGGGTGCGCGAGTTGTTGGGCGAGGCCTTGAAGGAGTTGCAAGGCAAGGACGCATTCGGGCGCGACATCGTGGACTCGAAGCGCGGCATCAGCATCACCTTGGAGGGCATGGACGACAGCGCAGTCACCGTCGCGGTGAAACAGCAGGTGCTTGTGGCCGAGCGCGTGGGCTATATTGACCGTGCCAAAGAAATCGTCTACAACACCTTGAACGCAAATGGCATCGCCATCCCGTTCCCGCAGTGCGACGTGCATCTTGTCAAGGAAGAATAGTTTGTTAAGCGGAAAATCGTACCTTTGCAGTCCAAAACCATTCAAAATGAAGAAAGTTTTCATCCTCATGGCAGCCGCCTTGCTGTTGGCCTCATGCGGCGAAAAGCAACCCAAACCAACGCCAACCCCTACCGACAAGCCCAAGAAAACCGTCATTGTGCCTGTCTTCAACGCCGACTCGGCCTACCGGTTTGTGGCCAAGCAAACCGAGTTCGGGCCTCGTGTGCCCGAAACGCAAGCCCATGCCGCGTGTGCCGAATGGCTCGCCGCCAAGTTGGGCGAATGGGCCGACACGGTCGTCGTGCAGCAGTTCAGGACGAGGCTCTACAACGGCAACGGCATCGATGGGCAGAACATCGTCGGTGTGTTCCATCCCGAGGCCAAGAAGCGCATCGTGCTTTGCTCGCATTGGGACTCGCGCCCCTTTGCCGACCACGACCCCGACGCGGTCAACACCCACAAGCCCATCGACGGCGCCAACGACGGTGCCAGCGGCGTGGGCGTGCTGATGGAATGTGCCCGTCAGTTCAAGTTACAGCCGTTGCCCGAAAACCTTGGCGTCGACATCGTGTTTTTCGACCTTGAGGACTATGGCCCGCATCAGGACGAGGCTGAGCAGTATTACGACGACAGGGTCAACTTCTGGGCCTTGGGCTCGCAACATTGGTCGAAGACGCCTCACGTCTATGGCTACCATGCCTATTACGGCATCCTGCTCGACATGGTGGGCGGTCCCAACCCCAACTTCCCGAAGGAGTATTATTCGCAGGGCTATGCCGCTTGGGTGGGCAACAAGGTGTGGCGCAAGGCCGCCGACTTGGGCTATCGTCCCGCTTTCACCAACGAATTAGGCACGATGATCAGCGACGACCACATCCCCATGAACCAAATCGCGGGCATCCCCACCATCGACATCATCGACTTGCAGCCCGAGAGCGTCAACCAGTGCTTCCCCGACGTGTGGCACACCCTGAACGACAACCTCGAAAACATCGACAAAACCACCCTGGGCATGGTGGGCGAGGTGCTGCTGAAGGTGATATATGAGGAATAAAAATGTAAAAAATTGGCTTTCGTAACCGAAAAATTCCTATCTTTGCATTTTAAAATCAACTAATAACTCATTTATTAACAATTAATCCTTTAATCTATGAAGAAAGTAATGCTTCTTTTGGTTGCTGTCCTCGGTCTTACTTTTGCCGTGAACGCACAAAACTGGATTGGTGTCCGTGGCGCTTTCGGTAGCAGCTACGGTGCCGAGCTCTCATTTCAACATGGCTTCAATGCCCACAACCGTTTGGAACTGGATCTGGGTTGGAACAGACATGACACCTATGGCTACTACAACCTCTCCGGTGTTTATCAGTGGATGGGCGGTATCGCCAACAACTTTGGTTGGTTTGCTGGTATCGGTGCCAATGCTGGTTTGTGGGATGGCTACAACGATGGTAAGTTTGGTCTCGGATTCCTTGCCCAAGCTGGTTTAGAGTACAACTTCCAAGCTGTGCCTATCCAACTCACCATCGACTTCCGTCCGCAATGGGACGTCCTGGGTGCAGCAAGCGGATTTGGCTATGCTGGTGCTTTTGGTATCCGTTACAGATGGTAAGCATACCTAAATCAATTGAAAAAGGCCGCAGCAATGCGGCCTTTTTCTATTAGGGGCAGTTGGCTTTACAGCCCTTGGATGTACTCGTTCAGCTCGTGCTTCGAGGCGTCGTAGGTGAACACCTCGTTCAGCAGGTAGTATTTGTTCTGCTCGGTGCAAAAGCTGTAGGCGTATTTGGCAAACTCTAACTTGTTGTTTTCGAAAGAGAACAGCTTGCAGATGTCGGCGATTTGGCGCACCGTCATGGGGTTGTTGGCGACGACCTGCTTGGCCAAGGTCAGCTTGGTGTTGTCGTAGGTCTCGTTGGAAATCATGCGGTAGGCCTCGTCATAGTCATGCTGGCTCATGCCCTGGGTAGGATGGACGGGTGACATAGGCGGCATGGGCACGGGTGCCGGTTCGGGAGTCACCACGGCGGGTTGGCTCTCAATCAGGTCCATGGTCAACTCGGGACGGACATGGCTCTGCGACGATTCAAGTCCGTAAAAGCCTTTCGACTGCACGACGCTCAGCGTTTGGGGCTGCCTCAGGTCGACGAACTGGCCCACGCAGTTTTGCAGCTGGTTGTTCAGCTCAACGCGGATGTAGAAGCTGTCGTCCCAAAGGTTGCGGATGCAGATGGAACGCACAGGTTGCTCGTTCTGCAACACGTCGTCGACATAGAGCCAAAAGCTCTGGTGCCGTGGCGCGACGACGGTCAGCGTGCTGTTTTGCTGATGTTGGCCGCCGCCGTGCCTGACCTTTGCGGAAGCCTCTTGCGCCACGGATAGGCCGAGGGTGAAGGCCATCAAGGCGAGGAGTAAGGAAATTCTCTTCATGTTGGATAGGTTTGGTAATTGATGGGACAAAACTACGGTTTTTTTCGGAATCTGCAAAAGATTTCTTATGCCTTATAGCAGCGGCGTCATATAAAGTGGCAGATAGGTGATGCCCGCCTCTTGCTTGTAGTCGGCGGCGTGGAGCACCATCGGCGTGGTGATGTTCTCCGTATATGTCGCCAAACACTTGTTGAGCGACGACAGCGTATAGTTTTTCCCGCTTTTCACTTCGATTGGGATGATGTTGTGGCGGCTCGTCACCTTGCTTTTCAGCAGAAGAAAGTCGATTTCCATGCGCTCCTCTTTCTTCTCTGACGACCTGCTGAAAAAATAGAGGCTATGCCCGGCGGCGACAAGCATCTGCGCTACAACGTTCTCAACCAACATCCCTTCATTGACCTCCAATTTTCCGAACAGCAGCTTGCGATAGATGTCGGAAGTCACGATGCCGCGCTCGTCGAAAGCCTGGCTGATGAGCAGTCCGGTGTCGTTAAGGTAGCATTTGAGCGTGGTGCGACTCTCGTTCATTTTCAGCCCAACGTTGGGCTCGGTGGAGTTGTAGCAGATGTTGCCCACTCGCGCGTCCTTGAGCCAAAAGAAGGCATCGTCCCAATCGCGGTATTTTGCATCGGGTTTCAAGGACGAAAGCCGGAACTTTTTCTCGTGTTTCGACAATTGCGACGGGATTTGGTCAAAAATGCCGGCCACTTTGTCGGCTTGTTCGCCGGCATAGTTGAAGATGTCGTTACGGTAGATTTCCAAGATGTCGCGCTTGACGGCGTCCACTTCCTCAAAGTCCTTGGTCTCGACATATTTCTTGACAGCCTGAGGCATTCCCCCCACAATCATATAAAGACGGAAAGCATCCATGGCCTGCCGATGGAAGGCTTGTCCCATAGGCCGTTTTTCCTCGTACATCTTCCTGATGAAATCCATCAGCATGTCGTTTCCTGTGGCCCAAAGGAACTCTTCAAAATCCATCGGATACATCTTCAACGTCCGCTCCTCGGAAGGAATCACAATGCCTTGGGTGTTTTTCTTGATGCTCATGAGCGAACCCGTCTCAATGTAGTCGTACCGCCCGTCGGCTACCAAAAACTTGATGGCTGCCCGTGCTCTTGGACAAAGTTGGACTTCGTCGAAGATGATCAGCGACTTCCGTGGGTATAGTTTTACCTTATAATGGTTGGTCAGGTAGAGAAACAGCGTGTCCAAGTCCTCCAAATACAAGTCAAACCATTCCCTCACCATCTGGGGGGCTTTGTTGAAGTCGATGAGGAGATAGGAGTCATACTCGCGTTTTGCGAACTCCTCCACGATATAGCTCTTTCCGATGCGCCGCGCCCCTTCAATGAGCAATGCGACTTCTCCATTCCTATTGTTCTTCCAATCAAGGAGTTGGCTGTATATTTTTCTTTTCATGATGATGTATCTTACACCTTTTTGAGATTTTTTACGCTGCAAAAATACACCTTTTTTAGATTTTTTACAAGCCTATTTTACACCTTTTTTAGATTTTTGTCTTATTCGACCACCAATTTCTTCGTCACTACGCTGCCACCGAGCATCTGGACGGTATAGATGCCTGCGGGCCAACGGCTCACGTCGATGGTGCGCTGGCCTTCCACGGCAAACGAGGCGACGATTTGGCCTTGCATGTTGAGCACCATCACGCTGACGGCGCCTTTGTCGTAGTCGGTGCTGAGGGTGAACTGCCCCTTGGCGGGATTGGGATAGATTT
>ERZ842401.8025-NODE-8025-length-10559-cov-8.225628_pt1 | contig 10559 bp, 8 predicted proteins | sample MGYA00521270_ERZ842401 | MGnify/ENA primary metagenome ERZ842401 (study PRJEB31892, sample SAMEA3878208) | bioreactor metagenome | biome: Moose rumen | place: Sweden | collected 2011-10 | study: EMG produced TPA metagenomics assembly of the PRJEB12797 data set... | reverse complement strand
GAGAATATCCGTAATATTCTCGGTATAGACGATGAGGGCGAAGGAGTGGTGGCTGTGAGTGCCGCTTCGAAGCAGTTGATGCACGACTATGAGTACGGAAATATATCTACCGGAGAGTTTCTGGCTACGTTGCAGGAATACTGCTATCCGGGCACGACGGTCGATCAGATCCGCGAAGCATGGCTGAGTATGTTGGATACGCTTCCGCAGGAGAGGCTGGATTATATCGCATCTCTGCGGGAGAAAGGATACAGGACTATCCTGCTCTCCAATTCCAACCAGTTGCACTGGGACCCTATATGGGAGCAATACCGGTTGGGGAACTATTTTGACGCGGTCTTTGCTTCCCACCACCTGCATATGGCGAAGCCGAACAAAGAGATCTTCGAACATGTTATTCGTGAGGCGCACCCGGATGCTGCAAATACCGTTTATGTGGATGATCTGGAGAAGAATAGAAAAGCGGGAGAGCTGTTCGCCGGATGGCGGACATGTGGTTCGATCGAAGAACTGAAATCCCTAATTCCCTAACTCTCTAATTCCCTAATTCATTATGAAAGAGACAGAAATACTGAAGCATTTTGCGATCTGGAATGAGATAGAGCAACCGCAACCGCTGCGCGTAGGGTTCATCAATGACTCATTCGTCGTGCCGGCGAAACGGATAGGTGAGACCTCGTATTGCCTGCAACGCATCAACCATAATATCTTCAAGGATGTGGAGGGACTGATGCGTAATATCGAGATTGTGACCTCCCATATCCGCGAGAAGTTGTTGATTGCCCGTGAGGAAAATATCGAGCGAAAGGTCCTGCATCTGATTCCTACCAAGGAAGGCAAACTGTTTTACAAGAGTCCGGACGGCAATTACTGGCGGCTCTATGTGCTGGTAGAACCGGCTACGTCGCAGGAGAAAGTGACACCCAAGGCTGCCGAACTGACGGGCGAGGCGTTCGGACGGTTCCAATGCCAGTTGGCGGACCTGCCATTCAATGCCTTGTGCGAGTCGATACCTAATTTCCATAACATGGAGTTTCGGCTGCAGCAGTTGGATGAGGCGATAGCAGAAGCCGCAAATCGTCCCCTCTCAGATGTCCGCCGGCAGAGGCTGGAGGAGAGCAGAGATATTGTGGAAGCCATCAACAGCCGTAGAGAACGAATGTGTCTGGCGGAGATATTATTCCGCGAGGGGAAACTGAGAAAGCATATCAACCACTGCGATACGAAAGTCAACAACGTCCTCTTTGACGAAAAAGGAAGGCCTATCTGTATCGTGGATCTGGATACGGTGATGCCGGGATTTGTCTTCAGCGATTTCGGCGATTTCATGCGCACGGCGGCTAACACAGGTGCGGAGGATGACCCGAATCTGGATAATATCCATGTGGATCTGGAGATCTTCGAGGCTTATACACGCGGATATCTGAAAGAAGCTACCTTCCTGACTCCGATGGAGAAAGAGTTGCTGCCGTACGGATGCCGGCTGCTCAGTTATATGCAGACAGTGCGTTTCTTCACCGACTGGCTCAATGGAGATACGTATTACAAGATTGCTTATCCGGAGCATAACCTGGTGAGGACCAAAGCGCAGCTGAGGCTGGTCGAAGAGCAAGAGAAAGTGGAAGAACAGATGAAGAGCATTATTGCCCGTTTGTAATTGATAGTTTATGGTTTACGCAATTGATCAAGTCAACTGGCGGAGCGAGTATCCCTATTGCCCGCAGACCACGGTGGAAGTGACTAACGACCACGACTCATTATACCTGCATTTCCGCGTCAAAGGCGAGCAACTGCGGGCGGTGACGACAACGGACCAAGGACCCGTTTGGGAAGACTCGTGCGTGGAGTTCTTCTGCCAGGTTCCGGGAGAAAAGTATTATATGAATTTCGAGACCAACTGCATTGGTGCGATGGTCGGTTCCAGACGCAAAGGACGTGCCGAAGAAGTAGTGCCGTTTCCGGCTGACGAGATGGCGCGGATAGTGCGCAGATGCACGTTCCCGCGTGAGGCTTTTGACGAGAAAGACGGACTCTTCGAATGGGAAGTGGAGTTGCAAATCCCGCTGGATATGATCTTCAGGGAGAGCCGGCCTGTCTTTCCCCAGAAACTGAATGTCAATTTCTATAAGTGTGCCGATAAGACGAAGAAACCTCATTACGTCAGTTGGCAGCCGATACAGCTGCCAACCCCTAATTTCCACTGTCCGCAGTTCTTCGGACAAATAGAGCTTCGTTAATCAACGAAATCGTTTGTTATTCACCATCTTTTCGTTTTTGCCCTAAGAGGGTATATGTATTTTCGGAACGCCGTATATAGATCATTCCGTCGCGAAAGAATTTACACGGCGTTATTTGTGTGTTATCCGAAGTGAACGGAATGCCCCATGTGTCAAGGCTGAAATCATAGGTGTAGAATACTGTACCTACAGAATCATAAGCCGTTAGTGTTATCTTCGAAGCATCCGCCGCCATATCAAGTGTAGAGAAGCAGGAAACCTTGCGGTAGAAGATAGAATACTTGTAGTCTCTCAATTGAGTCTGCTGGGTATAATTGGCATCTCTTCCGCATCCCGGGCGTACATAATGCACGCCATCTTTATAGAGGTGTTCGAACGAATGATCATCACCGGAGAGGGAGATGATATGTTTGCCTTTTGCCGCATATTTCTCAAAAAGCGTACCCATCTGTCGCGGTTCGTCTGCCCACTGACTGTGATAACCGGTAGTATGAACACCTACGTGATGGCAGATGAGGATCCACGGACGATCACATACATTGAGAATAGAGTCAGCCCACTTATACTGTTTGCTACCGGGAAGGAATTCCGGAGAAGAAGGATCGCCGTTGATATTCAAAATAATTACATCCGCATTACCATAAACGAAATGGAAGTATGATTCTCCTCGCGGATCGATGGTGTCTCCTTCAGGCGCGCCTTCATGGCTAAACTGGTGGAAATAGTCATAGAACGAGGACCAACGATAGGTGAACGGATCACCTGTCTCATGGTTACCCGGCGAAGACATACAAGGCACTTGGCTTAAGAATTGTGCCCCCGGAGTGAAATAATAGTTATTCCAATTCCGGTCATCTCCTTTACTGGAAACAAAATCGCCGTTCATGAGTGCAATGTCGCAGTTGAGATTACAGATGAAATCCTGCATGTTCGACCAGTTATTCCGCGCATTGCCGTGAATATCACTGATGGAGAAGATGCGATAAGCCGTTCCTTGTTCCGGAGCAGTCTTGGTCCAACTGATTTTCGGATAACGGCGATTAGCGTTCTTTCCGACTGTGAAATAATAGCGTGTGTTAGGTTGCAAATTCGGCAATGTAACGACATGCACATATCCTTCGTCAGCTACTACCCAACCATCGCTGGTAGCAATTTGCATATTGAGGTTTGTAGAGTCTGTTCCGTAGTAAACCAATGCCTCTGTCGGTTCAGCCTCTTCGGACATCTGCCAAATCACTTTGACGGAATTAGTAGTCGGAGCCATAGAATAGGGCTTTTTGTACGGGTCATACGGATCATTGTCATTGTTATATGGTTCTGTCGAAACGCCCCAACGCGGGTCTCCAAGATTAGAACCATCTGTAGCTGCAGCCACAGCAGAGCTGTTTGCTGCCAGTTGGAAATTGCCGTTCGCCGGATCGACGAAATACGGATTACGGTTAACGCAATTAGTCTGAGTAGCGCCGGTAGACAGTTTGACCGGAGCTAACCATGTGAGGCAGTTTTCGATATGCGATTCACTACCATACAATGCGAAACTTACTCCTCCGGCAACTTCGTTAGCGTTCATGAAAATGCAATTGGTTACATGACTTCCTCCAATATTAGCCAAATAAACGCCTCGCGTATCTGTCGTGTTATAGAACGTGCAATGGTCCACTTCGCAAACACCTTGCAGAGGTATAACTGCATTCTCATCACCTGAATGCAAGTATATTATACGTCCGGTTCCATTGGCACCGCCATCAAAGGTGCTATTACGAACAATCAGGTTTCCTAATTGATTTGGGGTTTGGGGAGCAGCGATACCGCGAGCCGTATTAGCTGCCTCTGAACCCATGAGGAACACGCAGTTGTCGATAGTAAGATTGTTAATATACGGACTGGTTTGGTCTGTATTGTATGCTCGAATGAAATAACTCGGACAACCTTTCAGTTGGCAGTCTTTCACCGTAACATTGTAAGGACTGCTTCCGGGAACCATACGAATTGCTTCACCGGAACTCTGAAGAGAAACACCTTGCAGCGTGAAATCTGCCTTTATCTCAAAGCGACTGGAGAGTGAGACAATAGGATGTGTACCTTCTGCCGCTTTGATAGTAAGAGCAACAGCTGGTTTGACAGAAGATTCGGTGTATGTCCCGTCTGTCAAAATCAAAATATCACCAGCAGTAGCCGCATTTACTGCAGACTTGAGTGTTTCGCTTCCGGGTGCAACATCAATAGTCGTTGCACTCAATGTGATTGCGCATAAAACAGCGCAACAGAAAGAAATAAAACGTCTATTCATGGTAATAATTTATTGGGTTTTATAGCAACAGCCCCATTTTAGTCGGGCTGCTGCTGAAGTTATACATGATGTTTCGAATTACATCGGGTCTATCGTTCCTCCGCTTTTGCCGCCTCCGCCAAGAGTACCTCCACCGATACTCTTGCCTCCGCCACCGGATACACAAATACAACCTGAGAGATAAACTACGCTTTCTGTAAAGGGTCTGATATATTGTTTTTTCGTTGTCATAATGCTCAAATTTTAAAGTGTTAAACAATAGGATTTGCAGGTCGGATTTATTTAACCCTTATACCGAGGGCGTTATAACGAACGCCATCGCGAATGATGACAAGTTGCCCGTTTTCGATCAATTTACCATTCGTCTGTGCTTCGCCATTGACCAACTCAATGTCCGTCAGCACTTGTTCTCCCTTTACAATGCGGGCATGTTGGATAACATGTTGCGGATTAGGAACCTTTACTTTAAACCAAGCACGCATTCCTTTGATCGGTGTTGCTGTATCCGAGAAATAGAGCAAGTTATTCGGCCCGAGGAACAGGTTATCCTCTCCTGCCGGTACTTCGCTCTTGATGAACGAACCGATGAAGTCTACTATGTCTGTAGAAGTTGCCTGCCCAGTTTCTGCTTTGATTTCTACATCTGCGAATACAGGATTCGTAACCGTCTTCGATGTCTTGATGAGATAAGGAGTACCGCGATAGATGCTGGTAGCAGCCTCAAAGTTCAGATCCAATTCATTCCCATTCAATTCTGCGCTACTCATCTGTCTCAACTCTACATCGCTACCGAAGATAGCTTGCAGTTGGGTGCTGTTTACATCAAACGGCAGGCAGATGGTGTTGTACATACCGGCTACGATAGTACGGATAATCTGGATGTCGTGCGCACCGTTGCGGTAGTTGTCGTGAATCACTATGTTCGTCTCTGCAGCTTCATTCAGCACGAGAAGCGAAGGTTGTGTAACCATAAGGCTTACGATGTGGCCTTGCGACCAAGATTTAGTATTCTCCAGTTTTACGGTGTAGTTACCGGCTGCCAAGTTGAAATAGTGCTTAATTTCTACTGCTCCGCTACTATAGCCCTTAGATTCAAAAGCATCAATCTCATTGTCATTTTCATCCAAGATGGTAACTTTATATTTTTGGTCATTTGTACTGTTGGTGTTCATCGTGAAGAGGAAGGTACCTGCTTCGGCAACCTTTACATTCCACTTTGCCCATTGACCAACAGGGTTGGAGTCGCCGATTGTATTGAACCAGAGCTCGCCTGCCGTAATATGTGCCTTCTCGCTCAACATACCATCTTCGAAATTGAAGGTTGCAGGGAGAGTAGCTTGTGCGCCGTTCAGATAAGTTATAACGATGCTGGCAATTTGAACGTGAGAACTGGAAACAGTGTTAGTGATCTTAACTACGTACTCGCGATCAGCAAGAAGGATATTTCCTAAATCAAGCGCAAAATCTCCGGTGTGATATTTTCCGGAACTCGGTTCATCCAATGTGTAAATAGCCGGTTGTGCTTCATCCTCGAATACTTCCACTCTTACACCGTGTCCGTTGTCCGAAGAGATGTTTACGGCTACATGATAGTTACCATAGTCTGCACAATTTACATTCCATTTTGCCCATCCGGTAAGCGCTTTGCTTTCAGCGTGGGTAATCTTACCGCCCTCAATGCTCCAATCGTCAGAGATGATTGCATCTGCATTAGCGAGGAGGGAAGCCGGAGTGGTCTTGGACAAGTCAACTGCTGCACCGCCAGCGTAAGCGAAGTTAACACTAATTAATTCCGCATCGGAATATAGAGTAGCGTTAGTTACTTTTAAGATATAGTTACCGGCAGGAACTTCCATTGCACCCATGGACAAAGCAACCGGAGCACCCTTTGTATCGCAATCATTCAATGTCAGCGGGGTAACCACATTAGCATCGTTAGCATCAACCAATGCTACAGTATAATTTTTGCAGTTGTCTGAGTTGATATTAAGAGTTACATTGTAGTTGCCTGCGTTAGCAAAAGCAACATTCCATTTTACCCAACCATCTTGGATACTTCCGTCTGGGAAATCAATCTTACCGCCAGCGCGAGTTCCTTCAGTTGAGAACCAAGCATCGTTAATGTTGGTTGTACCCGGCATGGCTTGTACCTCGCCGCCAATATAAGAGAGGGTGATGCTATGAAGAAGATTGGTTGAATTATCACAAAGATTGGATAGTTTAATTTTGTAATCGCCCGCTTCTGATAACATTATTAAGTCAGAGATTACTTTATCACCTTTATCCCAAGAATTAGCAGATTCTCCAATAACCGAACCGACTAAAGTATTACTTGAATCAAAGACTTCTATCTGATAGCGATGTCCACTTCCGTTGTCTGCATCAATGTTAAGTGTTGCTTGTAAAATGCAACTACGTGTCGCATGCATCTTCCATATTGCAACACCATGCTGAGTGGCATCTGAAGTATTACTAAATTGCAAATAGTTAGATGCATCTGTAGCAACTTTTCCTGCGAGTTTAGCCTTGTCGCCTCTCAGCACGTATGGTGAAGCAAAATCCACTTCAGGGAGGATTTCAGCGGAGTACCAACGCGGGTCACCGAGGTCGGAGCCATCGGTAGCGGCACCACGAGCAGGAGAGATATTCATAGTGGTCCAATCGCCTGCGAGTGAGAAATTACCATTTGCTGCGTCTGCAAAAAGAGGATCGCCTGTAATGGCGTTTGTGATAGCTGGTGCACCACCGGAAGAACGATGTCCTTTACTTAAATTATAAACAAGGTTGTTAGTGATAGTTCCACCGTAGCAATTCGTTGCATAAAACTCTATTGTAGTAGGGAAAGCGAAAATGCTATTGGTGATGGAAACTTTTGTGGACTTTCTTGAACGTACGCACGAATAATCATAGTTAACAGTAGAGTTGTTGTAGAATGTGCAATGGTCTACAGTGACTTCTATATTAGCCGCTTCTGTTCCTCCGTAATTTTGCACTTCAATTACGCTACGAGAAGAAGCAGAAAGGTCATTATTAGCAAAGGTAGAGTTTCTAACAATCACAGCATCGCAGGTCTCCACTCCTTCCACTGTACTTGCTGCAAAATACACAGCGCTACGGGCGTTGTTGTGGAAATAGCAGTTGTTGATTGTACAAGAATTAGCGTGTGAGGTAGCTGTACCGCTAATGATGTCTTTCGCATTGTTATAGAATTCAGTTCCGTTGATATTTACGTCACCAAGAGTTGCGCCGTCATAGTTATCAAGAACAGGATAGCCGGTAAAGTTGTAAATTTGACCACCGTTGATTTCAAGGCTGGTTAAAGTACCTCGGTTAAGGATACCACGGCTAGAGTTATCGTGCAGGTCGCAGTTCGTGAGTTTCAAAGAATTTGCTTTCTTTCCAGTGTAAACATCAAAAATATATTTACTGATGTTTTTAAATTCGCAATCTTCAAATTCCAGATTGTTATCGGCATCATCATAAAAGCGGAAATAAAAATCATAATTCGTCAATGATGTTCCGTCAAAGGTGATACCAATGAATTTAACCGTTTTTCCTCCCGTGCTACGGAAAGGTACTTCAAGCTTTACAACAGGCTCAATTCCGTCAGCAGCCTTGATGGTAAGATTTTTTACTAACTTTGTGTAATCATCACCGGCAGTGCTAATGTACGGACCAGCGTCTGTAAGGACGAGAACGTCACCATCCTCAGTGCCCGAATCAGCAATCGTGTAATGGATAATGTTCGATGTCCCCGAGCTGACGTTAATTTCTTTCGCATACATTGCTATTGTAAGCACTAAAACTGAAATAAGTAGAAAAATTTTTCTCATGATATATATTGTTTAAATGTTAATAATTCAATGGCTTAGCATCGGCTTTTACCTCAAAATGCGGTGCAAAGTTACTCATAAATAATGAACGCGCGAACACAAAACGAAATGTTTTACAACATAATATAAATGTTCTTTATTTTAAAACATACGTATAAGTCATTTAAAATGAACAAGTTGTAATATCAAAGAGAAGGTTGTATTTCTTTTTTCGAAACGTTTTGAAAATCCCTCACTCCCTGATCCCTCCCTCCCTCCCTAATCCCTCACTCTCTAACTCTCTCATTCCCAACCTTCTCTCTCCCCTTTTAGGGGGTTGGGGGGCCTCCTCCCTAACTCCTAATTCCCAACCTCTTCTCCCCCTTCAGGGGGTTGGGGGGCCTCCTCCCTAATTCCCAACCTCCTCTCTCCCCCTTCAGGGGGTTGGTGGGCCTCCTCCTTCACTCCCAAAACGACTCCGGAAAAGGAGCATTAGCGGACTATCGTTAGTGCGTTGTAGAGGGATCCTAGACTTTGTTACTATAAAACAACTGTAACTACTTGTATTTCATGTACTTACAAAGAACCAAAAAATCAGCAAAAACCGCTTTTTTTCATTTTCATTTCATGTTTTTCGCACTTTTTTTGCAAAAAAACACCCCTTGTTTTCAGTCGCTCTTCTCTCGCTCTTCTCTCGGTGGAGAAAGAGACATTATTGGAGGCTATAAACAACGCCTTGGAAAAAGAGAAAATGGAGACTGAAACGGAAGCAAAAATGCTAACTATATTGCACAAAACGATGAAAAATGAAGATTTTTTGCATTTTCTTTGAAAAATATTTGGTCATGTCAAAAAAAAGCAGTACTTTTGCAGGCTTTTTCGCGCGAACTGTGCCTCATGTGCCTACGCGTATAAGAAATAAGCATGGAATATTTTAGTAACAATCATTAATTAACAAACAACAAAATGCCTACAATTCAACAATTAGTTAGAAAAGGAAGAGCAGAACTGGTGGACAAATCGAAGAGCCCGGCTCTTGACAGCTGTCCGCAGCGTCGTGGCGTTTGTGTACGTGTTTACACAACCACCCCGAAGAAACCTAACTCCGCAATGCGTAAGGTCGCACGTGTTCGTCTGACCAACGCAAAGGAAGTCAACGCTTACATCCCCGGAGAGGGACACAACTTGCAGGAGCACAGTATCGTAATGGTACGTGGCGGCCGTGTGAAAGACCTGCCGGGTGTTCGTTACCACATCGTTCGCGGTACATTGGATACCGCCGGTGTAGCTAACCGCCTCCAACGCCGCTCCAAATACGGAGCTAAGCGTCCGAAAGCAAAGAAGTAATAAGCTCTTTTAATTAACTAACTAAATGTTCCATATTTGGGACGAAACAATGGGTTGAGGGTTGAGTAAGGGGCTCGGGTAGCCGCTGAAGAAATCGACAACCAAAATTAAAATCAATTTGAAACAATGAGAAAAGCAAAACCAACAAAACGTGTGATCCTTCCGGATCCCGTCTATGGCGAAGTAATGGTGGCTAAATTTGTGAACCACCTCATGCTTGACGGTAAGAAAAATACCGCGTATTCAGTGTTCTATGGCGCTCTCGGCGTTGTAGATGCAAAAATGAAGAGTGAGGAGAAGCCGGCTCTCGAAATCTGGAAGCAGGCTCTGGATAACATCACTCCGTTAGTAGAGGTTAAATCGAAGCGTATCGGTGGTGCTACCTTCCAGGTGCCGACCGAGATCCGTGCAGACCGTAAGGAGTCTATCGCGATGAAGAATATGATCGCCTTCGCTCGCAAGCGTGGCGGCCACTCGATGGCTGAGAAACTGGCGGCTGAGATCATGGATGCCTATAACAACCAGGGTGGCGCCTTCAAACGTAAGGAGGATATGCACCGCATGGCTGAGGCTAACCGCGCATTCGCACACTTCAGATTCTAACCAGGACCCTAGGAGCCCTAGGACGCCTAGGAACCCTAGATTGAAACAAAAAAGATTGAAACAATAAACAAATGGCAAAACATGATTTAAAATTAAACCGTAACATCGGTATCATGGCTCACATCGATGCCGGTAAGACCACGACTTCGGAGCGTATCCTGTTCTATACGGGTCTTACTCATAAAATCGGTGAGGTACATGATGGTGCTGCTACGATGGACTGGATGGTTCAAGATCGGAAGAGCACACGTCTGAACTCCAGTCACGGCT
>ERZ842401.8024-NODE-8024-length-10560-cov-5.079581_pt1 | contig 10560 bp, 12 predicted proteins | sample MGYA00521270_ERZ842401 | MGnify/ENA primary metagenome ERZ842401 (study PRJEB31892, sample SAMEA3878208) | bioreactor metagenome | biome: Moose rumen | place: Sweden | collected 2011-10 | study: EMG produced TPA metagenomics assembly of the PRJEB12797 data set... | reverse complement strand
AACTGGACTGGTCTATCCGCATTTGCAATGTGCATTTTTTGCACATTGCTTTCTCTAATCAATCCTTATCAGATGAACAATTCATAATATACGAATAATCATCTCCTACTCCATCTATTTGAGGAACATCATCGAAGCCTAGTAAAAAAGATAATCGGTCATCTTCACCTACTATATAGCCATCTTTATCCCAAACTTGAAATAATGATTTCAACAATATATCCAGTTTTTTCTTACTCTCAAGTTGCTTTCTAAGGAATCCTGATATAAGTTTTAATCCATTACCATAAGGGAACTCAAAGCCCATGTCGTATAATAATTGTGTACTTTCAATCCATTCGCCTTTCTTCGGCTTTAAATAGACTCTACCTCTTGTCATATTGTCTCCTCCTCCGTCTTTACGTCATTTTACCGCATATACGTTTTTATACATATGCTTAAGCGATGCTTAATGAATAAAGCACCGCCATCAGACCTATTGTTTTAATGCCTCTATATACCCCAACAATCTTTCTTTTTGCGATTTCTTAAGACTTTCCATTTCAATCAAAAGATCATATTCCTTTGTGCCTTTTGTAACCACTCGATAATCCAACTCCTCTACAGATTGAACCGTGTCCTGCAACAATTCATATGGTGTTACATTTAACACCTTGCAAATAATCATTATTTTATCTGCAGACGGGTTCGTTTTCTTTCGTTTCCAATCACTAATGGTACTCTGCGCTATTCCTGTAGCCTTCGAAAACTCCATCTGTGTAATCTCACGTTCTTCCATCAATTTAAAAATGCGTTCACTTATCGTCATTTTCTGCTCCTTTATCCATCCTGCTTTCTTCCACCCAGGCCTTAAACTCATCCGGGCATGCTGCTATCCACTCAAAGAAATAGGAGGTTAGATTCTCAAGTGTAATCCCATAATCTTCAAATATAATTCGGTTTAAGAAGTCATAAACTTCGCTTTCCATAGAAAGTGAATATCCATCCTCCGTATCTGTTACACTAACTGGGTTTTCATGAAGCCTTTGCAATACTAACGCTCTGATAAAATCATCCATTTCTATTGTATTTTCTTTATCTAAATTCACCTTACCAAATAAACGCTCATATAAATCAAAAGACATAAGGATTCTATCTGTATCAAATATTTTACATTTGACAGGATTACCATAAAGCTTATAAAAATCATCAGATTCGAGTTTTTTTATCAATTCACTGGAAGAAATCTCCGGATATAACATAGCTTTTGCCCTCCTCTCTCTACCTTTTTACATTTATACGTTCTTTCGTATATCATCCGAATATACGTTATATTACTTCCATATTCAAGCAATGTCAAGACGTTATGTCATCACCATTGTTGCTTTAACCAGACAGTACTGCAACAGTACTTTTTACAGCCATTTATTCCCATCCATTATTATAATAAAAAAGACAATCCACAAAAAACCTGTGAATTGCCTTGTGTTTTATATCACGTGTAAACCACTGGAAACTACTCCAGCTCTTTTAACAATCTCGTACAAGCGATAAAATCTCTCATTTTTCATCCAAAATCGCAACTTTTTGTTTCGTTCTTTGCCTCCTGTCCATTCTGTTTTCTTTCGTTTGTACCCAAATTGTACCCAAAGGCACCTTCTGGCATACTAATCTACCGAAGCGAACACCTCAACGTCTGCATGCTCATTTAGCCAGTTGATCAACGCTTCTAATACATTCGGAGTTTCTTCATAATCCATCGTCTGATCCCTGTACTTAATCGCATCATCCAGATACTCTTTAACATCTATCAGACAGGGTTCGTCAGCATCAAACGGACCGGTCACTTCATTAAAATCACGGGTCAACCCTTTCCATCCTGTACCGTCCATAACCGGGGTTCCAAATATGTCATTTATATAACCATCCCATATATGAATAGACTCGTCTCCGGCAGATAGTATAAATTCCGGTTCTCCCTCGTAACCTTCATAGTAAGTATAATCATTGAGCTTTCCAGTGTCCATTATCCAACATCTCCTTGGTAAGCGATTTTCAAATTCATTTAAACCAGATGTGTATAATTTATCTCTTTCATCTCAGCACTTCCTTGGAAATAACCATTAAGATATTATTCTGGTAATCACATATTTATCCCAATCCATAAAACTTCTCAAAATATGCCATAAGCCTGCGGATCAGGTTCATTTTCTTATCTGCTCTGCCGGATCCACCAAAACGGGACACGGGCGGCATGATCTTATCTATATCTGTACCGATGGTCTTCAATTCACCATCCCTGAAGGCTCTCTCAATAAACTCCCTTGTTTCATCGGGTTTCAGCTTTTCTTCTTCAATAAGAACAGTCAGATCGTGTTCCTTCATCTCCAGCACATAATCCCGCCATTCATCCATGATATCCTCGATATCATTTATCCCGGCAATAAAGGTTTCTATAAGCGCCTTCTTGCTGCGCAGTTCAGGACTTGCATCCACAGCTTTACGGATTGTGATCAGAACTTCTTTATCTTCGCCATGACTGTCATGATATTTCTTCACCAGCATCAGGATATAGTCGATATTGATCTCTATCTGTTTGATCAGTTCTATCTCAAATACGATATCGTCCGTGATATCCGTACTTTCGCCGCTTTCGCGTTTCCTCTTCCATTCATCACGCAGATCCTGATATCTTCCGAGATAGTCCTGCATATCTCTTTCAGATATGATCTCTTTTCCGGCAAATTCATCAAAGGACACAAGAAGATTGCGCATCCGTAGGATAGATCCGAATAATGCGATAAATTCCTTCTGTTTCTGCTCTCCTATGATCTGTGGTTCATCAAGCGGAAATTTCGAGGTCAGATTTTCGATCATATCCACATATCCGGGCATATACTTTCCATCCACGGATTCATAACCGTTATAATAATCCTTAAAGCTCTGCATAAGGACGATACCACCGGCATCCTTATCTCCAAACAGAGATATAGCGGAGTCTACACGCTTCTGCAGATTACGGAAGCATACGATATTACCAAAGGTCTTTACACTGTTTAAGATTCGGTTAGTACGGCTGAATGCCTGGATAAGCCCATGCATCTTGAGATTCTTATCCACCCACAAGGTATTCAAGGTGGTGGCATCAAAACCTGTCAGGAACATATTTACCACAATGAGCATATCCAGTTCCTTGTTCTTCATTCGAAGCGACACATCCTTGTAATAATTCTGAAACTTATCACTGGATGTATCATAATTTGTATGGAACATCAGATTATAATCATTGATTGCACTATCAAGGAAATCTCTTGCGTTCTGATCCAGGGCAGATGTATCCTCCGGATTCTCCTCATCGAGTATGCCGTCCGCTTCCTCCTCATTGGCTGCGTAGCTGTATATCACGGCAATCTTTAATTGCTTGGAAGGATCTGCTTTCATGATTTTGCGAAACTCCTCATAATAAAGCTTCGCCATCGGCACAGATGCCACCGCAAAGATGGAATTAAAACCGGACAAACGCTGTTTTTTCTTAATCTCCTCTACCTTACCGCGGTCCGCAGACGCCACTTCCTTGATATTGGTCAGTGCATTAAAAACATATGTCCTGTCACCGCGATATGTCTTCTGGTCGAAATGCTCCAATATGTAATTCGCCACCAGAGATATTCTTGCCGGAGCCTCAAAAGCTTTCTTACGGTCGATATCCCATACCTGCTCATCATCGATATCCGCATCGGTATCCATGGTCTTGATATAGTCCACCCTGAAAGGCAGCACATTCTTATCATTGATAGCATCCACTATCGTATAGGTGTGTAGCTGATCCCCAAAGGTCTGTTCCGTAGTGGCAAAGCAGGGATTCTTTACACTGCTTCCAACATTGGTCGGAAATATCGGTGTCCCGGTAAATCCGAACATATAATACTTCTTAAAGCTCTTTACGATGGCAGCATGCATATCTCCGAACTGGGACCTGTGACATTCGTCAAATATCAGGACAATCTGCTTATCATAAGCCTCATGCTCTTTGTTTTTCTTTATAAAGGTCGAGAGTTTCTGTATCGTAGTAATGATGATCTTGGATTTGTTATCACCAAGCTGCCTCGTAAGTATTGCCGTAGAGGTATTGCTATTGGCCGCTCCCTTTTCAAAGCGGTCATACTCTTTCATGGTCTGATAATCCAGATCCTTGCGGTCCACAACAAACAACACCTTGTCTATGAAATCCAGTGTTGATGCGATACGTGCCGTCTTGAATGATGTAAGGGTTTTGCCGCTGCCCGTAGTGTGCCAGATGTAGCCGCCTCCGGCGATATCACCATATTTCTTATAATTATGGGCAATCTCGATACGATTGATGATGCGTTCCGTAGCCGTGATCTGATACGGACGCATAACCATAAGAATATCCTCCGACGTGAATACACAATACTTCGTCAGGATATTTAAGATCGTATGCCTTGCAAAAAATGTTTTCGTGAAATCAATCAGATCCGGGATAATGCGGTTATAGGCATCTGCCCAAAACGAGGTGAACTCAAAGCTGTTGCTTGTCTTCTCTTTCTTGGTCTTTCCGGACTTTGCATCCTTAATTGCATTAAAACGGGTACTGTTGGAATAATACTTGGTATTCGTTCCGTTGCTTATGACAAATATCTGCACATACTCATATAACCCGGTACCTGCCCAGAAAGAATCTCTCTGATACCGGTCTATCTGATTGAACGCCTCTCTGATAGGCACACCCCGACGCTTTAACTCCACATGCACAAGGGGAAGTCCGTTTACAAGGATCGTTACATCATATCGGTTATCATGCTTTGCGCCCTGATCCGTCCCGATCACATATTGATTGATCACCTGTAGACGGTTATTGTGAATATTGGATTTATCAATGATCGTGATATTCTTGGAACTGCCATCATCACGCTTTAAGACCTGTACATTATCCTCCTGGATCTTTCTGGTCTTTTCCTTTATATGCTCATTGGGATTGGCAATAGCATCAGAAAAGAATCTATCCCATTCCGAGTCCGTAAACTGATAATGATTCAACTCCTCAAGCTGCGCCCGTATATTTGATACCAGGTCGCTTTCCGTATGGATCGGCAGGTAGGTATATCCCTGGTCACAGAGCATACGGATAAACTCCTGTTCAAGCGCCGCCTCGCTCTGATACTGATCCGAACGGGTCTTAACAGGTTCGTACTCTGTTACTACGGTGTTTTTATTTGATTCTGCGACTATATTGAAATAGGGCATATCGCCGCACCTCCCACATTTCTCTCAACACTGCCATGAGAATCTCTACACGCATTTCTTTTCCTTAAAACTCAGTAACTTATCACGATAGTATTCGTATTGTTTCTGACGGGCTTCTATCTCTGCCGGAAGACCGATATTTAAATCTGAGCATATGGAATCAAAATTCTCAAGAACACTTGCAAGCCTTTTCTGTACATTAAGCGGAGGAACTGGTATTTTCATCAAGTGCAATTTGCTTCCTTTAATACCTTTTACAGTCCCACCTGTTGCTGTTTTATTCAAACGATCTTGAAATTCCTTACCAAGTAAGTAATGCTTCACATACGTGGTGTCGATTACATCATTATTTTTGGGGCGATACTTAATAACACGTTGTGCTAATGCTATATCATCTCTGTCAACAAGTGCGACATTTCCACATGGAGCTTCTGTAGTAAACAGGATATCACCAGTCTGTGGCTTCCCCCTATGCATTACTTCTTCATAATCTTCCGACGATATGTATTCCTTTGATGCCTCATAATCAATATATCCTTTGCGAATATTTTTGGCAGTAACAAGAAATACCCCTGAATCGGTTTTTTTCGGAGTTTTCCCGCGATAATCTACTATATCAAACAATTCCCCCAACTCTTTCCATTGTATACTAGTATCAAACGATAAGAGTTTATTTCTATAATATTCATACTGCTTTCTGCGAGCTGAAAGCTCCGCTGAAAGCTCCGCTGAAAGGAACGTGAAATTGTCCAACACGCGGACAATTTCGCGTTGTACCTCCAGAGGAGGTACAGGGACTTTTATCTCACTTATTGCTGGGACGCTTGAGTGGACAACTTTGCTTTTCACCTTTCCCTTACTCTTTTGTAATCTGGCATCCGTTGTTGATAAAGCATATGCAAGGTACTTAGGATCCTGCTTGTGTTTTAATACAACGATATCGCCTCCCGCAAGGCATTTGTCTTGTCCAACATAAGCGCATGACTTTGCTATATCTTCAACGCTCTCACCTGTTATGGCAAACAGAATATCTCCGTATTCAAAATATTTCTTATTGCTTATCTCATTTTCATTAGTATGTGAAATACACTCATCAAACCAAATTCCATAGGATGTGTATATTTCTCCATATCTAACACAAGGTATTCCTTCTTCCGTAACCTGATTTCTTGTAATTCCCGAACCACGATAAATATCTGTTGAAATCTCACCCAATGATTTATACTCAACCCCTTCCGGGCAAAGTTCTTTTATCAATTCATCCAGTTTACTCATTTACTCTGTCCTCCGGCATTTAATAATTCCGGCTCGTTATCAATGAGATCCTGCACCAGATAGCGATAATCCATATTATCTATCCCATAGCTGCCATCACTTATCTGCGCCGACAATCTGCTGTTATAATAGATATCCATCGCATTCCTCAGAGGAATTTCCTTCACACGTGCGAGCTCTGCAATGATATCCTCTTCCAACATTTCTTTATATATTCCTGCCAGTTTATCTTTATCCGTCATTCTTCCACCCCGTATGAATCCTTGAAAGATACAATCTCGTCGATTACTGTCTGATTAAGGAAAGCTATCTGATCGTTCTGCTTATAGTATTTCATTTCCTCTATTGTTCGGGCTTCATCCCAGATGCCACGCATATACATCCTGACACACTTGATCACTTCATCATCAGCTACATTTCCGATCACAACATCATAGTCAGAGGCTACGCTTTTTCCATTTCTGCAATCACATACGAAATTAAGCCAGTCAGATCCCGCTTCATCAAAAGTCTTTACTCTGAATTTCTCCATATCCCCTATTTCATATATATTGACGATTGCACTCGTATTCTCCCGCACACTCTTTCTGAGTGCCCACTTTTCCGCCTGATCCTTAAAAGTGGTCACATAAAAGCCTTTCCCAAAATCAAGATTATTTCTGGAATGTTTCAGATCCGGTTTTCTTATTTCAATGGTACTCCCATGATAAACAATCATACTTCCACTCCTCTTGTTTTTAGATATTCTCCTATATCTTCCGTAAGATACTGCTCTCCCAGCGTATGAAGAACATCATAGTGTGGCACAAGGTAATCATCTATCACACCGGATTTATTCAATTTTTTATACACATCCACACACGAAATCCCCCATGCCTCAGCCAAAACATGTATCATAAAGGTGGTAAACTCCATCGAGGATCGATCCATAATCGCTTTATTCATACGTCTCCTCCTTCGATCTCTGCTATGATCTTATCTATCTCATCACGCAAAACCTGTTCTCTGGCTACGATCTCTTTGATCTCAGCATTCAGCTTCACGATATCAATCTTCTCTCTGGTATCCTCAGCCTCAACATAAGAGCTGACCGACAAATTGTAATCCTGCTCCTTAACCTCATCGTAAGATGCCAGATGGCACAGATATTCGATATCCTCCCTGCCGGTAAAAGCATCTACAATATGGTCGATATTCTCCGGAGTCAGCTTGTTATTGTTGGTCACCTTTACACATTCATTACTTGCATCTATGAAAAGGATCTTATTATCAGCCTTGCCTTTCTTCATTACCATTATGCAAGTGGCAATAGATGTACCGAAGAACAGGTTGCTGGGAAGCTGGATCACACAGTCCACATAGTTGTTATCAACCAGATATTTCCTGATCTTCTGTTCTGCACCACCACGGTACATGATTCCCGGAAAACATACGATAGCAGCCACTCCGTTCGGTGCCAACCAGGACAGGGAATGCATGATAAACGCAAGATCCGCTTTACTCTTCGGCGCAAGAACACCTGCCGGAGCAAATCTCGGATCATTGATCAGAAGCGGATTCTCATCTCCCGCCCACTTGATAGAATATGGAGGATTTGAAACGATCAGTTCAAACGGTTCATCATCCCAATGCTGGGGACTCACCAGTGTATCTTCGCATTCGATATCAAACTTATCAAAGCCTATATCATGCAGGAACATATTGATACGACACAGGTTATATGTGGTGATATTGATCTCCTGTCCGAAGAAACCTATCTCCACAGCATCCTTGCCAAGTATCTTTTCTGCCTTCAGAAGCAGCGAACCGGAACCGCAGGCAGGGTCATATACCTTGTTGATCTTCTTTTTTCCTACCGTTCCCAGGCGTGTAAGCAGTTCCGACACATCTGCAGGAGTGAAGAATTCCCCTCCGGATTTACCGGCATTTGACGCATACATGGTCATCAGATATTCATACGCATCACCAAATGCATCTATATCATGATCCTTGACCGAGCCAAGATTCATAGCCGCCACACCATCAAGAAGCTTTGAGAGCCTCTCATTACGCTTGGCAACCGTACTTCCCAACTTATTACTGTTTACATCGAAATCATTGAACAGACCGGCAAAACTGTTTTCTGATTCACTTCCCTTTGCCGAATCCTCAATATTTCGAAATACCCGTTCCAACGTTTCGTTTAAGTTCTCATCATTCGCAGCACGTTTCTGTACATTGCAGAACAGTTCACTTGGCAGGATAAAGAAGCCTTTTTCAGATACCAGACCATCTCTGGCTTCCTCTGCATCCTGATCCGGCATATCAGCATAGCTGAATCCCGTATTACCAGCACTCTCTTCGCCACTATCAATATATGCTGAAAGATTTTCAGAGATGTAACGGTAGAACATGGTACCCAGGACATAGTTCTTGAAATCCCATCCGTCTACCGCTCCGCGAAGCTCATCTGCAATTGCCCATATGGCACGGTGAACCTCGTCTCTTTCCTTCTCTTTCTTGCTGTCTACAGCCATTTTCCGCCCTCCGTATCGGCCTATTTTTCGTGTTATAACCTATAAATGCGTATAATAACCCACGTTACCTTTAAGGATACCATAAACCCATTTAAAAAGCCACCAAAAGCCATAAAAACGATCCGATGTTTTAAAAAAAGCGAGAGGCCGACATTACAGCCCCTCGCTTCTCCAAACGTTGATTCAGGCGTACACTATACATAATCCTCGCCGCAGTCATCAAGCCATGCCTGGATCACCCCGATATTTGTATCCTCCGGCATGAATTCCTTCTGCATTTCTTTCAGATAATCTTCCATCTGCTTTGGCAGCTTCAGATCATGCTTATCATCTGATCGGTACAATTCCATAGCCTCTGCCCATACCTGAATAAAATAGTCTCTGGCTTCTGCTTCATCCTCCAATATGTGTTTCTCCACTCTTTCCGGATGCGCAAGGATCGGTGCAAATCTGCGGTTACCTGTCATATCAAACGGCAGAAACTGTAGATCATTGGATGTCCCAACAAATACGCACTGTCTCGGCCTGTCCTCCGGATGGGTTTCGTACGGGATCTTATAGGTTTCCTTTGACCGGCTTAGGAAAGACTGGATGTCCTCAATACTCCTGGCATTTACCGTAGCGAGCATCTCTGACATTTCGATGATCCAGTGTCCCATCATTTTACGGAAAACCTGCTCATCATCAATCTTTTTCAGATCATCTGAAAACCATTCATCTTTTACTGCAAGAAATCGGAAGAATGTGGACTTACCTGCTCCCTGACCGCCGACAATGCAGACCATGATATCGTATTTACATCCCGGCTCATAAATCCGTTTGATCGCAGCCATTAAAAGCAATTTCATAAGAGCTTCTGCATAATCGTCATCGTCCACCCCAAGATACTTGGTCATAGCGTGCTTTATACGCTTAACGCCATCCCACTTAAGTCCTTCCAGAAAATCTTTGATCGGATGATATCCGTTTTCACTTGCCACGATAGCTATCGCTTTATTTATGATCCGGTCATTGCGAAGTCCATAGGTCTCTTCCATATACCGCTGTATCTGAAAGGTATCTACATCCGTGATACTGGGAGTAGGATTACGCTTCCACTTATAATCCCCAACGATATCCGTCTTGCCGGTCAGTTCATTTCTGCGGATCGTACCTTTCAGCATCGGGTCCCGGTAAAGGACGGTCATGCAATTCTTTATGTATGGATTCCTTCGTATCGGGGCTGAAGTGTATAAGAAGCATTATGCACTCCGTCTGCTACGCATCTTCCGGAATCATCCTTAATCTCAATTCCTGCAAGATCAGATCCTGTATAAAGTGTTCCATAAAGATAATCTGTAGCCCTTACACTAATAACAGGAGCAACATTCGTCCACTCTGTATTGGTTGTCTCCATTCCATAAAGCACAGGATTACTGTGATCCAAATAAATCGTATCGGACGTCATCGTCGTAGTATTTCCCTCTTTATCCCTAAAGTCGTGAAATATTTACTCAAAACGTATTATTGCCTCAAGAATATAAAG
>ERZ842401.8023-NODE-8023-length-10562-cov-3.439802_pt1 | contig 10562 bp, 8 predicted proteins | sample MGYA00521270_ERZ842401 | MGnify/ENA primary metagenome ERZ842401 (study PRJEB31892, sample SAMEA3878208) | bioreactor metagenome | biome: Moose rumen | place: Sweden | collected 2011-10 | study: EMG produced TPA metagenomics assembly of the PRJEB12797 data set... | reverse complement strand
GGTAATATGCGTATTATTCTGTTTTTGTAAAACCTCCAACAACTGTTCTTTCTATAGGATGCCTCTAACCCATAAGCACTTAGGAATAAAAATATATCCACACCAGTTTGGCCTTCACTAAAGAAGTATATCCACCATGGGCGTGTCCCTTGATACCAACAATAAAAATGGAAGATGAATATCCATGTCATAGCAATTCCCATCAAATAGAAACGCCCATTTTTACCAAAGACGTTTTCTTTGCAAATAGAAATGTAGTGGTCGGGATTATTTATCATAATTGACAATAATGCTATTTTTTATGCTGTATAAGATGTCATTTTTTGTTTTGCGGAAACTTGCATGAATGTAGCCAATATTATTCTCTGATGGGGCTTCTAAAGGCATAATAAGAGGAATTGATTTGATTCTCAGATTGGAATGCTCACAGAATACGTTAATAAGCCGTTCGCTCATGTATCCATAGATTCTGCTCTGGATCGGGTCTTCGATAGGGGGTACGCGTCGTTCCACTTCAAATAGTATATCAAAGAGCCATTCTGAATATGCCTCAAAATACTTCCAGTGAGTAATAAACATATTGTAGCCCACCGACTTATTGTTATGATCCATGGTCTTCTCAAAAGCAGGTATGTATTGTGGGCTGCGTTCTTTGATAATTTGGCGTAGCATCTCCCAATCTTTAGCAATATGATAGTCACCATACTGCTGAGTGTTGCTGACTCGCCAATGGCGAGGGACGGGAAGAATAATATCGTACTTTTGAAGGATATCATCTAAGTTTGGGAACAAATAGTCCTGTCTTAAGAAGTCTTCAGTTTTTACAAAGCGTTTGTCGGCAGAGAACTGAGGCCATTTCTTCCGAAAGTCAAAGTAGCGACGATAATGGTTGAGGCCGACAATATCGACATCCTTCAGATTTTTCCATGCCCAGTAGTGACAGGTTAACTCACAGAAATGAGGATTCTTAATGGATATGTTGTCTCCTTCATCGTCCGGCTGATAGCCTTGGATTTTTTCATGTAAGGCTGCTCCAGCCTGAATAGGTAGGAAATATGGGTGCAGAGGTAGTGGCACCTCTTTGTGGGCACAAATGAATATTTTGATATTACTCATAGGCTATCCGTGTTGTGTATGAATGAAATCTGTATTCTTGCGGTCAATATGCAAGATATTCTTAAGCATACGGAGAACAAGACCAGGAATCGTCAAAACTTTGCTGAACGAGCGAATGCGTAATTGTTTGGGAATAGCAATAAACAGAGAGATCGCTAAAATAGCCAGCAATATCCACCATTTCTCACACCAATCTGGTATTGTCAGGGTTATAAATATGGAAATACCAGTTATCAATACGATGAGAATAGAACGTGGAACCAAAGCTTGTTGGATGGTCTTGTCGATGAAATTGATTTTACCATGAATAATAGCACCAGGAATCTTGGGGAGATTGCTGATGAGGCTTTGGATTTGTGCTGTCATCCAGCGCATACGTTGGCGTTGGAAGTTATCTTGACTGCTCACCTTTTCATCAAAGACATGGATGTCTGGTGCATATTTGATAAATACTTCCTGATGGAGTAGGAGGGCTTCCATCTCACGGTCTTCTCCTGCTGTAGATAGCTGGAAAACGTTCTTTTTGAAGAGCTCATAATCGAAGCACATGCCAGAGCCAATAAGGGCTGATGACATACCAAGACGATTATGGGCTTTGCGGAAAATGGTATTATTGATTTCCTCACTGGTTCCGTCCAGAACAGCCACATCATTGTTTGCATTCTTGGCGCATCGGTGACACTGGATGGCATCATAGACTGAGCACAATATGTTCAGTTGCGACAAAAATTCGGGACGAACTACATTGTCTGCGTCTAAAATTACTACATTGTCGAAATCTCCTTTTACTTCAGTTATCGCATACTGCATGGCTTTGGCCTTCGAACTTTTCTCAAAAGTAGGGGTTAGCAGAGTGATAGGCAGAGAGCGGAGAAAAGCGTTCGTCTCTGGTTGCATGTGATCAGAGATAACTGCAACAGTATAATGATCTCTTGGATAGTCTTGTTCTAAGAAATGTTCTACTGCGTTGATAATGACCCGATCTTCATTATAGGCAGGGTAAAGAATGAGGAACTTAGTCATACGGTTGCTTAATGCAGCAGCATGAATGGCAATGCGATCTTCTTTTTCATAAAACAAGGAGATGATGGCAAAGAAAGCCACATAAACTACTGAGCCTAATAGAATTGCCCAAATAGTAATGTCTATGATATGTAAAATATGCCAAATCATTGCTTCTGCTTTTTCCGATGAATAAATTTTGCGCTATTGCCAAATAGCTTTGTGCTTAAAATGCCCCATAATGTGACAAACGGCGAGCGGAGAAATGTTTTGTCCCACATTTCATCTACCAGATAGTCCGGTGTGGCCAAAGCAAAGAAAAATAGAGCTATAGAGCCAAGTGCCCACCATTTAAGAGCGAGTGTCATATAGATGAAGGGTAAAACTACACTCATTAACATAATAATACCCATCATGGTAGTACGTGGTACTAACATCCATTGTAGTATCTTATCGGCGAGATCATATTGCTTTCTAAAAATGGCTCCAGGCAAAAATTTAATATTACGGACAAAGTTTTGGAGTTGCTGATATGCCCAACGGCCACGTTGTTCATTCATCTTTACTGTGGTACGTTTCTTCTCCCCATAAACTAAGATGTTGTCAAAATAGTCAATAAAATAACCTTGGCGGAGCAGCAGAGCCTCCAACTCTTTATCTTCACCAGCAGTCTTGGCTTTCATGACATTGGTTTTGAACCAAGCAAAATCGTATGCAGTGCCAGAGCCTGCTAAAGCAGCAGATATGCCTAAGTTAATATGTCCTCTACGGAAGATTGCATTATTGATTTCTTCAAAGATAGATCCCATCCGAGCGGCCGCTGTGTCTCTGTTGCGAGATATGCGGTGTAACTGAATGGCCTTTGTGGCTGCTGTCTCAAAAGCATCATTAACCTCAGTCAAGAAATCCTGCCCAACAATGTTGTCTGCATCTAAAACTAATGCTATATCGTAGATTTTAAACTCAGGAAGATTCAGTATGGCAAATTGTAGAGATTTTGCTTTGGTGCTCTCTGCAAAGTCTGGGGTCAGTAAGGTTATAGGATATTGAGCCAATCGCATATTGGTCATTTCACTTTGATGGTCGGAAATTACGACGACATCAAACATTCGCTGAGGATAGGCTTGTCCTAAAATAGAAACGACAGTATGCTCTATGACGGAATCTTGTTTGTGAGCAGGTATGAGAATGACAAAGCGGTTCAGAGTCTTGGCTTTTGTTACTATAGTATTTCTATTTATTAATGATGCTATAGAAAAAACTCCAAGATAGAGAACTGTACCTGCAACAAATGCAAATAGCGTCCAATCGATGATGTATAGTAGTAACCAAAAATCCATATAGTTCGAATTTAGAATTTAGAATTAAGAATTAAGAGAAAATCTCGGATACCCTTTAGGGTGGCTTTGAGTATATCAAATCTGCCTTGAGCTGTATATTTTAATAAATCTCGTAATGAAACGATACAAATCAAGTAAATATATGCCAGGTATTTGTTAAATCCATGCCAATTTCTTTTGACTAAGAGTAGGCGATTGCGCGTAATATAATAGGTTCGTAATGGACTATTTTGGCCTGTGGACTGACTTTCTTTATGATAGATGGTCATGGCAGGATCGTACCAGATTCCATAACCGGCGCGAGTGAACATCATTGACCAATCTAATTCTTCATAATAGAGGAAGTAGCATTCTGGCATGAGGCCAACTTCCTCAATTGCCTCCCGCTTAATAAGCATAGCGGCACCATGGGCGTATGGACTCGGGTGGGCTGTCTCGTATTGTCCTCGATCTTCTTCGCCAAAACCTATGGCATTGTTTCTGACCGTTATCAGGGATAATGTCGTATATCCTGCAAATTGAATAGAACTGTTTCCCCATGCAAAACGGATTTTAGGACAAACAATTGCGATGTTAGGTGAAGATTCGAGCCTATTAATAAGTGCCTGAATACTGAAATCCTTAATAATTGTGTCGTTATTGATAAGGAAAATGTATTTACCTTTGGCTTCTTTTATTCCTAAATTGTTTCCACCAGCAAAGCCTAAATTTGTTTGACTGTGAATGACTTTGAGATGGGGGTATTTCTTTGAAATGACTTTGGCTTCATCATTTTTTGAGGCATTATCTACTACAATCACCTCCATCTCGTCATTGAAGGGGATGCTGTCAATTAATGCACAGGTATCTTCAAGCCCATTGTAATTGACCGTGATAATAGAAATGTTAATGTTCAATACTCAATCTTCAATTTTTAAATGCGCTTTGCCTGTTTATTTTCTAATTTAAGTCGTTTTTTCTCGACTTCTTCTGCAAATACCTTGGCTTCGTACACATCAAATTCCTTTTCTAATTTTGGTAAGAAATAGACCGTGGCCAGTCCACCGTAGAAAATAACGATATTCGGGAATTGCATGAGGACTTGGTTCGCATAGCCTCCTAAATGTAACGCTGTGAATCCTGCACACCAAGCAGCTCCAATACCCATTAAGGAACGATTCTTGATTCTAAAAAAGACTGTACTACAAGCCCCGAGAATCATAATGATATTGCATATGACAAACCATGAAACACCTATCCATCCTGTTCTAACCCATATGAAAACATATTCAGAATCAGGAGGAATTGCTGCTAAAATTTTATATCTATTCCAAGCTGGAATATCTTGTGCAAAAATTCCGATACCAATTCCCCATGGGGCATCTTTCATGTATTTGGCAATCGATTGTTTATTGACATCTCGAACATTGGCAGACGCATCATCTTTATTGAAAGCAGAACGCATTCGACGTATTTGGTTGTTCCCTTGTCCGATATTAGTAAACATAAGCATCCCAATAAAGAGACCAAAAACAACTGAGACAGGGACTATTATTTTTGCTGTCTTTGAAAGAACTAAAAAAACTATGAATCCTGCTATCATACAAAAAATACCTGTTCGAGTTCCAGACTGAAACATTGCCCAAGTACATAATATACCAATGATTCCAAATATTATTCTGAACTTTTTTATTCTGTTCGTTATTGCCAAAACATAGAACACAACAGATGATGCTGCCATGTGAATTCCAAAGTTCGCAGCATCAGTGAATATTGAAAAGTATCGGATAATTCCGTTTACCATATGCTGCCTCACATGCCCTTGGTTGAACAACCAATCTTTTTCACAATCCGTCCATCCAATATTTTTCTGTTTCCAACACCAAAAAACAGCGAAAAGCAAGCAGCCTGCCCAAAGAAAAAATAAATTATATATTCTTTTGGGAGTCGTTAAATATATTGAGAAGACGATAACAGCATATAATAATTGAAAAGCCATGAGGCGGATACCTGTGAACCATGCCCCAATATTGATCCCTAATCCACATGTGTCATTAAGTACTTCTAATGTACAGAATGCACACCATCCAAGAACTCCAAAAAACATGAGGTTGCCCAGATTCCCATAATTATTCTCTTTCAAATCAATTATAGAAACTGCAATTAGTATAATTTCGATGACTTCATTGTAAAGCGAAGCTGGGCCGATTAGAAGTTGCTCTTTTGACATAAACATCACCAAATAGTTGGTGATAAAGAGTGTCCAAAAAGCAAACATTCTAAATTTGAAAGTTAAGTATACAAATAGAATAACAAAGGGAAACATGGCTACAGCTGCCATCCCAACAATTCCGCAACTTCTGAGTGAATATAAACTTAGCAAAAATAGGAGAAAGAGTAAAATTACTCTTCCTCCGTTTTCACCGGCATATTCTGATATTCTATTTGAATAGACTTTTGCCATTTAATTCATTTTGCATGACTGTTCTCTACTGCTGTTAATCCCATTTGTGACATGCGATATACAAAGTTGTTAAACTTGGTATACGGTGGGAGTTGTCCGACAAACTCTTCTACTGCGTAGCGTTGGGCCTCTGTAAGATACATGAATAGTGTATTTTGATCCTTTAACTGAGATTGAAGTTCTTTCAGCGCCTTTTGATCCACATCTTTCCAAGTACGATTGGCGCGTGTGACCATCAAATTGACAGTACCCATATTAAGCAGGCCCGATGGTACAGAATTGTCGTCCAGATTAGGATATTCAATAATGGCAATCTCATTAGGAAGGATGTCAGGACAAATATCTTTAATACCTTCTGCCATTATAAAACGACTATCTTCTGCTAAGAAATCTTCGTCGTAGGTGAGACGGCGAACCTGCAAACCGATAGAAATCCAGTAGTTCTCCAATTCCTGGGCAATGTAACTCTTGCCATTGCCAGCATCAGTAGATAGAAGGTTTAGTACATTCTGCTGACCCTCTTTGAAGTGGGGAAGTAGCGCCTTACTTAACTGGCGTAAAGCCATGTCAGCAATGGTTTTATTAAAACGACGATAGCGTAAAGTGCTTTCTTTTGGGAAACAACCCATTACAGGTATCTTTGTGATACGCTCTGAGCGCATGCGATCTCGAAGTGTACGATCAAGTAACTCAATGATAAAGAAGTACATTGCGGTTAACATGAATGTTACAAGAAATGCGCCTAATAGAATCATCATACGATTTGTGGGCTGGGCATTCATGGGAAACATCGGGGGATTAAGTACACGGAGGGTAGCTGTTGTCATCTGAAGGTTCTTCTGACGAAGGCGGGCTGCATTTAATGCTTTCAACATTTCCATATAGTTACCTTCAATGAAGCTAATATGACGATCTTTTCTTCCTATAGTAGCTCCAATAGGTGCATAATAAAGAATTTCTTTATCTAATTTCTGACGCATAATGTCTTGGGCACCTTCGTGAGCTTTAGTTTTTTCAAGTAATAAGACTTGATCTAACCATTTGCCTATTAACTCATTGGCTTTAACTCCTCCATCTGTACTATAAGTTCCCGCTTCAATATCTTTGACCAAACCTTTAACATTATTTGTTGCTTCTTGTAGCATACGCTCAGCTTTTGCCAACTCCAATTGAGACTCGATACCAGTACCTCCACCTTCACTACTCATCAATCGTAGATTCGATATACGAGATTGGATGCGAGAAATGTCTGTCACTTGATTTGTAAAGTCCTTATTTGCCTTAATGATTTTTGCGCGATCGCCTAATTGACGCTCTATATAATCCATCAATGCACGTGTTGTTGTCCTGTCAATAAGTAAATTGTTGTCAGAGACTTTTTGTGCGGCATCTAATGCTGACAATTGTTTGGTTTGTTCGCCATAATTGATGATACGTTTTTCAACATTATATCGAATGAGATCGTCCTCGGCATTGGTCAATATACGGTATAGACGAGCTACTTCACGTTCAAAAAATTTGATTACATTATTGGTTTCGCCATAACGTAGTAAAGCATATTGTCGGGCAAATACTTCGTTTAGAATATCCAAGGTGTTATAGGCAATACCAGCATCATTAGCAGAATACCCAATATCAATAATATCACTCTTCTGTAATTGAATCACCTTTAATCTGCCTGTAATGCTATTTATACCAAACCATGGATGATAATTTAGCAGGCCAAAGAGGTAGTTATCCTGGGTTGGCTTTTCGTATGCTTTTAGATTGGCAAAGCTGGCATTCTCGTTATTGTGATTAATAAGAGCTTTTACCTCAGCGGGGACAGTAGCATTCAACTGGCGGAAGTGCTCAGCAGAGATGTAATTGTTGTCCTTATTGGCATTGCCATACATCATACAACGCGCAAACAAACGCAGAGAAACCTCATGTATTGTCGCATCTGTTGTTATAAGCAACATTAGGTTAGTCATATTGGTTTGAACTTGCCCGCCTGCAACACCAGAACCTCCTTCGATGTTATATGCAGTAATCATACCTGTGTAGATGGTCGTGTTGGTATTGTAAATTCGCTCCATATGACGAGTCATAAACCAAGCTACAACTAATGCGATCAATGGTAAAATAATGAGATACCAACGAATTTTGTATAAAAATCTAACTATATATCTGAACAGATCCATATTTACCCAAGTTTATTTTTTACTTTGTTTTTTTGCTGCTTTGGCTGCAGCTTTTTCGGCCTTAGCTTCTGCTTTTTCTAATTTTTTCTCTTTCTTACTTTCTTCTTTAACAGCTTTTTTTATACGCTTCTCAACATTTTTGTTCTCTTTAGCTATTTCCTTACTAGATTTGCTCGTGTTCTCGTTAAGAGTAATTTCTGTTGTTGAATTTGTGATAATAGGGGTATGAGTCAAAATCTCTAGAGTCAGAATATCTGTGGTGATTTCTGTTTGAAGTGACTGGTAACCACCAACAGTACCAAACTCATGCTGCTTGTCCCATGCATAGCCTCCTATATCCATGTTGCCGTTTTCAAATTCTTCACGATTTAGAGAGCCTGCACCTAAATACGCTGCTGCTGCTTCACCAGCAGTTTTTAAAGTTACCAAATTGTTGGTTATTTTTACAAATAGTGTTGCAATCTGCAATTTCAATTCGTCAAATGCAATATCTTTAGCTATTGAGGCGTTTTCTACCTCTAATCTTTTGCGTTTTACTGATGCTGTTAGGTCTAATATGTCTTCAACAGGAAGGTTCAAACTTACACCAATGTTCCAATAGTTTGATTCTGTTCCCTGATATTGCATGAGCATTGGTGAATAAGCAGAACTCGAACTTCCCCACATGTCGCCTTTCCCATAACTATAGCTAGCATGAGCATTTAAATAAGAGAAAATGTGACGTTTCTGTTTAGCAACCTCTGCATGAGCTATTTGTCGAGCTTTCTCTAATGTTAGAATCTTAGGACTTGCCTTAGCGTTCTCAAAAAGGATTGCAAGTGGAGGCAAATGGAACTCCGAAAAATTAATCTCCTTGTCGTTGCTGGAGTCGAAGAATCCTGCTGCGATTCCGCTTTCGTTGAACTGGGCGAAGGCATTGGTGCCCAGTCCTGCGATAACTACAGTAAATAATAATCTCTTATACTTATTCATAATAGGCTTATTATTTTGTCTTATACATTTTACACATTATCTTTCTGAATGAACGCCGTGAGCGTACGGAAGATGATCTTCATGTCTAACTTGAAGTTATACGTCTGTCCGTAGATAATATCCAGTTGCTTACGCTCCTCGGCTGACATCGTGCCACCCTTACCGCGCTCTTCCACCTGCCAGAGACCTGTGAGTCCGGCGGGAGCCATGAAACGGTCGATGCTCTTGTCGGCTGTAAGTTTCTCGGCTTCGTAGAGGGGGAGGGGACGGTTGCCGACAATCGACATGTCACCCTTGAGGATGTTGAAGAGCTGAGGCAGCTCGTCGATACTGTATTTGCGGATGAACTGGCCCACCTTAGTGATACGCGGATCGTTCTCAATCTTGACGAAGGCACTTTCAATCTCTTCCTGCTTCTCCTTGGCATAGTCGCTCTCGGCCACAACGTAATCATCGCCGACAAGCATGACCTCATCGTCGCTGATCATCATGTCGGACTCCATGCCCATGTCCATCATCATCATCTCGGCCTCATCGCCAAGCGGGGCGGTAATGACATGCTCCTCTTCTTTTTTCTCTGTTTTCTCGGCATACTGGTTGCCTTCTTCTTTGGCCACTTCCTTCAATCGCTGCTCTGCATCTGCATACATGGAGCGGAACTTGAGGAAGTCGAAGATGGTATAGTTGGTACCGACACGTTTTGACTTGAAGATAACGGGGCCTTTGCTCTCCAAACGGATGGCAATGGCTGTTATCAGGAATACCGGCGAAAGAATGATGATGGCCAATGCAGAGAAGAAAATGTCGAAGAGACGCTTCCAGAGAGGTATCTTGAACTTCAACATGCGGTGCTTGGGAGCTGCATCGTCGAATAACTGTAGCTCACGATCGGCAATGAACTGGATTTTCTTGTTCAGTTCGGTGATCGACGCACCGGCATCGATGGTGTCGTTGATACCACATTTCTGATAGAGTTTCCTGTCATCGATGTTTAGTTGATGGGTCAGGAGGATGATGTATATTCCCTTGCTCTTCTTTTTAAGATAGGTGATGGCTGTGATATCCTCGTTCAGCACACTCTGCTCATAGAACACAATGAAATGCTCATTGCGGACATGGGTGGAACAGGCTGCAGCTGCTTCCTTGTAGTTCTTCGTGTATTGTACCAATCTGCCGGGGATGTATTTCAAACGCTCCTCGGTCTGAGAATTGCTACCAAGATATACAACACCTATCATACTGACTAATCTATACTGACTTAGGGAATAATCTTCTTTACTCGAATCTTAAGCTCCATCGGGTTGAAAGGCTTGACGATGTAGTCCTCGGCACCTATCTCCAACAGACGGATACGCTCACTGGTGGAATCCTCACTGGAGAGCATGATCACGGGAATGTGCTGGAAAAGCTCATTCTGCTTGATCCACTCCAGGAAATCGTCACCACGCATACCCGGCATGCGGATGTCGGAGATAATCAGGTCGGGTGTGTTGCCGGCCTGAAGCC
>ERZ842401.8022-NODE-8022-length-10563-cov-3.642558_pt1 | contig 10563 bp, 12 predicted proteins | sample MGYA00521270_ERZ842401 | MGnify/ENA primary metagenome ERZ842401 (study PRJEB31892, sample SAMEA3878208) | bioreactor metagenome | biome: Moose rumen | place: Sweden | collected 2011-10 | study: EMG produced TPA metagenomics assembly of the PRJEB12797 data set... | reverse complement strand
CCCGATGCTGACAAGACCAAGGTTGCACGAATCGAGGCAGGAGCACAGGTCAACGTCATCGAGGAAATCCAGAAGAATGGAGCAAAAATCACACCCGTCGATAAGGTTGTCAACATCACTGTTCCCACCAACAACAACGAACTGACAAACGGTGCTGGCTATCAGACTGCGTCCGATGTTTCTGGTGCAATCGACACCGCCAAGGCCGATTACTACAACAAGACCGCCATTCAGGGATTCTTCCCATCCGAGCCTATCACCACGACTGGAAGCGATGCAAACGGATACTCCGCAACTGTGAACATCACCGCAGGAGTTCCCTTCATGGCACAGGTTCTCAACGGGGCTGGAGATGTCGTAATGGCATCCATCACCATCGGCTCATCGTCCGTTACGGTCAACACCAACTCGGCATTCACGGGAATCCTCAAGGTACTCGCACTGCCCAACTGAAAACTCTAAAAAAAGAGGGGAGAAATCCCCTCAAAAATCATTTTTGTGTTTTATCCTGAATCTGGATGCAGAACTTATATGGGTCGGAATCGACCACGAGAAACATTCCCGTCGAGTCAATCGAGATGTTCGTGACTCCGTCAATGTAGACTCTTCTGAATATACCATGAATCGAACGCTCGTCGATATAGAATCTCGATATGTCATGTCTGTTAAGCTTGTCGTACTCGAAAAAGCATGTTCTCTCGATGAATTCCCTGTATGTGTCGCCTTTGTATATGTCGGTGAACTTCTGGAAGGAGAACTCGTTGTTCGCTAGTGCATCTGAAAAAGACTGTGCTATCGCTTTTGCGGTATCCAAAGGAATTGCATTCATGATTGAGAATCGAATGATTCGTATTTGAGAATACTGATATTAATACGGACGATATAGGGTACGATATGATAAGCGATTTCGGAGACGAGTTCATTCCTCGTAGAGCTACCAAGCACTCGGCTGGATACGACTTCTACTGTCCTTGTGACGTAGACCTCCATCCTTTCAGCATATATCGGATAGATACGGGCATACATTTGGAGGATAGCGATTTGAAGCATGATGAGAGTATGGAGCTATCGGCTCGTTCATCCATGAGGGCCAAATACGGTATGACCATCGTAGGATTGATTGATTCGGATTATCGTGATAGCATACACGCTCTCGTCACCGTTATGATAGACTGTCATCTCAATAAAGGCGACAGATTCATGCAGGGTGTGATACGCTGGTATGGAACGATGCCTGATGAGATTCCTCCCGAGGATGTCCGTTCTGGTGGATTGGGGAGTACGGGTCAGTAATTTAGTAAACCCTTTATCCTTTCCGAAGGATTCCTTCTCGCAGGGCTCTTTGAAGCCTCCTTTCAGGCCCTGCACTCAATCCAATATCCCGCAGTTTTAATCAAATGTATTTTGATAATTCGACGACTTTCCACTTTCTTGCACATAGCTCTCCGTTGAGACTCGCATTGCACCATCCAGCACATGAAAGAAAATGAAATAACTGACCTGCATGATTGAACTTATATGCTCCGTCCTGACCTTCGCACAGTACTTCAAGACCATTCGACATGGCTTGCACCGCTTCTAAGAAGGATAATGTATATTGAGAAACAGAGTCCGAATCCCGATACTCGCCCCTATATTCCGTTGGCGGATTGCCATATGTATCTCCTATCTTGCCTTGACCTGCCGAGTTCATTCTATCCTCCTCTTCTTGCGATTGGTTCTATAACGCACATTCCACTGTTTCTATAATCCTTTCAGATTACAACTCCAATCGTAATACTGATAGAACAGCGTGTTACGAATCCTGCACAGAAGCCTCGTACACCTGATGCACCAGAATTTGACAGGCTCATCGAATATTATGCTGGTCTTTTCCAACACTATCATCCTGTCCTTCTTACCGCAGTACTCGCATGGGCATAGACATTCTTTGATTGTCATTCTTCCACCTTCTCGTTTTCGAAGAGCAGGTCTATCAATTGCTCCACCGTCAATGGGCTGTTGTCACTGGATGAACCGCAATTCTCACACTTCCACTTGCCGTTCTTCTTGACGGAAGAGAGCGAGAGGCATTTAGGACAAAGAACAACAGCCTTTCTCTCGAATCCCCAAATCGTTGAATAGATGTAGTTATTACAATGACCTCTCTCGTATGCAGATACATCCTTCAAATCACCTTTGATGTTGCACACCTGCTGGCAGTTATGCAAACAGCAACGGCATTCGAGACCCATACCATACCATTCTTCAAGAGGCAAATAATCCTTGCAGTCCTTCCTCAGAAAACCATCGAATCTAGGTTTGATGTCCGTATGCTTTCTGCAACCATAGCCTTTGTAATCTCCTCCCCATACAACTGCGAACCCATTCTTACATGATGAGCAGTTATGTGTATCGTCAGGTTTGTTCGTGTGTTTGAATTGAAAATCAGGCCCATCGATTATGCAAGGCTCTCTGAAATGGAATTTTCTGATTCTTGATGCCACTTCCACAGAGTAGCCCTCGATGTCGTAATCATCGTCATCATAGGCTTTTTCAGGGATTATTACGACAGCTCTGTTGCAGTTAAAACACCATGCCCCTCCGAAGATGTATTTTCCAGCCTCGTAAGGGTGTGTATGAATCTCTCCACCGCATTCGGTACATACGTCAATCTTTCCAGACATCTCTTCATCCTAGCCTAAATTGATTCGGCTACAACTAAATGTATTTTGAATTATATAAAATGTATTATTCTATCAACAAAATGATGTTGCAGAAGAGAATATCCGTGACTTCGGATAAATTTCGACACATCTTTAAATCGAGTCAGTTATCAGTACATCATGACAACCTATACTAATTTGTCTAATGAGTCAGTGGACGGAGTCATAGAATCCTCCATCCAAGGACTACTGTTAGGTTCGTTGTCCACGATGCCCACAGCATCAGAGAAGTATGAGGGATGTATCGTCCTTTATATTGGAACGACAGGAACCTACACCAACAGCAGATTCTACCAGTGCACCAAATCGGGAAGCACATACTCTTGGACGGAACTGACCGTTGCCGATTCGCCGAGTCTAGAGGGATATGTACCCACATCTAGGAAGGTGGCAGGGCACGCACTCACTGCCGATGTATCCATAAGTGCATCCGATGTATCAGCGATTCCCTCGTCCTATCTTTCCACCGCTACACCCAGCGAGACATCCACCGACTCTCAGGTGCCGACTTCCAAAGCAGTCTTCGATGCACTCAGCGGTCTGTCGGTAGGATACATCATAGAGGTTTCCGTATCTCTATCAACAGGTTCGGGAAGTCTGTCGGACATCGCTATTACCGCGACTGCATCTGGTTACGATACTCTTACAGGAACTACGGACAGTTCGGGATTCTGTTCTCTCAAAGGAGCGATTGCAGGTGTGACCTACACAGTTACGGGTACGAAGGACACCTACGCAGTAACATCCGCAACCGTTAAGATAGAGCATCTTGTGAATGAGGTCTCCATCAGCACATACAAGTACGGACAGCTTACCGTGAGTCAGACCCCCGTTTCAGGCACAGTATCCATTACAGGCGGAGAATACACCCAATCTGGAAACGTGTACTTCCTGGTTCCTGGTACGACATATACCGTTGCAGTAAGTCAGGTCAGCGGTTATGTCAAACCAGCCAACCAGACGGCCACGCTCACGGCAGGACAGGAACGCACGATTACCTTCACTCATGTTGCATACCCGAAAGTGACGGTCAATCAGAGCGGTGCAACAGGAACCGTATCATGCAGTCCTACGCCATTCGCTGTATCTGAAAATGTATATACGCTGTTGCCCGAGACATCCTATGTGTTCAGCGTGTCTCAGGTATCAGGCTATCTGAAACCTGCGAATCAGACGGTGTCCTACAATGCAGGTACTACGAATACGATTACTTTCGCACATATCACGTTGCCCAAACTGACCGTATCCGTTACAGACCCGAACAAGACATCTGCGATAACCGTTTCAGCCACAAACGGAACCGAGACCGTGACGGGAATAGTGAATGCGTCATCGGGTACAGGTTCGGTCACGCTGACTGTGAACTATGTAGGTTCGTATGAGATTTCCATTCCGAATCCCCCTACTGGCGGTTCGGCGACAACCGTTACTGCGACAGCGGTAGGAGGTTCCACGGTGAATGCAGGTACAATTGTCGTTTCGTATAGTTTCGGATTCACGATTGTTCAGATTGCCGAGGGAACATCAGACCCGTACAACAGAGTGTCATATCCTACGAGCGTTACAATCAACGGAAAGACCTACACCAATTCGATTCCCTCTACGGGATTCACAGAGGCAAGGGGAACATCCCTGAATGGTTGGGCAGTAGCAGATAATGCTTGTTCCAAACTGATTGAGGGAATCAGACCTGTTGCACTCAACGGCAGTTCTTGGGTTACATCAGGATATTCATTGACGGACTCTACAGGTTGGAGTTCATCCTATGATTGGTTCACCGAGTTCCCATTCCGTTGGATGGCATGGTATAAGACTGGAAGTACAGTCTATATCATATTCTCTGATAAGAGCGAGAATCCCGACAGCACGATATTCCAAGATTATGCATTCCTCAACAACTCCAATGTGAGGAAACCGAATATGCATATCGGATGTTTCGACGGAACCAATACCTCGAATGTCCTGTACTCGAAGAGAACAGGTGCTAATCCGACAGTGAACGTTTCGATTACGAACTTCATCGCCTATGCCGAGGCCAGAGGTACGGATTTCGACATAATCACGTTCTATCAGGCTATGTACGTCACGGGACTGTTCATAACCCTGTATAAGACCACGGACTGCCAAGGATATTCCAACAGTTCGTATGGGCTTGGAAAGGGATATGTCGGAGGTTCTTCGGTTCAGACAATAGTAGGTTTGGCATTCGACAACAACTATGGAATGTACGGGGACAGGAGCGGAACCACTTCAAGGGTATCCTTCTTCTGGATACATGACATCTGGGGCAACATCTTTGATTTCGTAGGAGGGGCAAAGACCGATTCCAACAGAAGACTGATGACGCAGACTGGAAAGGTATCTTCCGTGACAGATTCGGATTTCAACAATACGGCACTTACGTCATCGTTGAGTTCTAGTCTAAGCGGATATGTAACTGCGATTGCTGGCGGACAGAAGACTGGACCGTTCCCGACAACAGCAAGCGGAGGAAGTGGAACCACATACTTCTCGGACGACTGTTTTGTCTACACATCCAATTTCCCTGTTTGGGGTGGTTACTACGGCTACACTGACCGTGCAGGTCTGTTCTATTGGCGTTTCAACTATTCCGCCACTGAGACTGGCGGGGACATCGGCTCACGCCTCTCGTACAAGGGAGGGAGGACGTAAGGACTACCCGACCGCTTTTCAATAAAGAGGGTGGTGAGCCAATAGGCGAGCCCCCTCGTCTTTACCCTTATTGAAGAGTCAGAGGTATGGGGCAGACTGATAGAAACTCGCATACCGAAGGTGTATTGAAAACAGAATGCGATATAGGGATAGCACACGGAGGTAAAGAAAAGGCGACATGGTAACACCGACTTTCTCGGACAACTGTAATGTCAACACATCCAATTTCCCTAATTGGGGTGGTAACTACAACAACACTGACAATGCAGGTCTGTTCAATTGGAATTTCAACAATTCCGCCACTGAAACTAACGGGAACATCGGCTCACGAACCTCACCACATATTCACGCTCCAACCGTACAACTGTACAAACGGAGAGAGAAATCCATGTAGCCATGGCTCTTGCCAAAACACAGTATCTATCAACCCCAATCCCTAGTACTCTCTAACGAGCGTAGGAACGGGATTCGCAAGGGTGAGAGGGGGAATCGAAATGCCAAAAAGAATCGGGAATATAGATGGAGTCAAACTCTACGACATCGTAAAGTCGAGAGAGAATTGCATACAGGCTTTGAAAAAGCTATGCAAGGGGCATTCCAAAGACCCGATGGCCACTAAAATCAAAGAGAACTTTGATTAGTGTACAGACCAATTACAGAAGATATTGGAGGATGAGTCATATCATCCTTTGAAATATCACTTTGCCAAGATATATGAGAGGGGGAAGTGGAGGAAACTCTGTTATCAGGATTTGTTTCCAGATGGCGGAATCCAACACGCATTATTCAACGTAATCGCATCCTTATTGCATATAACCATTCCAACATATTCCTATGCTGGAATCAAAGGTCGTGGGACTCACAAATGCAGGAGGGATGTAGAGAAACATCTTAAAAAAGACCGCAAGAATACAAAATATGCAGGTTTGGTGGACGTCTATCATTACTTTGAAAGTGTAGATAGACAGATGATATTCGACATGTGCAAGAGAAAATTAAAGGACTTTCGTGTTCTGGAACTTTTGCACAGGATTATATTCGAATGTCCAGGTAAAAGGGGATTGAAGATTGGCCTGTATTCTGCACAGATTCTTTCTACCTATTTCCTAAGCGGATTAGACCGCCTATACAGGGAATTGGGATTCAAGGGATTCAGATATATGGATGACATCGTGATATTCTCCAATTCCAAAAATAAATTGCATAGGATGATAGAGATTATCAGAGAATATCTCCATAACATTAACCTGCGGTTGAAGGGCAATTATGCGGTATTCCCGATAGCGAAGAGGAGATTGGGTTTCATAGGATATGCATTCAATCACTTCGGAGTAATGATTAGGAAACGCACCAAAATCTCATATATGCGGTCATGCAACAAGATAGTCAAGGCGTTGAAGAAACACGAGGAGATTACCCCTCATATGATGGCATCTATGATTTCTTACCAAGGCATTGTGTCTTGGGCAAGCGATTGCGGTAAAGGATTAATATCTAAATACGGCAATCGTGTTGATGTAGCATTAGAATTCGGAGTTGATGCAATATGATATACAACGAAAAGGTAACAGCCGATGCAAAACTGCCAGAGATTGAGCATAACAGCGGGATGGTCTATTTCAGATTCGATTTTACAACAATCGAGAGAGAAGACAAGAAGATTTCGTGGCAGTTCAATCAGTATGTAATGACAGAAGATGAGTTCAACGATGTCAGAGTCGGCAGATATGTCGGTGAATGGACGGACGGACTCAGAGCGATTCAGAGAGGATACCTCTACGATATAGCTGACAATTACCTGGCAAGATACAATTCGGACGTAGAGGAACCTGACAAGAAAGCAGAGTGGATTCAGTTCAAGAAAGAGGTCAGAGCGACCCCCGAACAGAAAGAATACCCCACAACTGTGGTTTATCCCTCGTTCCCTGAGTAAACCTTTTTAATGGGGATTTCTCCCCATTCTCTTCAAAGATTCTTTGAATCTCGAACCATTTTCATATTTTTAAGTAATATATTTTATATAACTACAATGTATCCGAACATTAACAAGGTGACGAAAAATGTCGGGAACAATCGAGATTTGCACCAAATGTGGCGGAGAATATCACAGCCACGGTTACGAGATGGAAGGATACGTTCTGAATGGCGGATATTGCGCCAATTGCGATAGCGTGCTGGTCATCGTACCAGAAGATGCTCTGTCGGATGATGATTTTGACAGCGATGGAGCGACAATGGAAATCGCCAGCAAAATCAGGAACAGCAACAGCAGATATAGGATAAAGGACAGTCCCGAATTCCAAGCCAAGCAGGTCACAAGACCGACGAAGGACAAGTATTGTTCATCCTGTATCCACGGTCGCACGGACATCAAGGACGGTCAATTCAACGGACAGGCATGTACGAAACACCCTGAATGCAGACCGAGATTCAACGTGCATCTGATTGAGGATTGCAAGGATTACGAACCCGTGGACAAATGGAACGGCATGGGTTCGGAATGCCGTTACTGCCATTACGCATACAGATTGGACGATGGTTCATACAGATGCGAGAAACAAGGCGATTACATGGCGATGTCCGATTACGAGAGAGGTCACTGCGAACATCTTATCACATCCGATATATGGGCTTTCGAGAAAAAAGGGCTGGTCGCCTGTCCAGAATGCCACGGAATGGCATACCTATTATGGAACGGAAGGACCAAATGCACGGAATGCGGATATTCGGCAAAAGAGGAGTGATGGCATGAGCGAATATTACAAGGACAAATTGAACGTCATCGGATGCTACAATTGCATCCATGACATCGGTGGCGATTGCGGACAGGGATTCGATGGCAAAGATGTGAGATTATGCCATGTCCACATAGCCGACATCGGAAACGAGGGCTACGAACAAGGATTGAGATTCAAAGAATGATGACGAGACATAGGACGGCATATAAAGAAGAAGTAAGAAGTATGCCGTCCGAATGTCCATCCCCTGATTTATGATTTTATTTTTTCTATATTATCAGTGGAGCCGATACCACCTGTGCGTTCGGTAACAGGTATGATTTCATCGGGTGCGACTTCATAACGTACTATCACGCCTTGCATGAATCTGTCGCCATCCTTCAAGGTCATCTTCTTGTCCACGGTGAACATGCATTTTATCGAATCCCTGTAATCGGCATCAATCACACCGACTGTGTTGGTGAATCTGAAACCGTATTTACCGAACGAGGAACGAGGGAACAGGAGCATGACGGACGTGTCCTTCAAGTCCCCGTCCTCTAGATGGATGCCTGTATCTATTGTATATGTCCTCTTGTTCCAAAACCTCTTAGGTTTGAATGTCACTGTTTCCCCATGATAATAGAAATCATATCCTGCCGAGTTCTTCGTCTGTCTGCGAGGTATGTATTTTGAACCGAAATCACTTATCATGAATGGCGGAATTGAATGAATGTAGAAAATACTTCACCATAGTAAATTATCAAAGTAATATATTTTATATAACTTAAAATAATTATAGGCTAAGATAAACATGTATGACGGAATTACAGAACGCATAAGAGCATGTCCGTATTGCCACAAGAAGGACAGGACTCAATTAGAATACAAGGACGAAGACATATTCGGCAGAATGGTTAGATTCTATCGTATCAGATGCGAAAGAAGGATATGCAGGATACTCAATAGATTCTATTCACATCGCCATGCCGAATACAGTTGCAATCTGGACAAGACGATTGACAGATGGAACATGAGAGGTCAATGGAGAGAAAGAGGAATCTCCTCGAAGGAATGAACAAAGAATAAAACCGAATAAAGTATGGATGGGTCGATGCGATATGTTATGTAAGGACTGTAAATGCTGTGCGGACGGTATAGGGGGAAACAGAAGATGCTATCTAAATGTGAATAATCCGATACGCATGACTAGTCTTACGAGAGAACAGAGAGAGGATTGCGGATTCTTCATACCCTCGGATATACCCTCGTACAAGAGGTACAGCGTATAGGTATGTCCGAATTGCGGTAGGTACATGAGCGTAATCTTCATTAAAAGTCATGTCACACAAGAACATTGCGAGAGTTGCAAATACGAAGGTCAAGTATGCGAAATACCGTCTAATTGATTTCATACTACGGATTGTGTGATATCATTAAGTGCTAATGATATCACTTTATGAAGATATTAAATATGAAATCAAAGTACCTGCAGCAAATAAATTAAAAGCAGAAGTAGACATTAAAGCCAAATTCACTAATAATTTAGATAATAATTTCAATGGAAATATTCCAGAAAGATTTTATTCTATAGATTTATCAAAAATAGATAAAGAAATACAAGATAAAGCTAATGAAATTAAAAGTCAGAGTTCTGAACTTCCAGATTATTATAAAATAGGAAAATGGGTTAATTCCTATATGAATTATGATATTGATTATACAGGAAAAAATTTAACTTTAAAAGAAATATATGAAGGAAGGACTGGTGTATGTGAACATTATACTTTATTATACAACGCTATGCTCAATACACTAGGAATACAAACTTTATATGTAACAGGTTGGGCTTTTAACGGCACTCAAATATCAGGAGATGAAAAAACTACAGGACATGCTTGGACTGCAGCTCTAATTGATGGAAAATGGAAAGAATTAGATGCTACTTGGGGATTATTTGAAGGAATTTCTTCTTCCCATATTTTTAAAAATTATGGAAATGATATCTTTTCTTATTCTACTAGCGGAAAAAGCCAGACTGAAATAACTCTTAAAAGAACCCAAAATATCACAATGATTACAGATATAAATTCCTTTGAAAATAGGACTGAAAGTGATAACAATGAATCTGATAAAGCAACTGAAACTACTAAAAATAGTGGAAATAATGATGATAGTGATACTTCAGTTGATATTCCAAGATTTCATGTTAATGGTGATTATAGAAAACCTTCTTTGGTTTTATTATTATTATTATGCTTCTTATAAAAAAATTTTTATCAACTATTATTAATAAAAAATTCATTCTTAATTATATGGTTTAAAAAAAATAGTCGATTATATTTTTTTAAATTAAATTTAATCATTATAGCCTCCTTTTTTTATTATTCAAAATTTATATTTTAAAAAAATAATTTTTTTTAAAATGCATATTTAATATGGGGATTGGGGATTGGGGATTGGGGATT
>ERZ842401.8021-NODE-8021-length-10563-cov-3.968500_pt1 | contig 10563 bp, 6 predicted proteins | sample MGYA00521270_ERZ842401 | MGnify/ENA primary metagenome ERZ842401 (study PRJEB31892, sample SAMEA3878208) | bioreactor metagenome | biome: Moose rumen | place: Sweden | collected 2011-10 | study: EMG produced TPA metagenomics assembly of the PRJEB12797 data set... | reverse complement strand
CCTTATGTCCACAATGGTTTTGTTTGGCGAACCTCCGGAAGCGGCCTGTTTACCGACTCCTTCACGCCGTAATATGGTATTGTCCGCTCACCAAGAGTCTCCAGCGGGGACGGCCTGCCAGTGAGTTCACCTGTTATAGCCTCGACAGCAAGGGGCACCATCCGTATTCCGCAGACCTTCGACACTAACGGAACAGTACGGGACGCTCTGGGGTTAGCCTCAAGCACAAAGACTTTTCCGGCCTCAATAGCGTACTGAATGTTCATGAGGCCAACAACATGCATTGCCTCAGCTATTTTGCGGGTGTAGTCCTTTATCGTTGCGAGTGCCTCCGGTGAAATATGCCTTGACGGTAAGAAGCACGCCGAGTCTCCTGAGTGAATGCCTGCAAGTTCTATATGTTCCATGACTGCGGGAACGTAAGCGTGAATGCCATCACAAATAGCATCAGCCTCACACTCTAGAGCATGATTCAGGAAACGGTCAATCAATATGGGACGATCCGGTGTAACTCCTACTGCAGCACGAACGTAGCTCTCAAGGCTTGCTTCGTCGTAGACAATCTCCATTCCGCGACCGCCAAGAACATATGACGGCCTGACCATCACGGGATAACCTATTCTTCCAGCTACAGCGTGAGCCTCTTCCAGTGTTGCAGCCATTCCCGACTCAGGCATTGGTATTCCCAGAGAGTCCATGACGGCCTTGAACCTGCCTCTATCTTCAGCAAGGTCAATAATCTCTGGTGATGTGCCAAGAATCTTTACGCCGTTGCGCTCAAGTTCTGACGCAAGGTTTAACGGTGTCTGTCCTCCGAACTGCGCAATAACTCCGACGGGCTTTTCTGCTCTGTAAATGCTCAACACGTCCTCAAGGGTCAAAGGCTCGAAGTATAGCTTGTCGCTGGTGTCGTAATCCGTACTAACTGTCTCAGGGTTGCAGTTGACTATGATTGTCTCGAAGCCTAATTTTTTGAGGGACTGGGCAGCATGTACACAGCAATAGTCGAACTCTATACCCTGACCTATTCTGTTTGGGCCTCCTCCGAGAATCATTACTTTGCGGTTACTGGAGACCTCGTTTTTGCCGGTGAGTTTGCTGTAACTGGAATAGTAATATGCTCCGTTTTGAGTTCCGCTGACGTGGACACCCTCCCAGTTCTCGACAAGTCCTAATGCCTCTCTGTGCTCACGTATACTCTGCTCACTGACTTCCAAGAGCTTGGCCAAGTACTTATCAGCGAAGCCGTCCTTCTTTGCCTGAGTCAGGACATCATCCGGAAGGTTTTTGCCCCTGAAGGTGAGTATGTGTTCTTCCTCGTCAACAAGAGCCTTGAACTCCTCAAGGAAGTAATGCTTTACGTGAGTCAGTGCATGGATCTCATCTACACTAGCACCTTTGCGCAGAGCCTCATAGATAACAAAGTAGCGTTCACTAGTGGGATAAGCCAGCCTCTCCAGCAATTCATCTTTTGTGAGAGAGTTGAAGTCTTTGACAAAGCCAAGACCGTACCTGTCCTTCTCAAGGGAACGTATAGCCTTCTGGATAGCCTCACGGAAATTCCTGCCAATGCTCATAACTTCACCTACAGCGCGCATTTGAGTGCCGAGCTTGTCCTCCACGCCCTTGAACTTCTCGAACGCCCACCTTGCGAACTTCACCACTACGTAATCTCCGCCCGGAGTGTATTTATCGAGTGTGCCGTACTTGCTGCACTGAATATCGCTGAGAGAAAGTCCCGCTGCCAGTTTCGCCGACACGAGCGCAATCGGGAAGCCCGTAGCCTTCGACGCAAGAGCAGATGACCGCGACGTTCTGGGGTTAATCTCAATCACTATGACGCGTCCTGTTTTTGGGTCATGAGCGAACTGAACGTTAGTGCCGCCTATTACGCCGATATGTTCAACGATACGATAAGCCTGTTCCTGTAACTTGGCCTGAAGCTCTGGGCTAATCGTGAGCATTGGCGCAACACAGAATGAATCTCCGGTGTGGACTCCCATCGGGTCTACGTTCTCGATGAAGCACACGGTAATCATGTTGTTATCCTTATCGCGAACTACCTCAAGCTCCAGTTCCTCCCAGCCTATCACTGACTCTTCAACAAGCACCTGATGCACTATGCTGGCCTGAAGACCACGCTCACAAACTGTACGTAACTCATCACGGTTGTAGACTAATCCGCCTCCTGCACCTCCCATAGTGTAGGCAGGACGAAGAACTACGGGATACCCCAGCTTCTCAGCAACAGCCAGAGCCTCATCAACTGAGTATGCGGGTTCAGAGCGGGCCATGTCGATATTGAGAGCCTGCATTGTCTTCTTGAACTCTATGCGGTCTTCTCCGCGCTCTATTGCGTCAGCCTTTACGCCTATCACCTGAACGTTGTACTTATCGAGAATGCCTGCTTTGCTGAGTTCTGCGCAGAGGTTGAGTCCAGATTGTCCGCCCAAGTTCGGGAGGAGTGCGTCTGGACGTTCACGGGCAATAATTGCCTCTAAGCGTTCTGGGTTTAGCGGCTCAATGTAGGTGATGTCTGCCATTTCCGGGTCAGTCATGATAGTAGCTGGGTTGGAGTTCACTAACACTATTTCGTAGCCTAATGAACGCAGAGCCTTGCACGCCTGAGTCCCTGAGTAGTCGAACTCGCAGGCCTGACCTATGACTATTGGCCCTGAGCCGATTATGAGTATTTTATGTATATCTGTGCGCTGCGGTGCTTGTAGTGCCATATATTTTCCCTTCTTGTTGCTAATTACTGTTTAATATCTGTGCTGTCTGAACTGAGGACTTCTTCCTGAAGAGGCATATCTTCGGAGCTGGCTATGACTTCCTCTACTACTGGCTCTTCACTGACGACTGGCTGCGACTCGACTACTGGCTCTTCGCTAACGACTGGCTGAGACTCCTCTACTACTGGCTCTTCGCTAACGACTGGCTGCGACTCCTCGACTACGGGTGTCTCAGTAAGCTCAGGGATAACGTCATCGACAGCAGGAGCTTCATCCTCACTGACAACGGGACGCGCAAAAAGTTCCTGATCATTTATCACGAGCTGAGCCTTGTTCCTCAAAAATGCCTCATACTCTGTCAATCTCTTACGTTCCTCCTGCGTCGTCAACATTGTACGAACATCTCCGCTGACTTCTTCATATGGCCTAACTGATGCTTCCGTATGTTCAGACTTCAGGCAGATCGCAAAATCATCACTCGTCATCTCAAGAATCTGGCTTGCTTTGCCTACATCTAATGATGCTATCCTGCTTAGAGAACCAAACTCAAATGCTGTTGACGGCACAAATACTGGCTTGCTCGAAATGTTCAGTATGTCTTTAGAATCGAGCACATCACTCGACACTATATCTTCCCATTTCTCTCCTGCCTCAAGTTTCGCCTGCATAATTTCCGCTGACTCTCTGGTCTTGAAATTCGCTATGTGGAGCATATAGCCTTCAGGTCTGCCGTAAATCAACGTCTTCATAGTCTCGTAAAACTGTACAGCCTGATCCTCACTGATAACTACTTCACCTATTGCCTCACGAATAACCTGTTCAGTTGCCATCTGGCGCGCTAATGAACGTCTATAGTCCTCTATCTTGACTCCGCTGTTTGCCAATGCCTGATAGAACGTCTCTCTAGTGGGATAATACCTGTCTGCATAATCCTTCATTGCTCGGTCAGCATCTGCATCAGAGACTCTGATACCTTTTTCCTCAACTTCTTTGGCGAGCTGGGACTCTAAGATTGCTTGTTCTAGAACCGCCTGATAGATTGCTGGCATGTCTAAGCTCTCGGCACTTCTGGTACTGTAACTGCTCAGGTAATCTCTCAACCTGCGTTCAAGTTCAGAGCGCATAAGTGAGCGGCCATTAATCTGAGCGACCTCATAATCACTCATAGAGCCGTCAGGGTTGCGGCTTGGAGTCCGCCTAGTGCCTCTACCCTCATACATTAAGAACGTTGAGAGCAAGAATGCTATTACTATGATACCCATAACCCATTTCATTTGTTTGCGCAAGAAATTCATCATGATACCTATAAGACCTTCTCTCTGGAAATTTTAGTATTCGGTAATTTTGACGTTGATTTTACGTAGTGGAATTTTAGCATATATACGCAAGATTCACACATAGGCTAAAGATGTACCCTGTTTCACCGCAACTTCTAGAAAGTCTATTTCTCCTCCAGCTGCCCTCATAATTTCACTCATAGCTCCGGAAATTTCTTCGGCCTCGCTCTCTCTGCATTCACACACAAGAGAGTCATGAACTTGCAGGAAAAGTTTGTCAGGATACTTCTCCGCAAAACTAATCATCGCTCGTCGTGCTATATCCGCTGCTGTTCCCTGAACGGGCATATTGATTAACGCTCTATCAAGTGCTTGACCTTTAGCCGGAATCTCGTTCACTGGCCGGATTCTTCCAGCAAGAGTCCTCGCCCACCCTCTAGCCTTAGCGTCATCAACTATCTTCTCCAGAAAGTGCTGAAGTCCAGGCAACGCAGCAAAGTACTTCTCCATGATCGCCTTCGAATCGTGTCTTGAGATATCGAGTCTCTCAGCTAGTCCGAACTCGCTCATGCCGTAAAGCAGCCCGAAATTTATCATCTTAGCCGTCCTCCTCAGTTCTGGCGTAACCAGTTCAGGCTGGATTCCAAATACCCAAGATGCCGTATCGGTGTGAATGTCCCTGTTCCTGCTGAATGCCTCGAGGAGTCTTTCTTCTCCTGATAAGTATGCCAACACACGAAGCTCTATCTGTGAGTAATCCGCAGCTACGAAGACATTGCCGTTCTCCACAGGAACTAAACCCTTCTTGATGCCGTCTGCCCATTTGCCATATGCTGGGATATTCTGTAGGTTAGGATCACGAGAGCTGAGTCTCCCTGTTCCCGTTATTGCAGGCTCAAACGTCGTGTGAATTATTCCGTCTTTGTCCGCAGAACGCTGTAGTGGGATAACGAATCCCGAGAGCATCTTTGTGAGTTCACGATACTCTAACAGTAAGCGAGGTATTGTGCCCTCTGGGAGCTTGGCCAGATGTTCAAGCACAGCACTGTCAGTAGAGTAGGAGGTCTTGCTCTTTGTCTTTGCCTGAGGTGTGAAGCCTAATTTGTTGAACAATAGCCATGATACCTGCTGAGGAGAGTTCATATTTATCCTGACTCCTGTCTCCCGAATAACTGCCATCTCTATCTCTATTATTCTTTCCTGCAGCTCCGACTGAAGAGCCTCGAACTGACCATGAGACAGCCTGACTCCGTGGTCTTCCATCTTAAGTAGCACGGGCACTAACGGAATATCAATGTTGTTCATAACGTGAGATAAGCCCTCGCGTTCCCTGATCTTGGCCTCAACACCGCCAGCGATCTTCACGAGTGTCTCAGCCTTGTCATCTCTGCTGTTGATGTAACTGAGTATGTCCGTGAACTTCGAGTTAGCTGTATCCGGGTGAAGTAAGTAGTATGCCGTTCTCAAGTCCCAGACTCTAGAGCCTTCAGGGAACATTTCAGGGTGAGCTTTCAGCGAGGTTTTGTAGTCGTCGATGAGTATGTCTGCATCTGGGAGAGTTGACCTGCCTCCAGAGAATCCTGGTATGCCAACGAGTACTTGTTTGTTGCTGCCTATGCGCTCGAGAAGTCGTCGTAGTCCGAGTGAGAGGGCGAGTTTTTCTAGTCTTGGGAAGTCTATGGAGGAGTTCTCGCACTCTGAGAGGAAGTCCGGAGGTAAGAGGTCGTCCCTGAGACGAATCAGCTTATCCCGAGTCCAGAGTATGCTGTCGAGTCCGGAAGCCTCGAGTTTTGCGCGAGTAGTTTTAGGGAGTTCCTGAAGTGCAGCAAAGATCTGCTCTATTGTCGGGTACACAGCGAGTAGCTTTTTTGCGCCCATTTCACCTATGCCCTTAACGCCCTTAATGTTGTCAACTTTGTCGCCCGTCAACGCTAAGTAGTCCGGCATTGAAGACGGCATGAATCCGTACTCAGCGAAGAACTTTCCTGAATCGTAGACTTCTGCTTCAGAGATACCGTGCTTTATTGGCCTCATCATGCGAATGTTTGTGCCCAACACCTGGAACAAGTCTTTATCCGACGTGAGAATGACTGCCTCATGACCATTTTTCTGCACTAGACGAGCTATCGAGGCAACTGTGTCATCGGCTTCAACGCCCTTACTGATAATCACTCTATAGCCCATAAAGCGTAATAGTTCCTGAAGAATGGGCAATTGTGCTAGTAAATCATCATCAAGAGGTTTTCTGAAGGCTTTATAGTCTCTCTGGAGATTATGTCGGAAAGATTTGCCTGAAGCATCAAAAACTATTACTGTGCAGTCTGGCATCAGGTCATCCTGGACTCTGAATAACATGTTCATGAAGCCTACTATCATAGATGTAGGAGTTCCGTCAGCCGAAGATAGCCTTGTATTGACAGCGTGATAGCCTCTATGAGCCAAACTATGTCCGTCAACGACAAGGAAAGTTTTCATGATTAATCACCTCTGGTAAATGGGAAAATGTGCAATCAATTATAATATGCGATAAATTTTCAGGAGGCAGCTTTTGAGTGAGATAGACACGCAGATTTTAGGGACTGATGAGCTTTCCAGGATACCGGAGTGCATAAACGCAATGTCTAACTCTTCTGGGGGAGTAATCAAGATTGAGGGCGGTGAAGATATACGAGTTAACGCTCTGGAGTGGTACATGAAGCCCAAGAGTCTAGATGGACGAGTCTGGAGGCGCATTGAGGGAGTAAACGTAGTCTCAGGGAGATGGGCCAAGTCTGTGATGGCCACTAGGGATTCTTGCGACGACTTTTCTGATGATGAAGCTGTTCTGCACGATAATGAGATTGACGAGTTCAGGGAGAGAGTAATAGCTATTCACCCGGAGTTTGAGGAGTTTTCTAGAGAGGAGTTTGTGAGGAGAGCCGGTATATTCTCAGGGAGGCACATAACTTCAGCAGGGGTATTAATGTTTGGTGAGGCACTAAATATTCAGGCTAAGCTGATGCATGGAGGGATACACGCAGAGATTGAGGCACTCAACATTTGGGAGACGTATACGGACATCTTGCCGAGAATAACGAGAAGGCTTTCTGCGGAGACATCAAGGGGAGTTCGTGGAGCTATAATCACGGCTATTATTAATTCCGACTATTCACTAGACGCGCACATCAACATACGAATACTTTCAGAGCCTGCGAGAATAATAATAGATAGTCCCGGCATAATCACTCACTCAATCAGAAATCACAGGCTCTCACGAATTGCCAAACTTGCAGGGGTTTCTTCGGACACTCTCAACGCAGAACATGACATGCTAAACTTCAGGACTATATTTACAATTCACATTGAGGGACTAGCTCCGATAGTATTATGAAAAAAGTTTGCTTACATTAACAAAAACTTGACCCGCAAAATAACAACTGGTAGAATTTGCCCCATCAAATCACAAAGTTTGACTGACATAATTTCTCACATTTATAGAAGGAGTATGACCCTGATTGTTGAAGAATAGACGGGGCATTACTGGTTATGTATTGCTCGTGTTAGTGTTATGCGCTCTAGTTTTCTCTTCCGCTCAAGAATCCGAAGCAGCAAAGAAGAAGAAACATTATGATGACTGGCGTGGAGTAGCTGCAGATATGGCATTGGAGTTCAATGCAGCGATTGAGGACGTGAAGAATGATAACTACAAAAGTGCATATACTCACGTGAATGATGCTTACTTCAAGTACTACGAGGTGCAGGGAGTCGAAAGAACAGTAATGTACGCTATCTCTGCGGCAAGAGTGAATCACATCGAGGGACAGTTCAGAGACATCAAGCATGTTTTGCTCGGCAATCAGGACAAGGACAAAGACTCCCTCCTCCAGCAGATCGAAGACCTCAAGATAAAAGTCTACAAGGACTCGATGGTGCTCGACGGCATGGCGGAAATCTCCGACCCCGACAGCGCAGGACTCGCAATCTACACCGACACTCAGATTCCCAGACCGCAATTAGCTTCAGTTCAGGCACAGCCAAAAACTCCAGCACAGGAAGAAGCTCCGGCACAGGCAGAAGCTCCCGCACAGGTTGCTCCGAAAGCTCCGGTAAACCGCGACTGGCTGACGTTCGTTACAGCGTTCGGCTTACTCGTCCGTGAAGGCTTGGAGGCTATTCTTGTCATTGCGGCTATCGTTGCGTACCTCATCAAGACCGGCAACAAGCACATGCTCAAAGGGGTATATCTCGGCTCGTTCGCGGCAATCCTAGCAAGTATTGTTCTGGCGTGGGCACTTGAGGCAATGCTCGGTGAACAGAGCGGAGTCGCGAGGGAGTTACTCGAAGGCTGGACGATGTTCTTGGCCGTAGCTGTTCTGTTCTACGTGAGCAACTGGATGCTCTCGAAGGCAGACACGATAGCTTGGGAAAATTACATCAGCGGAAAAGTTCAGCAGTCCATAGACAGCAAATCACAGTGGACGTTAATTTTCGCGGCCTTCATTGCGGTCATGAGGGAAGGAGCAGAATTGATACTCTTCTACTCAGCGGCATTCACCGGCGGAATGAGCAGCCCTACATACATAGCTTACGGAATAGGCGCAGGAATCCTAGTGCTCGTAATTGTGTGGGTGTGCTTCAGGTACTTCAGCGTGAAGCTCCCGTTAAGAGCGTTCTTCATGTTCACGAGCATACTTCTCTTCCTGATGTGCATATCGTTCATGGGCAAGGGAGTAGTTGAGCTTACGGAAGCAGACGTGATTACCGGCCGCACAGTAATTCCGGCAATGAAGGGCTTCAGCATCGAGATACTAAGCATTTACGACAGGGCAGAGACATTGATTCCGCAGATTATGCTTGTGATCGCAGCACTATGGATAATGCTCCCTCACATGTTCAGGAAAAAGGGTAAAGACTCCGCAAAGTAGCGCGGGGAATTTATACAGCAGTAAAAATTTATCAGGAGGTAACACACATGAAGAAGTTAGTATTGGCATTAATGCTTCTGGCAGTTGCAAGCGCGGCGTTCGCAGTACCGGCACCTGTATCAATGAAGCCCGGCGAGGCAGGCTTTGAGGAGATTCCCATCGGAGAGACTCAGGTCGGCCCCTACAACGTAGCAGCAGTGTATTTCCAGGCAGTAGACATGTATCCTGCAGGCAAGAATCCCTCAAAAGAGGACAGCGATATGCACCTTGAGGCAGATATTCACCTTAAGCCCGAAGCAGCAATAGCCTACGGATTCGGTAACGGCGAGGACATTTGGCCGGCATACCTCACAGTGAAGTACGAGATCGCCAAGATAGACGGCAAGGTCGTAATGGACGGCTCATTCATGCCGATGAACGCAGACGACGGCCCGCACTATGGCGCAAATATCGCAAAAGGACTTCCTGTAGCATCATATAAGCTGAAGTTCATCATTGAGCCTCCGACTGACTACCTGCTTCACACTGACGATGAGACAGGAGTTCCCGCGAAAGAGAACGCAAAGAACTTCTTCCAGACCTACACAGTAGTATTTGACTGGAACTACACCGGAGAGCAGTTGCAGAACGACTAGCAGACGTTAGGGATAATAAGGGAAATTTCAGGCGGGAGCTTTGCAGAGATGCGGGCTTCCCGTTTTTGTGTTAAGGAGGGATGAGCCATTCTTAAGTATCTTGTTGCTGTAACTGACCATTTGGCTGCTTTTGCCGTCATGCTCGGAATAATCTTCAGCTCTTCACGCAAAAAATATACTGTGATATTTGCGGTGTTGGGGATTATTGCGGGATGTTGTGTCTTCGGAATCAGGATGTATGACCCCAAAGGTATGAACCTGATTCTTATGCGCTTTAACCGGCGGCTCGTAGTAACTATTGCGTGTGTAGCTTGGCTGTCTGTCCTGACGGTGATATTCAGGAAGATTAACGGCCTCGTAGTATCAATAATGCTGTTCCTGTCGCTGATGTACTTAGTACCGCCGATATTGCAGTATACGCGCGAGTTCGTCTACTTTGGGGAGTCCGGAGTAAGCACAAACTCCATACTGCGTGCTTCGGGATTCTCGCTGGGACTCGTAACGTGCCTTCTGCTGATACTCGGAGCGTATGAGGTTCACGGCTCTCTGAGGTCGGAACGTGAGGGCAGGAAGTTTTTGTTTGCCTCGTTAGTGATTTTCGCGTGTGAGTACTTTGCTTCGGCAATAGCGGCTTTACAGAGACTCCGTATTTTCAGGACAAGCGACTCATTGTTCGGAGTGTCAGTCTTTGACGTGATGATATGGCGTGATGCTAACCCGAATGCATTTCTATTCTCTCAGTTAGTGTTAGCGTTGGTAATGCTGGTATTCGTGATAATGACTCACCGTAAGCCTGAAGGCGTTTTCCCGAACAAAGCACTATTGCGTAAGGAGAAAGCCAGACTCAGAGATTGCCGCCGCTGGTCGTGGAGTCTAGGAGTGTTCGGAATGCTGGCAGTGTTTATAGTTATCGTCCTGCACTATTACGACACGAAGCCCCCAGCAGAGATTCAGCCCGAGCCTTACGACATAGATAACGGAATAATCTCGATAGCCCTCGACAAAGTTTCAGACG
>ERZ842401.8020-NODE-8020-length-10564-cov-4.174422_pt1 | contig 10564 bp, 8 predicted proteins | sample MGYA00521270_ERZ842401 | MGnify/ENA primary metagenome ERZ842401 (study PRJEB31892, sample SAMEA3878208) | bioreactor metagenome | biome: Moose rumen | place: Sweden | collected 2011-10 | study: EMG produced TPA metagenomics assembly of the PRJEB12797 data set... | reverse complement strand
GAGGTGGGCTACCAGCACGTGAAGCTGGGCGGCGTGGGCGAGCAGCTGGCCGCCGACCTCAAGGCTGCCGGCGTGGAGCACGACATACGCTACACCATTCTGGGCCACCTGCAGCGCGGCGGCACCCCGATAGCCTTCGACCGTGTGCTGGCCACCGAGTTCGGTGTGCGGGCAATGGAGTTCGTCATGGAGGGGCGCTACGGCCAGATGGTGGCCTACCACCACCCCGACATCGTCGGCATACCGCTCGAAGAGGCTGTGCGCGAGCAGAACCTCGTGGCACCCGACAGCCGGCTGGTGCACACCGCCAAGGGCGTGGGCATAGAGTTCGGCGGATGAACGGTGCGCCTGTGCAGTGAGTTTCATAAAGCAAAAGCAAGCAGATATGGACGGGAACGGAAACAACAAGGGCCGTTGGCTGGTGCGGGTATTGATAGTCGCACTGTGTGCGGCAGCAATATGGTTGCTGATCGACGGCAAGCAGCGCAGCAGCATGGAATCGGTTGTGGAGAATGACGCCGCAGCCGGTGGAGCGGACGCAGCCGTTCTGGCGGAGAAGCCTGCCGGCGAGGCTGTTGCCGCCAGTGGCGATTGGCAGAGCGAGGTGGCCTCGCTGCGGCGCGAGGTGGAGCAGCTGCGGCGCGAGGTGGAGCGGCTTAAGGGCAATCCCCGCCCTGCGGTTTCGCAGACGGGTGCCGCCGCTCCCCGGAAACAGGCCGCTCCCGCCCAGGCGGCACCGGCTGTGGCACATGCGGGCGACATCACGCTGGTCAAATTCTCGCACGACTGGGTGGATTCCTATGCCACAGGCTCGTTCAAGAACAACACCACCAGCACCATAACCGCGATAACGGGCCGCCTGGTATACTACGACATGAGCGGCCATATGCTCGACTACAAGGAATTCACCGAGAAGGTCGAAATTGAGCCCGGAATGGTGAAAAGTGTCCGGCTGCCGTGCTACGGGCACAGTGAAGACTATTCCTATTTCAAGAGCGAATCCAGCTATTCGCACCCCGAGCGCAAGTACAAGGTGAACTTTGTGCTGAAGGCATACAAGACCAAATAAGCGAGAGAGATGGAGCTGCGCCCCTACCGCCACGAGGTGAAATACTACGAGTGCGACCGCATGGGCATCACCCACCACAGCAACTACGTGCGCTTCATGGAAGAGGCGCGGGTGGACTGGATGGACCAGCTCGGCTACGGCTTCGACCGCATGGAGGTCGAGGGGGTGGTGTCGCCCGTGATCGAGGTGGCCTGCCGCTACCGGCGTCCCACCACCTTCAAGGACATTGTGGAAATCGAGGTGGAGGTGGCCGAAACCACGCCGCTGCGCATTGTCTTCGCCTACACGATGCGCGTCGGCGGACAGACGGTGTGCACCGCCACCAGCACCCACTGCTTCCTCGAGGGCGGACGGCCCGTGTCGCTCGAAGCCCGCTTCCCCGAACTCTACGAGCGCGTGCGGCAACTGGAAAAGTAGCGCCGGAGGGCATGGGAAAAAAGATTTTGCAAGTATTCAAAATTAGTGTATATTTGCAAGTCTGCGGCTTCTGCATTGTGTGCCCGTAAAGCATCATAATGACAGAAGGTTATAGTGATATACAATATAGTCAAAACAACAATATGGAACCAAAACGCATAAAATCAGCCCTCGTGTCGGTCTACTACAAGGACGGACTGGAGGACATCGTGAAAGCACTCGACGCGCAAGGCGTTACCATCTACTCCACTGGCGGCACCTACAAGTTCATCCACGACCTCGGCATCGAGCCCGTGGCGGTGGAAAGCCTCACGGGCTACCCCTCGATTCTCGGCGGGCGTGTGAAAACGCTCCACCCCAAAGTGTTCGGCGGCATCCTGGCCCGGCGCGACATGTACAGCGACGGTGAGCAGCTGGCCGAATACGGGATACCTGAAATCGACCTCGTCATCGTCGACCTCTACCCCTTCGAGCAGACGGTGGCCAGCGGTGCCGCCGAGCAGGACATCATTGAGAAGATTGACATCGGAGGCATCAGCCTCATCCGCGCCGCCGCCAAGAACTTCAACGACGTGGTCATCGTGCCGGCCGTTCAGCACTACAAGGAGTTTCTCGACCTCTACACCTCGCAGGACGGATGCACCACCCTCGAGCAGCGCCACCGCTTCGCGGCCTACGCCTTCGCCGTCAGCAGCCACTACGATGCCGCCATCCTCGCCCACTTCATGGAGGGCGAGCCGGAGGCCAAGAAGTGCGAAACCAGCAGCGCAGCCCTCCTTTCGGCTGTTACCGCCCACCTCACGCCCAATCCGCTGCGCTACGGCGAGAACCCCCACCAGAAAGGTGTCTACTACGGCGACCTCGAGGCCTGCTTCGACAAACTCAACGGCAAGGAGATAAGCTATAACAACCTCGGCGACATCGATGCCGCCTGCGCCCTCATCGACGACTTCGCCGGGCAGACGGCATTTGCCATACTGAAGCACAACAACGCCTGCGGCATGGCTGTCAGGCCCACCCTGCTGGAAGCCTGGAAAGCTGCCCTGGCAGGCGATCCTGTCAGCGCCTTTGGCGGAGTGCTGATAACCAACCAGACGGTTACCAAGGCCGTGGCCGAGGAAATGCACAAGATATTCTTCGAGGTGTGCATCGCACCCGACTACGACGACGAAGCCCTCGCGGTGCTGCGGGGCAAGAAAAACCGCATCATCCTGCGGCGCAAGGCCTTCACTATGGCTAACCCGCAATATCGCACGGTTCTCGACGGCGTGCTGGTCCAGGAGCGCGACACTGTGGTTCCCACGGCCGCCGACATGAAGCAAAGCGTAACCTCGACACCCATCACCGACGCCCAGGCTGCCGACCTGGCCTTTGCCACACTTCTGGTCAAGCACACCAAGAGCAATGCCATCGTGTTGGCCAAGGACGGCCAGCTGCTGGCCAGCGGCACCGGCCAGACCAGCCGTGTGGACGCCCTGCGGCAGGCTGTCGCCAAAGCCCAGAGTTTCGGGTTCGACCTGCAGGGATCTGTGATGGCAAGCGATGCCTTCTTCCCCTTCCCCGACTGCGTCGAGATTGCCCACGAGGCGGGCATCGTGGCCGTGGCACACCCCGGGGGCAGCATCCACGACCAGGACAGCATCGACTACTGCGAGCAGCACAAGATGGGGATGGCCATCACCGGCAAGAGACATTTCAAACATTAATAGCCAAGAAAGCAACAGACAGATATGGGACTATTCTCGTTCTTTAACAGGGAGGTCGCAATGGACCTCGGCACAGCCAACTCCATCGTCATCTATAACGACCAGGTGGTCATTGATGAACCCAGCATCGTGGCCTACGACCGCCGTGCCAACAAGATAGTGGCCGTCGGCAAAGAGGCCAAGCGCATCGAAGGAAAGTCGAAAGACATTGAGGTGGTGCGTCCGCTGAAAGGCGGTGTCATTGCCGATTTCGAGATGGCGCAGCACCTTATTCGCGAACTGATAGGCATGACTGCCGCCAACCGCTCGTTCCTGCCGCCGTCGCTCAAAATGGTCATCTGCATCCCGAGCGGCATCACCAACGTCGAGGAAAGAGCCGTGCGCGAAAGCGCCGAACAGGCGGGTGCCAAGGAAATACGCATGATCCATGAACCGATGGCCGCCGCCATCGGAATAGGCATTGACGTGCTTCAGCCGGAGGGCCATATGGTGGTGGACATCGGAGGCGGCACAGCCGAAATAGCGGTCATCTCGTTCGGCGGCATTGTGTGCAACACCTCCATCCGCATTGCGGGCGATGTGTTCAACGACAATGTGGTCGAATATATGCGGCGCCAGCACAACATGGTCATCGGCATACGTACGGCCGAGAAGGTGAAGATAGCCGTTGGTGCTGCGGTCAGCGAACTTGCCGAACCGCCCGAAGACTACCTCACCCGTGGCCGCGACCAGCTGACAGGATTGCCCAAGGAAATCAGCGTCAACTACAAGGAAATCGCCCTGGCGCTCGACCGTTCCATAGCTCAAATCGAGCAGGCCATTCTCGACACCCTTGCCGCCACCCCCCCCGAACTGGCCTCCGACATCTACAAGACCGGTTTCTATCTGGCTGGAGGCGGTGCCTTGATTCGTGGCCTCGACCAGCGCATCAGCAGCAAGGTAAAGCTGCCGGTGCACATTGCCGAAGATCCGCTGCGGGCTGTTGCCCGCGGCACGGGTATAGCCCTCAAGAACTTCAACAAGTTCTCCTTCCTGATCAGGTAGCGGCCTGTGTCGGGGAAAAATTCAGTATAACCAATTCAACAGCCGATGAAGCATAGTGCACAGTATTAGTATGCATGTCATAGAATAGGAAAAGCGGAGTAGCTTATCCGGTACTTTTGGAACTTCGACACTTCTAAAAAAACCATTTCCGGATTACAGCGACTTGGCTCCTGCCGCAAGGCGTGGGCTTTATTGTCGTAATTGGAAATGGAAGGTAGTCGAAGACCTCAAAAGTACCGATGAAGACTAACACAAGGTGCCACGCTTTTTTATGTGCTTATTTTCCCTTCCCCCATCGCACCGCAGTAATTAACATTATACGCCTTGAACTTATGACAACACCTAACAAAACAGGAAGCCAAAACCCTAATTGGCCATCAAAGACAGGGAACCCTTCGGGGCCGGGTCGAGGCAATAACCCTCCTAAAAAGTAGCAAGCAATATGAAAATCAAAACGCGAAAATGTATTATCGCAGGCCTTGTCCTGCTCATATCAATGCCGATGCTGGTTTCGTGCCGTGTTATGAAGACGTCCACCCCTGTGGGTGAATACCGCATCACCGAAGGCCGCACAATGACCTATGCGCGCGGCAAGCAGCTCTACCTCTTTTGGGGGCTTGTGCGTTTAGGGAAGACTTCCGTGGCCACTCCCCCTTCGGGCAACTGCTGTGTGAGGACGTATGAAACCTTTTGGGACAGGGTGCTCTCCTCGCTGACTGTTGGTATTGTTTCTGCCCAGACTATCCATGTAGATGTCAAGCGTCAGGCGACAAGCAACCAAGCCATGGGGCAGGAGACTCCTCCCTCTGCACCGTCAGGCCATCATGGCGGCGAAATATGAGGGGCGGTGGCTCCATTAAAAAAAGCCGGATCCGTGGCCTGTTGTCGGGCTGCGGATCCGGCTTTTATAGGCGTGTGTGCCGCTAATAGGGCTCACTGCCGCTTCTTGCGGACAAAGAATAGAATGCCGAGTGCAAGGGTTATGGTGGCGGACAGGCAGTAGCCCATTGTGCGGGGCAGCAGGCTGCCAAGTCCTTCCTTTTCGGCCACGAACAGGAAACTGACCGTGACCATTGTCATGAACAGTGCGGGCACCAGCGTGAGCCAGTACCAGGCTGTGCCGGGGCGGTGCTTGTTGAGGAACACGGTGATGGCCCACAGCGTTACCATGGCCAGCACCTGGTTGGCCCACGAGAAATAGCGCCAGATGTAGTCGAATCCGGTCTTGTCCACCAGGGAGAATACCAGCAGAGCCGCAGCCAGAATGAATACGGGCAAGGCCACCAGCAACCGTTTGCCGATGGGCTTTTGGTCCACATTCATGAAATCGGCCACGATAAGGCGTGCCGAGCGCAGGGCCGTGTCGCCGCTGGTTATGGCCGCACTGATGACGCCGAGGATGCAGATGGTGGCGATGACGGGAGTGAACCACTCGTTGGCAATCACCCCTACCATTGCGTTGCCGCCCAGGGGGTGGCCGTCGGGCGAGATGGTCTTGGCGGCCAGCACCGGGTCGTGGTAGAAGACCGTGGCGGCGGCAGCCCAGATAAGAGCCACCACACCTTCGGTAATCATGGCACCGTAGAAGATGGGACGAGCCTGGCGCTCGCTAACCATGCAGCGTGCCATCAGGGGGCTCTGCGTGGCATGGAATCCGCTGATGGCGCCGCACGCGATGGAGATGAACATCATCGGGAAGATGGGGTTGTGGGCTGCATCGGGGTGCTTGTTGCCCAGCCCGTGCCACACCTCGGGAATCTCGGGCCGGTAGAGGGCAAACGCCACCACGATGGCCACCGCCATAGCCAGCAGCAGGATGCCGAACACGGGGTATATCTTGCCGATAAGCTTGTCGATAGGCAGCAGCGTGGCCACCAGATAGTAGGCGAAGATGATGGCCACCCAGATGAATACGTTCCATCCCGGTGTAAAATTCTGTTCCAGCAGCACGGCGGGGGTATTGACAAACACGGCTCCCACCAGTATCATCAGCAGCACGGTGAAGCCGCGCATGAACTGTTTCATGCCGTTGCCGAGGAAACGTCCGTGGATTTCGGGCAGCGAAGCGCCGTCCATGCGGATGGATACAAAGCCCGCCACGAAGTCGTGTACGGCACCTGCAAAGATGCACCCGAAGACAATCCACAGGAACGAGGCCGTGCCGAACTGCGCCCCCATGATGGCACCGCAGATGGGACCTACGCCTGCGATGTTGAGAAACTGGATGAGGAAGATGCGCCACGGCTTCATCGGCACGTAGTCGACCCCGTCGGGGTGTGCCACGGCGGGGGTCGTCCGTTGCGGGTCGACTCCGATGACGCGCTCCACCACTTTGGAATAGAACCAATAGCCCAGCACCAGAAGGACTATCGCAATGAGAAATGATACCATAATACTTGAATATTTAAGGACGATATATAGTTAATGCAGTATAGTGTGAGGCTTTGCCAACTTTGCTCCTATCATGCAGGGCAGGTCGAGAAGCCATGGTGCGGGGTAGCACATGTCGTGTTTCCAGCGCGACTGTACCACACGTTTCCATTTGCCTTGTATCCGGGCCATAGGGTGCGATTCGTCCGGCAACCGGTGTAGTTCCTGACCTGTCAATAATTCGGTCAGCACCTTCGATGACTGCTCTGCGGGGGCGGATGCATGCAGTGCACTGCCGATATGGCGGCCGCACCCCAGCCAGATGCTGCATATCTCCTCGATCGAAAGGGCAAACGGCGCCATCCCCATGCGTTTGATAACGGCGGCCACATGCTCCCAGTCTGGAGTTTCAGTGCGGCAGAAAAGAGTCCAATCAACTAAATGCCGCAAGGTAACCGTCTCGGCAGCGAAATGGTTGGCCATGTGGCGCATCAGGAACAAGGCAGTAAGGTCTGGCGGCGGCAACAGGCATTTTTCGCCGCCGACAGCAAACTGAACCCTGCCTTGCAGGGCCTCACGCTTGAGCCAACTCTCATTGCGCCGATTTCCCCACGCCCCATAGCGGGAAACGAAATCATAGTGGTTCTCGACGGTTATTCCGTCAACCACATATTTTGTGTGATGAAGGGTTCGGTTGTCTATCTTTATTCCCCACTTTTGAGCCACCAGTGCATCGGCCTGCCGGAAGCGGCCGAACTGGTAGATGTCAATGTCGGTGAAAGTGCGCAGGGCCGGGTCGGCATAGAGGCGGCAGAGGGCGAGGCCTTTGAGCAGCATGGTCTCGATGCCGTGGCCGTTGAACAGGTGAAGCAGTTGCGCCGTAACACTGCACATGCGGTCGAAACTGCGGCGTGCCTGGCTTTCTATGGTGGCGAATTTAAGCTTTGGGGTTAGGGGAATCTCGGCAGCATGCGCAGGCATACATCCGGCAATTAGTGCCGCTATATTGTGGCGACAAGCCTGCTCGAACAGAGTGTTCCATTGGGACTCGTCGAACTGCGGGAGGCGGTCGGCAGCCCCGATGGCTACAGCCGTGCAGGCCAGGAGGGTCTGGCCGCTTGCCGGTTGTTCAGCGTACTCTTGTTGCCGGGTCGTAGGCATAGCGGTAGACCAGAATGTAGGCGATGCGGAGCGTGTTGGCGGCCATGGATATGTAGTGGGGCCAGTCTTCGTCGAGGGTGGCGTCGCGTTTGCGCCGCTTGGTGGGCTCCACATAGACGATGTCGCCCTGCTGCAGGTAGTAGCAGGGCGAGACGAGAGCCTGCCGCGATGTGAGGTCGATGCTGTCCACCGACACCTTCTCGCCTTCAAAACGCACCACGAGCACATTGTCCCTCTTGCCCTTGAGCGTTACATCGCCGCACTGTGCCAGAGCCTCGAATATGGTGATTCGCGTGCCCTTGACGGGGAGCACCCGGGGAGCAGCCACCTCGCCGATCACCGTTACGTGGAAGTTCATCAGCTCCACCGATGCCACCGGGTCTTTGACATAGCGGCGCTCGACCAGGCGGGACTCGAGGTCGCGCGCCAGACCCTCGTAGGTGAGGCCTGCCGCCGGGATGCGACCCAGCACGGGGAATGCGATTGTGCCGTCCTGTGCCACGGTGTAGCCCTGTGCGCCGCGGCTGCTGTTGATGGCCGTGCGTCCCGAGCGGTACACGGCCTTGTTGGTCTCCTCGTTGAAGGGGATGACCGCTTCGGGGGTGCGGCTGCTGATGTGGATGTAGAGAATGTCGCCCGGGAAGATGGTCGAGCCATACTGGTTGGTGATGGCCACGGCCTCGTTGCGCGGTGCGTCGCCTACGTAGACATATTTCTCGGGTGCATGGCAGGCGCAGGCCGTCAGTGCCAGTGCCACCAGCCACCAGGCCCGCTGCCGGGGGGAAGCCCCTTGTTTGCGTGTTGCCGTCGATGCCATGGTCTGCTATTTTTTCTTTCCCCACGGCATGGTGGGCAGTTCGACCGACTTGAAGGCCGAGAAGAAGCCCTGCGCCGACGGCTTTTCCTTGCCGTAGATGTCGGCCACCACGTCCTTGTATTTTTCCATCAGCGGTGCGCGGCGCAGCTTCAGCGTGGGCGAGAGCAGGCCGTTGGCCGGGGTCCACTCGTCGGTAACGATGCGGAACTGCTTGATTTGCTCGTGCGGGGCCAGGCTCTTGTTGTAGAGGTCGAGCACCTTGCGCATCTTGTCGTGCGTCTGCGGCAGGGCAATGAGTTCGGCGTTGTCGCGATAGTGTAGGTGGTGCTTCAGCGCCCAGTAGTGCAGGGTGTTGAAGTTGGGGCTGACGATGGCGGCCACCTGTTTCTCGTTCTCGCCGATGACCATCACCTGGTCGATGTATTCCGAGCCGCGCAGGATGTTCTCAATCAACTGCGGGGCCACATACTTGCCTGCCGAGAGCTTGAAGATGTCTTTCTTGCGGTCGGTGATTTTGAGGTATTTGCCCCCCACCAGTTCGCCGATGTCGCCCGTGTGGAGCCAGCCTTCGCTGTCGATCACCTCGGCCGTGTAGGCGGGGTCCTTGTAGTAGCCGAGCATCACGTGCGGTCCGCGGGTCAGGATTTCGCCGTCGTCGCCGAATTTCAGTTCGGTGCCGCTGAGCACGGGGCCCACGGTGCCGATTTTGACCATGTGGTGGGCGGGGTCGTTCACGGCAATCACGGGCGAGGTCTCGCTCATGCCGTAGCCCTCGTAGATGTTGATGCCGGCGGCGGCGAAGAGGCGAATCATCCTGGGCTGTATGGAGCTGCTGCCTGTGATGATGGTCAGGCGGTGGCCGCCGAACTTCTCGCGCCACTGGCGGTAGACCAGGCGGTCGAGTATCCACTGGTTGAGCCTGTAGAAGGGCTGCACGCTGTTGATGCCCGTGTAGTCGTAGCGCTGGCCGTGGCGGAAGGCCCAGTCGTAGATGCTCTTTTTGAGTCCCTTGAAGTCCTTGCCGGCGGCATAGAGCTTGTCGTAGACCATTTCGAGCACGCGCGGCACGGCGCAGAAGCCGTCGCCGTGGATTTCGAGCATGTTCTGCTGTATCGTGCCCAGGCTTTCGGCATAGTAGATGCTGATGCCGAGGTACTGGAAGTGGTAGTTCATCGAGCGCTCGTAGATGTGGTTGAGCGGCAGGAAGCTGAGCACGCGGCAGCGGTGGTCCATCGGCTGCACCTTGGCGTGGGCCAGGAAGTTGGAGCAGAGGTTGCGGTGGCTCAACATCACCCCTTTGGGCATGCCGGTGGTGCCGCTGGTGTATATCATCGTGGCCCAGTCGTCGGGGGCGATGGTCTGCTTGCGGTGCTCCACCTCCTCCATCCATTTGTCGCGGTTGGCAATGCCCGACTTCAGTATTTCGAGCATCCGGTGCTCGCCCTCGATGTCGGCCAGGGTGTAGACGGCGGGTTTCTCCTCCAGCTGGTCGAGCGCGCCGCGCAGGCGCCCCAGCAGCACCTTGGTGCTCACAAACACGGCCTTGGCCTCGCTGTGGCGCAGTATGTGAAGGTAGTTGTCGGTGGAGAGGGTGGGGTAGATGGGCACATGCACAATGCCGCACAGGGCCATGGCCATGTCGATGAAGTTCCATTCCGGGCAGTTGGCGCTCATCGTAATCACGCGGTCGCCCCGCTTGAGGCCTGTCTCGCAGAGGCCGTAGGCCAGGTAGTGGGCATACTTGTAGTAGTCGTGCGACGAGTACTTTACCCACTCGCCGTTCACCTTGCCCGCCAGCAGGTCGTCCTTGGGGTATTGCTCCACCAGGTGGTCGAGCAAATCGAATGTGCGTGTGATTTCTGTCATAACTGTAATAGTTAGAAACAAAATGCAAAGGTACGCACTTTTTCCGAAACCGCGAAAAAAAACTCCCCCCTGCATCCCGAACTCCGCCCCCGCCGCCCCCCGTTCCGCTACGGC
>ERZ842401.8019-NODE-8019-length-10565-cov-19.023026_pt1 | contig 10565 bp, 10 predicted proteins | sample MGYA00521270_ERZ842401 | MGnify/ENA primary metagenome ERZ842401 (study PRJEB31892, sample SAMEA3878208) | bioreactor metagenome | biome: Moose rumen | place: Sweden | collected 2011-10 | study: EMG produced TPA metagenomics assembly of the PRJEB12797 data set... | reverse complement strand
ACACTTTATTCTTAATTAGCCCAGGCTTTATCAACTGGGGAAATCCGCTGAGCCATTATTTCCCTGTTCATCGTAAAATAAAAAGTAAGCGGTCTCTGACTACTTCCTACTGAACCGACTTTTCTTCTTAACATAGTACAAGGTACTAACTTATATCATATATCATTTAAGATATAGATACTTTATCTATAAGAATCAAGACAACAGTGTTTACACGTAACGCGCTAACGTTGTTTTGTCTGCCGTGCGAATACGCAGGACATAGAGCCACGGGGTGACTCTGGTCAAAATAGGTTCAGTTCTCAGTAAGGCAAAGACCGCTATGGGTTTGCAAAATTACGTCTTAATTGTTAACAAGACAAATTATTAATCGATATTCCAGTATGCGTCGGACTCTCCGTCTAGGGCATCGTCAATCATCTGGTCGCTCCAACCTTCTACGTCTTGTACGTAATAGCCGTTGTACTCATCGTAGGTTTCTTCTTCGTAAAAGTCGTTGTAGTTGCTCATAATGTATTAGTGTTTTAGTTTCACGGTGCAAAGATACGATGGGCGAACGAACACAATGTTCGTATATTATAAAGAATCATACAATTTTGTGCATTATATTTTCAAGCAACTTGTCCATATCCATGTAGTTTGCTTTGTCTTGATATAGTACAGACGTGAATATTTTGGGAAGTGCTGCATAACCATTACATGCAGCCCATAGCATCATAGCATATTTCTTCTCTGTATATTTCTTGTTCATCATAAACCTCTCAATCTGGTCAAACCCGAACGGTTTCAGAAAGAACGACATTACAGATTGTAGTACTGGCATGTTGTCTGGAATGGCAAATCCAGTGCATTGGTTATGCTTGTATCTCCAGTAGTTCCTAAGACACTCTGTTATAAGCTTGCCCTTTTCAGACTCATAGGATTGATACGACTTATATACATTAGCCGAATTTTCAATCAAAGATAGAATAAACGGATCCGAAATCGTTTCAAGGGTTTCCATTCCAACGATGGTCTTCATCAGTACATTGAAGTATTCCAATTCAGCAATATCTTGTGATGATTCCTTTATCTCTATTCCAGATTCCTGGGAATAAGTAATACTTGAAAGGTCAACCATGTTTAAAGACTTACATTGGTCAAACTTCTTTTGAAGCTCATTTGTAATGTCACTTATTCGAGCAAAGAGTGTGCTTAAAGCAGCATCGTATTTTGTCTTACCACTATTGGCGTTTAGTATGGAAATATTGATGTTATCTAACTCGCGGAGCAATGCTTTATACCCTTCGTTACTTTCCTCAAACTCCTTTAACACGGCCTTCAACTCTTGTTTGCGATTGTACTCGGGTGTATCTTTCTTAAAATATCTTCTGGTTTTTCCACTTCTCTCCCCCAATCGCTTTTCTTCATCTTTAATCTGTCTTAGCTCTGACTTGACGATTGAGATGTTGTTTTCAATTTCTATTTGGCAAATTTCATTTTCTACGTTCTGCTTTCTACTTTCAAGTCTACTAAGATATTCTTCCTTTTTCTCGTTCGTGTTGTAACGGCTAAGTTCTTCAACGCGCTGAGATGTAAGATTTGTAACTTCAAGGAAGTGTTGCATAAGAATATCGAAATAGTTTGTCTTTTCCTGAATGACTTCATTGTACGATTTCTGACATTCTTTGATTTTGGTAATGTAAACTTCTGGATGTTCTACCTCAGAATCGTTGACCATGATTTGCGTGTTCAGACCTGCAAAAGAGTTCTTTATGTCCTTAATCATGGACACCAATTTTATGTCATTAGAGTCAGAGGTGGTCAAATCGCCGCGTACATATCCGACAACTGCACCTTTAATAACATTGAATAGGTTGTCACCTTTTATTAGATCCTGCTGTTCAAAAGAAAAGCTTTCCCCATGCTTTCGTAATGTGACAGAGGCCTTCTTTTCTTTTATCTCTTTTATGAAGAAATCTTCTTTGTATTTGTCTATGCACTTAACCTCGAACAGAATCTGGGATTCAGCAATAAAAGCATCTTGTAAAACCTGACTGCCAAAACGGAAGCTGACGTACCCTTTCTTATAATATAAGGTTTTGTTGTACACGATTATGGTCTTTAGTCCCTTTACCGGGTTGATTGATGAGGTGTCAAGGATGGCATCATCGACAACAATCGTGTAATCACCACCATTGTCAGTTGTAGATAGTACAAGGAAATTTATCTTTTCATTTGAATTGCTGATAAAACGGCTAAGGTTATTACCAAAGTTTCGCTTGCTATAGAAAGCAAATGGAGATAGGCTTTCAGTTACGAAAGACTCGAGTAAATTCCAAGAATTTATGCTTATGTAGTATTTCATCACTTTGCGGTGTAATCAATTTCAGTTATAAACTCTTTGCTCACATTATTTAGATAAGGTGTTGGCTTACCGGAATAAGAGATGACAAGGTTACGAGAAGACCTAGTACATGCAACATAGAAAGAGTTGCGGTCTTTCGGGTTTGCTGCATTTGATGCATTTGCAAAAGGAACAAACACATTGTCAAATTCCGAACCTTTTGCAGCATAATATGTCAGTATGCAAGGGAGGTCATTGTTGGAGAAGTCAAGGGTGTTTATGGTACGGAAAGGTACGACTTTGCCAGTTCTGTAGTGAACCTGTGTCTGAATACCATTATCGTTAAGAAACTTGTTTACCTCTATTACATCAGTCTCAGTGGGAACAAGAATTGCAACATCATCCAAATCCTCCATTTGTATTTTGTCAAGAATACCTTGAAGTTCCTCCTTACGGCTGTTGAACTTGGCTATAATGGGTTTTGGATAGTTGGGATAGTCACTATCGCCGCCATCTTTCCTATTGTTGGTCATAAGATCAACTTTAACTGACTGAATCTGCTGAGCCACTTTGGCTATTGATTTGGGAAGACGATAGTTATAGTCAAGAGACAGCCTATCATAGTCGAGGGCGATGGCAATCTCTTCTATATTGCTCCCCTTTGTGTTCATTTGCTGTGCAGAGTCACCGAAGAGAGAGAGACTCTTGCCTACTTTGGGTTTAATTTTGCTTTGATAATCAGACACATTGAAATCTTGAGCTTCGTCAACAATGAGATAATCAATCTTATCCTCAGTCTGCTTATACATAGTTCCGCTTGGAATTAGCTCATAGTTTTCTGTATCGGTAACTCTAAAGTCAGAATCCATGGCCACTTCTTTAAACCAGCTCGTTCTTCTACCGAAAGCATTGTAGAACTTTCCATCCACCCAATCTGCAAAGTCAACACCATATGAATCAACCATCTTATTTGTACGCACAAGTTTACGAATATCCATATCGTTCACTATAAAGAGGACATCCCTATTTATGGTGCCAGTTTTGGGAACCTTTTGGCAATATACATCACCTGTCAAATCAAATCCGCGATTTGTCCATGCCCATTCGTATGCTATACGCTCTTTGTCAAGACCAAGAGCTTCCATACCATACGCAATCATACGCTTGAGCGCAATCGTGAAAATAAGGATTGCGTACGAACCTTTATTCTTTGCTTGTAAAGCGCGGTGTATGGCAAGATTTGTCTTGCCACTACCAGCAGCACCTCGGACTGCGATGCTCTTGTCGATGTTCTGAACGATGATGTTCCTTTGGGAATCATCAAGATTTGATATAAACCACTTTTCTAAACGCATATTATTTTTTGTTTTGACGGTGCAAAGATAAGGAGTATAAACGAACACTATGTTCGCACAGATTGATATTCGTTCAACATTTCCGAAATTCGCTCCATAATTTCATCTTGGATGCTTTGAGGCCTAAGCACGATAAGCTCTTTGCCAAACGAGCATAGTTCTCGGATAAGTTCGTAATTGGGGATGCAGGAAATGCTGAAGAATCTTCCATTGATCAGTGAAGGATAATCCTTACGTAAGTTTTCATCATCATGGTTGCTGTACTCAATCTGAGACTCATGTATAGGTTTGGTTGAAACATATTCTTTAGATACATCGCTTACCCAAAAGAGTATTTTCTCTAACGGTCTATCTTCGTAGAATGTCACACCTATAATATCTTCAAAACGTTCGAATATATCAATGGGACATCTTTCATAAGATATTTTCGGATAGGCTTCAACGGCATCTAATCTGTCTAGAGGAAATGTCAGGATATGCTTGTCTTCATCAGCAGCACCAAATAGAAACCAGCGATTGTTATACTGCTTTAGCAAGTATGGATGGAAAATGATTTCTTTAATATCGCCGGACTGGAACGTGTGGTACTTCAGTTTGACGACAACTTTATTAGAGATGTAGTCGAAGAGCACACCTAATAAGTTGGAGTTCTTCAGATATGGATTATTGCTGAAGCTGATGATTTTCGGTCGTTCTTCTGGAGCTAATTCAGCCTTTAAACTTTCCAGCCGTTCAAAATTAGAGAGGCCGTCGAATTGACCAATGGTAAAAAGAACCTCGCCAAGCAAATGGCGTTCTTCATTGGACAGTTCCTTCTTGAAAATTGAAAAAGAAGGCTTCTCGTATCGCAGGCATCTTTTATTATCTACACGGAAACGTTCAATGTCGGCAAAGAAGGGATCATACTCCAAATAGTTAATATCCTTTTCTATGCACCGACGTGTTACTGTAGGCTGCTCGGCATCTGATAGTTTCTTATTGCAGATGTCTGTCAGGTCATTTATATCATAATAATGATGTCTATCCGAGAGTAACTTGTCGAGGATTTTGTACCTCGTTAGTGCGTTCTTATTGCTTGGCATAAATCGTTTTCTTTTGTTTCGCGGTGCAAAATAAAAAAACGTTCGCGAATTGTATGTTCGCGAACGTTGAATTTAACCCAAATCGGTCATTAGGCCCAGTTCGTTCGTGAAATATCAAAGTTCTCGGTTGTCCTCCAAAGCCCTAGGAAAGCCTGCCGCTGATTCATGGTTCTCACAAGACGTAAAATATTTTTATCTCCTTTCTTTTCGAGATAGGCAGGAATACTGAGTATCTTGTACCTGATAGTCTTGAGGAAATGGCTCTTCTTAGAGTTGATAATGGCATGTCTGAAGAGACTGATGAAGTTGTACGCCATGATAATAAAGGAGTCGCAGGCTTCGGTAGCCCAGAAGTCTTGGGAAGAGAACTTGTCAGCAGAGAAGTCGTACTTGATTTCCTTGATTCTGTTCTCAGAGTCAGCCCTTCCGCGATATAGGTCGTAGACGGCCTTTGCGGGCAGTGTCAGAGAAGTAATGAAGCAGCTGTAGCGGTAATTCCCAAGTTCTGCCACGTCAGGAAACAGTTCCAGTTGTTTGGGGTTCTTGATCTTCTTTATCTTCTTTCCTGCGGCCTTGGGACGCTTGTCTATTTCCTGTCTGACCATAATGATGCGACGGGCTTCTTCCAGTCCTGTGCCTGATAGGTGTTCTCCGCAATATGCAGTCCGTCTGCCACCTCCGTCCATTTCGCCTGTGAAGCCGCTGTATCTTGATGCTGTTGTTGAAGCGGCAGGCCACGATATAGGGCAGGTCCTTCTCCTCCAGACTGTTGAATATCTCACCGCTGAAGAAGCCGCTGTCCATGCGCACCAGCCCAACCTTCTTGCCCTGAAGCCGCTCCAGCGTGTTGTCCAGAAACGCCAGCTAGTTTGTAGAGGCGGACGTGTTGCCTGGACGCAGCCAGTAGTTGGCAATCATGCGGAGATCAGCCACGAACGCCAGCAGCGGATGGTGGGACTTGCGCCCCGGGCGCTTCGGATTGTAGCCCACAGCGGCACCTTCCTGCTCACCGCAACGCTCCATTACCGTTGAGTCGAAGTCGAGCGTGTAGTTGTCAAAGCACAACTCGGAGAAGAACCAACTGTACAAGGAATCAAACACACGTTGGTTGATGGCCTGAGAGAACTTGCCGAAATAGCGCTGATAGGCACGATGGTCAGGCCCTTTCTCGTAGCCCATCAGATGGCAGAGCGTAGGGTCGAAACGCACAATGTCAAGGTGATTGTAACAACTTGCGCCACACCAGACTCCTGTGAACAAACCGTATATCAGTTGCTCAGGACTCTTGCCGCGATTGGAACCCTGTTGGGGTAGTCCAACGGATGACAAGGCTTCCTTGAAGTGGCATTTGTCAAGCATTTTGTAAAGCAATGACACACCACCGAAGGCTGTAATCTCTTTTGCTGTGAAGGCTATCTCCAGGTCTTTTATCATAATATTGGCTCTTAATCCGTGACAAAGTTACTAAATAATTGAATAACAACCAAATACAAATGCCACTTTCTAATGGCGGCCATTAGAAACGACTCGAATTCTATCTAACGACCGATTTGGGTTAAATCGCGCGGCTTTGAGATACAAGCCATTGTGAGCGATGGGCTTAAGGGGCTGAGGGAGATGTTCTCGGAGTACAAGTTCCAGCTGTGCCAGTTCCACCAGGTGATGAACATAAAGACCAAGCTCACGCTTCATCCCAAACTGGAAGCGTCAAAGGAACTGCTGGCGATAGCTAAGACTCTATGCAACACAGACAAGGACTCCTTTATTGGAGCGTTTGGCGAGTGGGAAGAAGACATGGGATGCGTTCCTATAGGAGAGGGCAGAGAGCGCAGATGGGAAGACCCACTACGTTCACAAAGACCTCTGCAGTGTATGGCTGAGCCTGAGGCGAAACATGCCCTGGCTTTGGACTTTCTATGACTACCCGGAACTGGGCATACCCAACACGAATAACGGATTGGAGTCTCTCAACTCAGACCTCAAGACAAAGCTCGCCTTGCACAGGGGGTTGAGTAGGGAAGGAAGAAAAGTGTTCATACAAGACTTCTTGAAAGCCCACAACCCTCACAGATAAAGGCTGTGCGGGTGATTATAGGTCTCTTTTTGTCATATAAGTCTCTCAGAGGGGCTTTTCAGGTCTCTTTTTGTCAGATAAGCCAAAAATCATTAAATCAGCAGTTTTTTAAGAAAAAGTTTGGTAGATTGGCTAAAATGTCTATTTTTGCAATCGTAATCATACAATATTGATAAGTAAAATATAAATAATATGCTTAAATTATCAAAAATGTAGTTTAGAAATATGGAGGATTTTTCGGATTATTCAGCACCAGAGTTGGTAAGGATGCTCGGCAGTCGTTTTAAGGACTATCGGCTATGGGCTAATATGACTCAGAAGGAGGTGGCAGAGATGGCGGGGGTATCTGTACTGACAGTTTATCGTTTTGAGAATGGAACTGTCACGAACATAGCCCTCAGTTCATTCTTGCTTTTGTTGAAGGCTGTCGGTTGTATCAATGACATCAGTGAACTGATGCCCGAACAACCAGAGTCACCTTATTTATATAAAGAGAGTAAGAAGATTCAACGTGTAAGACATAAAAAGGTATGAAGGAAGTTTTGAAAGTATTCCTATGGGGATATGAGATAGGCCGCTTGGCTTGGCATGATGCCCGAAAGACTACATTCTTTGTCTATAATCCGGAGTTTCTGAAAGGAACTTTGGATATTGCACCGTTGGCTGTATCAATTCACAATCCGCTCAGTACTCGTGCCATCTTTGGCGAGGTAGAACGAATCTACCAGAAGCTGCCTTCGTTTATAGCAGATTCTTTGCCTGACGCTTGGGGCAATCAATTGTTTGAGCAATGGAGAAAGGAGAATAATCTAACAGAGAGAAATGTGACTTCGCTTGAAAAGTTGGCCTTCATCGGTAAGAGAGGTATGGGGGCATTAGAGTTTGTGCCAGAGATAGACCGAGGTGCAATAGCAGGCAAAATTGACATCAAAGCATTGGCAGACTTGGCAGAGAAAATTGCTATAGAGCGAGAAAACGTAAGGATTCTGCCTGACGAGTCTCTGACCTTACAGTCGTTGATTGCTGTTGGCACCTCCGCTGGTGGTCGTCAACCCAAAGGAATCATTGCCATTGATAGAGAAACTGGTGAAATCCGTAGTGGTCAGATTGACGTGGAGCCAAACTTGGACTATTACATATTGAAGTTTGGTGATAAATCTCGTTCGTCGGCAGAACTAGAGCAGGCATATTATGAAATGGCACTGGCTGCAGGCATCAATATGATGGAATCTCGTTTGCTTGAAGTTGATGGGGTAAACCATTTCCTCACAAGACGTTTCGATCGTAACGAAACTGGCAAGTTGCATACTCAGACATTGGCTGCAATGGATCCTGAAGCCGACACCTACGAAAAGCTCTTTGCCGTATGCCGTAAGTTGCACTTACCCGAAGTGGATTGCCAAGAACTCTATCGTCGTATGGTGTTCAATATCCTTGCCAACAATACCGACGATCATCACAAGAACTTCACGTTTGTGATGAATCGTCAAGGCACATGGCGACTGTCGCCAGCCTATGATATGACTTATATCTTTGATACAGGTGGCTATCTGCCTAACAGAGAGCATTGTTTGATGATTGGCGGAAAATTGCAGGACATTACTCGTGATGATGTTATCCAGTTTGCCCGTGACAACGGCATCCGCAGACCTGATGCTATTATCCGTGATGTGGTTGCATCCTTGAAGCAGTTCCGTACGATTGCCACTAAATACGGTGTGTTAGAAGAATGGACGGGTAGGGTGGAGACAACCATCATTAACCATCTGAAAGCATGGGGTGAATGGGAAGAAACCATAGATTCGTCAGAACAGACAATCAATGGTCATATAGTCTCCAACATCCGTATTGAGCAAGCATACAAAGGAAACTTTTATCTTCTTGCAACCGTTGACGGAAGAGAACGCAAGTTCGTCATAGGTAAGAACAAGGAAGAATTCTCGCTGATAGAAAAGACTGGTATTGCCAATCTTACTGCTGAGCAACTTAAATCTATGGTTGAGAATTATTCCAAATTGTAAACAGAAGCGTATGTCAAAAGCAGAGGTCAAGAAATACATTAAATCATTGGAACGTGGCTCTTTAGAAGAGTTGGTGATGGACTTGTATTCGGCTCGTAAAGAGGCGAAGGAGTATCTGGAGTATGTGATTAAGCCTAACGACAAAGGCAAGTTGGAAGAGTATAGGGAGATTATCACGAAAGAGTTCTTCCCCAGTCGTGGTGATGCGAAGTTGTGTTTCTCTGTCTGCGGTTCCTAATGTGTAATCGGCATTATGCATAATACGGTATGCTATTTAGGGACATAGAATCCTACTTGTAGGCAAATTTGATTCTTTGACGGTTAAATTTGTCTTAAAATACACCTTATTATATATAAATAGGAGATTTTTCGTAATTTTGCAACTGCATTATGTCCGCTGCTCATGTTGTAGTGACAAGAGGGTGGCATAAAAGGATGCTTTGCAGGACATCGCGGGTTTAAAAATCAGTATCGAAGATTCTGATGAGGTTTGTACTCAAATAGTCGCCAACTAAATGAACACTACGACCTCGCGGGATTGGGATACGCCTGTATAGACGTACCCTTTCCTTGTATATCGAATCAGGCCTGTTTGGCGACGGCTGGAAAGTGAGTATGCAAGGGGTGAGGGTGCGCTTTCTTTATGCCCGTAGTAAGATATACAGGCAATGGAGCTAATTAATAATGTAGGTAAGACGCTGCGCGATGACTTGATGCAGCAGTTGCAGTTAGGAAGCCGACTATCTATAGCGGCATCCTGCTTCTCCATCTATGCCTTTCAGGAGTTGAAGGAGGCATTGAAGGACATCAAAGAACTGCGGTTTATCTTCACCTCACCCACGTTTACTACAGAGAAGACTCCTAAGCAGCAGCGTGAGTTCTACATTCCACGATTAGACCGTGAACGTACGCTTTACGGTTCAGAGTTTGAAGTGAAGCTTCGCAACGAACTAATCCAAAAAGCTATAGCCCGTGAATGTGCTGACTGGATTCGGGAGAAGGCTTGTTTCAAGTCAAACAAGACCAATGAGCAAATGATGGGTTTCATTAACCTCGACGATACGAGTTATTCACCTATCAACGGTTTTACGACGGTGGACTTAGGCTGTGAGAAGGGCAATAATGCCTATACTATGATTCAGAAAGCAGAAGCCCCATTCTCAAAGGCATACATCGACCTTTTCAATCAGATATGGAATGACAGTGGCCGCCTACAGGTAGTTACGGAAGAGGTAATTGACAGCATCAGCAATGCTTATAAGGAGAATGCTCCAGAGTTCCTTTACTTTGTGGCTCTCTACAACATCTTCAATGAGTTCCTGGAAGATATCAGCGAAGATGAGCTGCCCAAAGAAGCTACTGGTTTCAAAAACTCAGCCATCTGGGATAAACTCTACAACTTCCAGCGTGATGCAGCCCTGGCAGTCATCAACAAGTTAGAGAAGTATAATGGCTGCATCCTTGCTGACAGTGTGGGTTTGGGAAAGACCTTCACTGCCTTGTCTGTCATCAAGTATTTTGAGAGCCGCAATAGAACAGTCCTGGTGCTTTGCCCCAAGAAGCTCTTTGAGAACTGGAATACTTATCGGCAGAACTACGTCAACAATCCGTTGGCAAAAGACCGATTGAATTACGATATACTCTACCATACCGACCTCTCACGCGACTACGGACGAAGCAACGACCTCGACTTGGAGCGTGTAAACT
>ERZ842401.8018-NODE-8018-length-10565-cov-33.602854_pt1 | contig 10565 bp, 9 predicted proteins | sample MGYA00521270_ERZ842401 | MGnify/ENA primary metagenome ERZ842401 (study PRJEB31892, sample SAMEA3878208) | bioreactor metagenome | biome: Moose rumen | place: Sweden | collected 2011-10 | study: EMG produced TPA metagenomics assembly of the PRJEB12797 data set... | reverse complement strand
ACGAGAAATAAGCAATTAGACTAATTTTTCAACACAGGGTTTTGCAGGTGACCCAGATAAAAACGGTTAAAATAACAGGTGAAAACACTTGGTTGTTTCAAAAATAGTTTGTAACTTTGCAACCGATGAAGAGACTGACTGAGAAACAATCACGACATTCGCTGACTACACAAATCGTTGCGTGGGTTGTTGGTTTTGCGTCCGTGCTCTTCGTCACCGCCCTCTTCATCATGTTCCACCATGCCCGCCGTTCCATCTACAATGAGGCCATGGAGAAAGCGCGTCAGACGCTACGCACCACGGAGCTGCGCATTGACAACACGCTGGCTGAGGTGGAGACGGCCACGCGCAGCATGCACCAGATCATTGAGAGAAGCTTGGACCGTCCGGAGACGATGGACAGCCTCTGCCGACAGCTGGTAGCTACCAATCCACATATTCAGGGATGCGCCATCGCCTTCGAGCCTGGTGTCTATCCTCAGTATGGTACTTACCACGAGGTTTATGCCTATCGCACCCATGCCGACTCCACGGTGATTCGCGTGGCGATAAACAGTGGTCGACAGCCGTACACCCGCGAGAAGTGGTATTTCGAGCCGTTACACCATAACGAGCCTATATGGATAGACCCATACACAGATGGCGACCAGGGCGAGACCTCGCTCATCACGTCGTACGGCATGCCACTGCACGACAGCAAGGGCGAACTCATCGGAGTCCTGTCGACCGACATCTCCATGAAGTGGTTTTCCGACATCATACTCTCGCTGCAGCCGTTCCCCAACTCGCATGCAACGGTCATGAGCACCGACGGCCACCTCATCATTCACCCGGAGAACACGCTGAAAGATCACGAGGCACACTTCAACGAGGCTTATAGCGACGTGAGCAACGACGCTCATCTGGCAGCCATATCAATGATGACGGGCCATGCAGGCCACAGCGCCATGCACGTTGACGGTGAGCCGAACTTCATTTTCTATCACCCCTTTGAGAATGCAGGGTGGAGCGTGGCCATCGTCTGTCCGGAGAGCGACATCTTCAGTTCCTATAATTCGCTGTTGGGCTATACCATCATCATCAGCCTGACGGGGCTGCTGCTCCTGGCGTTGTTCTGCATGTTCATCAGCCACCGCCAGCTGCACCCCTTGCAGCGTCTGGTCGACGAAGCCCGTGGCATGGCTGAAGGACAACTTGACATCCCGGTGGAGCAGAGCCACCGCACCGACGAGGTGGGCTACGTGCAGAACACGTTCCGCCAGATGCAGCAGAGCATCAGCCAGCACATTGCCCATATCACCCAGCTTACCGAGGTGTTACAACAGCGCAGCAACGACTTGAAGCTGGCCTACGAGCAGGCCCGCGAGGCCGACCGCATGAAGGACGCCGTCATCATGAACATGAGCGACCGCATGGAGCAGTCGGTCAAAGCCATCCACACCACCGTGGCCGATTTCCGCCAGCATATTGCCGACATGGATGCTGAGGAGTGCGAGAATATGGCCGAGAAGATACGCACACATACCGAGACTACCACCGAACTGCTGGGCAATCTGCTCGACATTGCCGACAGGAAAAAGACTAAGGAGGAGGAATGCCCATGTTAGAGATGCGCAAACACACACGTAAGTCGTTGTCGACGAAGCTCTGTCTGGACATTCTCCTCGTCGTCATGCTGATATTCACGCTGTCGCTCGGATTCCTGTACTGGCAGTCGCGCAGCATCATCCGTCAGGAGGCCATCAACGAGGCCTCGCATGTGCTGGACAATACGGCACTGCGCGTCAAGGGACAGATGCTGGAGTTGGAGACGGCCACGCGAAACATCCTGTGGCTCATCGACCGCAACCACCAGCAGGACTCCCTGCTGTGTTACTCGCACAGCATCGTCGCCAACCATCCGCATGTCAACGGCTGTTCCATCACCATGGAGCCCGACTACTATCCCGGCGAGGACTATGGCTTCTCAGCCTATTCCGTGCGCATAGACGACAGTGAGAACCCGCAGAGGGACTCTGTGGCCACGGTACGCGAGGCAGACTACGACTATTATAATAAGGTGTGGTACAAGACACCGCGCCAGAAGAACAGCGCCTGCTGGGTGGACCCCTTCGACGACTACAATGCCGGCACCTTGTCGAGCCCGGAGATGATAGCCTCCTACTGTGTGCCGCTGCACGACGGGCAGGGACGGTTCATCGGAGTCATCTCCACCGACCTCTCGCTGAATAAACTGACGGAGACCATCACCGCTGAGCATCCTTACAAGAATTCCTACTTCATGATGCTGGGCGCCGATGGCCATTACTTCGTACACCCTGACACCACGAAGGTGCTGAAGCAGTCCATCTTCACCGGCACCGACCCCAGGGAGAATCCCGACGTCGTGGCACTGGGCTACGAGATGACCAACGGACGAACAGGCCACATGGACGTCAAGCTGGACGACCGAAAGCTCATCGTACTCTATCGCCCCTTGGAGGGTACGCAGTGGAGCGTGGCACTGGTATGCCCCTCCAACGAGATGCTTCGCGGATACAACAGGCTGAACTACATCCTGCTGCCCCTGCTCGTCATAGGACTCCTGCTGCTCGCACTGGGGTGCCAGCGCATCGTACGCCACTTCATACAGCCGCTGGGACTGCTGGCTGCCGAGTTGCGGCAGATTGGCGACGGCGACTACGAGAAGCCCCTGCCCCACAGCGAGCGTACCGACCTGATAGGTCAGCTGCAAAACAGCTTCTGCCAGATGCGCCGCAGCATCAGCCAGCACATCAGGGATGCGGAGACTGCGAAACAGGAAACCGAGCAGCGCACCATAGAACTGGAGCAGGCCACCCAGTTGGCACGTCAGGCCAGTGAACAGAAGACGCAGTTCATGCAGGACATGTCGCACCAGATACGTACGCCGCTCAACATCGTCCACGGTTTCTCACAGATTCTGCGTGATGACAGCGAGATGATTCCAGACGAAGAGAAGCAGCAGATTGTCGAGACCATGTACGTGCAAACCAATGCCCTCGACTATATGGTGAGCAAGCTGCTCACCGCATCGCTCATTGAAAGTCATCAGACCATCAGCACCGACGACACCGTCAGTTGCAACGAACTGGCCCGTGAGGCCTTTGACAATGTATGCAGCCTCATGACGCCCGCTGTCGAGATGCACCTGGACAGTCATGTCACCGATGAGGTCACAATCATTACCAATCGCCATCATTTGCTCATCGTGCTCACCGAACTTCTTTATAACGCCCTCCACTTTACCCGCGAGGGCAGTGTCACCCTGCGTCTCGATGCTGACGGCGACGCCGTGCGCTTCACGGTAGAAGACACAGGACCAGGCATCCCTGCCGACAAGACCGATTTCGTCTTTGAAAAATTCACCAAGCTCGACATGTTCACCGACGGCCTTGGCCTCGGGCTGTTCCTTTGCCAGCGCGTCGTACAGCTCATGGGAGGCAGTCTGACGCTTGACGCCCAATATACTGGCGGCAGCCGTTTCGTCCTGATTCCATAAGATCGCAGCCCCCCTCCAACTCCCCCCAGGGGGAGGGCTTAGTCTTCTCCCCCTGGGGGGATAAGAAGGGGGTTCCTCCCCAATGCAGCAAAGGGTGCAAACTGGGCTGTACGGTTCCACATTGACATCCTCGGGTGATGCTTTGGCTCGTAATGAGGCAGATTGATAATATCGTCGTATCCATTATCAATTGTCAATTATCAATCATTTATGCCTTGTGTCCTCCTATCTGTTTGTTGCGCTCCTTGGCTGTGGCACCTTCCTCGAAGTTCAGACCTCGGAGGATGGCGTTCTTGCCGAAACGCTTCTTGATTTTCAACTTTACCTCCTGCATACGACGCTCCTTGTCAAGTTTAGCCTGTTCTTCCTGACGCTGTTTCTCCAAAGCCTCGTAGTCGGTAAAGAGGTCAAGCTGCTGGGGAGCATTCTCTTGTGCTGCCACCGATGCCTCCAATACCACATGGTTTGTTGTCAGCGGGTCAAGTCCTCTGTCCACACACTCCACTGAAGCGTAGAACGACTTCAGGTCGATGGCGATATACGTCCGTTGCTGCTCCGACATACCTTTATGATTCTCAAAACCTGCTGCAAAGTTAGTGATTTTACCGCATTTATCAGTACTTTTGCCAGATAAAATTTGGTTTTTCGCTTGTTTCGCACTACCTTTGACTTACGTCTAAGGTACTCTCGTCCGACAAAATAAAACAAAAAAAAGACTTTTTGTTTTGTTTTGTTCTTACTTATTCGTACCTTTGCAGCCGATTTAACTATGAGAGTACTTCAGTTAGGCAAATTCTACCCCGTGGGGGGAGGCGTGGAGAAGGTGATGTACGACCTTCTCGTCGGGTTGTCGGAAAGAGGCATCCCGTGCGATATGCTGTGTGCCCACGTGGAGCAGGGAAAGGAGGAGCAGATTGAGGTAACAGCCCAGAACAAGGTGATCTGCACGAAGACGCTGGTCAAGAGATATGCCACAATGATTTCGCCGCAGATGATCAGCACACTGCGGCGCATCGCCTCCCAGTACGACATCATACACGTGCACCATCCCGACCCGATGGCGGCACTGGCACTGCGTCTGTCGGGCTACCTGGGCAAAGTGGTGCTGCACTGGCACAGCGACATTGTGAAGCAGAAGCGCCTGCTGAGTCTATATCAGCCGCTGCAGAGCTGGCTGATTAAGCGGGCCGACCTCATTGTGGGCACATCGCCAGTGTACATCGCCCAGTCGCCCTGCCTGACTGCTGTCCAGAAGAAATGCACGAATCTGCCCATCGGCATCGAGCCCATTGCTTCCGATGCTGCCGGCGCAGCACGCATCCGACAGCAGTATGCCGGCAAGAAGATCATCTTCTCGCTGGGCCGACTGGTTCACTATAAAGGCTACAAGTATCTGGTAGATGCCGCCAGTCACCTGGATGAAAGCTACGTAGTGCTCATTGGCGGCAGCGGCGAACTGCGCAGCGAGTTGCAGGCGCAGATAGACCGCAGCGGTCTGTCCTCGCGTGTGAAACTTTTGGGACGCGTCGAAGAAGAAGACCTGCCTTTGTACTATGGTGCCTGCGATGTGTACTGCCTGAGCAGCATCATGAAGACCGAAGCCTTTGCCATTGTGCAGATTGAGGCCATGTCGTGCGGCAAGCCCGTGATTAGCTGCAATATCGAGGGTTCTGGTGTGCCCTGGGTGAACAAGGACGGCGAGTCGGGGCTGGTGGTGGAGCCTGAGAACGGCAAGGCACTGGCCGATGCCATCCGCAAGGTGATGGACGACAAGGCCCTGTATGCACGCCTGTCGGAAGGTGCACGGCAGCGTTTTGCCCAGCTGTTCACCAAAGAGCGGATGATCAACCGTTGCCTGGAGCTCTACCAGCAAGTGCTTACGCAAAAATAGCGCAGAGCAGCTTTTGTATGTTTTGCGCCAGCCGGATTTGCCATAAGGGGTATTTCATATAATCATGGTAATAGATTCTGTCTGAGTCGCGAATGGTCTGGTTGACAAAATTATATTTGCGCTTCGTATCCTTGTAGCTGCTCTGCCCCCCCAGATGCACCACGCTGACAGAAGCCTCGCAATAACTGCGCTTGCCGATGGCTTTCAGGCGCTCAGCCAGTATCTCCTCCTCGCGATAGAGGAACGTGCGGTTGTCCATCATGCCCGCACGCATGAAGTCGGAGCGTGAAACCATAAAGAAACAGCCAACCAGCGTATTATAGAAGCCACTGACTATTTGTTGCGACTGCTGCGCCCGCTTCTTGTCGATGACCCTCCTAAACCATCGCATACCAATGGGATAGACGGTGTAGAGGCCGTAGCGTCTCCACAGCGACCAGTAAGCGAAGGGACCTTGGGGGCTACCATCGGACTTAAGTATCTTAGGGGCGAAGCACCCTATAGAGCCGTCACTTTCGCGCTGCTTTATCAGACGGGATATGACGTCAGCATCGCTGATAATGATATCGTCGTTGGTAAATAGCAGGTATTCCGAATGGATGAACCTGTCGACAAAGCGTGCTCCCTGATTGTTTCCACGTGCAAAGCCTTGGTTCTCCTTATTATATAATATGGTGACTTTAGAGTTGTGATACTCCTCACCGGAGGACACCTCTGAATTGGGAATAGCCGCATGCAACGCCTCGTTAGACTCATCCGTAGCTGCATTATTGACGATGACGACATGGTCAATCTCAGGGCATTTACAGAGTTCCTCGTTGACATATCGACATGTCATCTCCTCGTTTCTGTAGCTTACTATGACAGCAGAGACTTTACTCATGGGAAATCTATTGTTTAAAGTGTCCGATTCACGAGCCATTCTATCTCAGCCAAGGCCGGTAATACTGATTATATGTCAATGGATTATCCCGTTTGCCTATCCGTTTGGCGGGAACTCCTCCCCATATCTCAGAGGGAGGGACATCTTTTGTAACTACGGCACCAGCGGCAATCACCGCCCCACGTCCGATAGTGACTCCAGGCAGAATTTGGGCCCGACAGCCTATCCATACATGGTCTTCGATGACCACGGGTGCTGTCATCGTCTGGTGAGTTGGCGATGTCACGTCGTGTTCCAGCGTCCATATCATAGCTTCCTGAGCTATGTCGACATTGTCACCTATGGTAAGGCTTGCGCCTCTTCCATCAAGAAATGCCCTTTGGTTGATAACCACATGATTGCCGATAAAGATATTATTGGGATTCCACAATTCCACATGACGTAGCACCGACGAATTTGACCCAAAGCGGCCGGAGAAAAGGCGCAAGAAGAGAATCCTGACACAATGGAAATGCGACCACATCACCATTTCTGTAATCAGTTGGCGCACCCCTTCTTTCATTGACCATATTTCGTAACGGATATTCATTGCTGTGCAAAGGTAATCATTACTTATGAGAACACCAAAAAAAATGTTGAAAACTTGCGTAATTCAGATATTATTGTTAATTTTGCACTCAAATCGTTATTATACTGATGATCATAACAAAAACACCATTCAGAATGTCGTTCTTTGGAGGCGGCACCGATATTCCCTCGTTTTTCAACGTTCATGGAGGGGCAGTCATTTCCACGACCTTTGACAAGTACTGTTATGTGAACGTGAGGCACATGCCCCCGTTTCATCCGTATATCTCAGAGCTGGTACACAACCGTTTCGAACGGGTGAATAACATCGACGAGATAGAGCATCCGCTGATACGTGAGTGTATGCGTATGCATGATATCCACGAAATACGCCTGACCTACGAGGGCGACTTGCCTGCACGGACAGGGTTGGGCACCAGCAGTACCTTTGCCGTGGGCATGTTGAATGCTTTCTGTGCATTGAAGGGCAAGATGATGAGCAAACGACAACTGGCGCAGGAAGCCATTCATGTAGAAAGGGATGTATTGAGGGAGCACGGTGGCTGGCAAGACCAGGTGGCTGCTTCGTATGGTGGACTGAACCGCATCGATTTCAAGGATGGTGACTTTTCAGTCAACCCCATTGTGATTTCGCCCGAAAGGAAGAATGAATTGAATCAGAACCTGTTGCTGTTCTATACGGGTATACAGCGATTCTCGTCGGAGATACAGGCCAACACCTTCGCCACATCAGTAGACAAGGTGCAACTGTTGAAGGACATATTGGGATTAGTGGACGAGGCGGAGGATGTCTTATGTAATCCTACCCGTTCGCTGAATGAGTTTGGAAAGCTACTGGATGCTACATGGAAATTTAAACGCGGAACAGGTGCAAAGGTCAGCAACGGTTCTATTGATGAATTGTACGCAATTGGTATCAAGGCGGGGGCTTTGGGCGGGAAACTCTTGGGCGCTGGCGGAGGAGGATTCCTGCTGTTTTACTGCGAGAAGGAGAAACAGGCGGAACTGCTGAAGGCTATGGAACGGCTGATGGTAGTGCCATTCTGCTTTGAAAATGAAGGAACGCATATATTGTATTATAATCCCGTTCAGTATTCGCCAAGAAAGGAAATAACGTTAAGATAATGGAAACACAAATCAGCATACTGATTGAACGATATCCGCAACTGGAAGTTTGCAAAGAGGATATTCAGAGAGCATACGAAATATTGGAGTCAGCGTTTACCTGCGGTTGCAAATTGCTGGTATGCGGGAATGGCGGATCCGCCTCAGATTCAGAGCATATCGTCGGTGAACTGATGAAGGAGTTTCGACTGAAACGCAAGGTCTATGGCGACCATGCGGCAGCCTTGAAAGCCATAGACAAAGAGTTAGGGCAAGTATTGGCAGACAACCTTCAAGGGGCATTGCCTGCCATTTCACTCACAGGACATTCTTCGCTGCAGACAGCATTTATGAATGATGCTGAACCTGAGTTGGTATTTGCCCAACAAGTGAACGGATATGGGAAAAAGGGGGATGTGCTGCTGGGCATTTCCACCTCAGGAAACAGCAAGAACGTGCTGTATGCAGCGGTGAATGCCAAGGCCAAAGGACTGAAGGTGATTGGACTGACTGGTGGCAAAGAAAACAAACTGATGAAGTATGCAGATGTTTGCATCCGTGTACCAAAGACGGAAACCTATGAAATTCAGGAACTTCATCTTCCTGTTTACCATTGCTTGTGCTTAATGCTCGAACAAAAATTCTTTGGGAGATGAAAGTTGTAATCATGGCGGGAGGCAAGGGTACCCGTATTGCCTCGGTAAAAAACGATGTACCTAAGCCGATGATACCCATTGCGGGAAAACCAATATTGGAGTGGCAGATAGAATGTCTGAGGAGTCAGAGACTGAATGAGATTACTCTGGTTATTGGCTACTTGGGAAAAACCATAATGGAGTATTTTGGTGATGGATCGCGCTTTGGAGTGAACATTTCATACTTTATGGAGGACACACCGCTTGGAACTGCTGGGGCCCTTTTCAAGATGCATGAACTGACAGATGATTTCCTACTCTTGTGTGGAGATGTGGTATTGGACGTAGATTTCAATAGGTTCATCGTATTCCATCGGTCGCATGGGGCATGGGCTTCGCTGATGGCTCATCCCAACGGGCATCCCTACGACAGTTCATTGTTGGTGACGGAGGTGTTGCCGCCACAGGCATCAGGAGGAAACCCTGTGGATACGCACAGGGTGGTGAAGTGGATGAACAAGGAAGATAAACGGCTGTACTACAAAAACCGTGTGAATGCAGGGATTGAGATTATTTCGCCGGAACTGCTTCGTGAGACCATGAGGCAATTTACACCTCGTCATCATGAGACCCTATACAAGATTGATCTGGATCGGGATGTCTTGAAGCCGAATATTGCATCGGGTAAGATCTATGCATACGACACCCCTGAGTATATCAAGGATATGGGTACGCCCGAACGCTACTACGAGGTGGAGGAAGATATCAAGAATGGCAAGGTGAAAGCTCGCAATCTGTCAAGGAAACAAAAAGCCGTGTTCCTGGACAGGGATGGTACGCTGAACAAGTATGTTGGTTTTTTGACCAAGCCAGAGCAGTTTGAGCTGATGCCCGGAGCAGCCGAGGCTGTGAGGATGATTAACAGAAGCGGATATCTGGCCATTGTTGTGACCAACCAACCCGTGATAGCCCGTGGTGAATGCAGTTGGGATGAGTTGAGGAGCATCCACGAGAAAATGGAAACGGAACTGGGCAAAGAAGGAGCCTTTCTGGATGGCATTTATGTCTGTCCGCACCATAAGGACAAAGGCTTTGAAGGCGAGCGAATAGAATACAAGTATGACTGTGAATGCCGCAAACCCAAGGCCGGGCTGCTCCTGCAGGCAGCATGCGATTTTAACATTGACCTGTCGCAATCAGTAATGATTGGGGATAGTGAGAGTGACATGATTGCAGGTCGAACCGCAGGATGTGGAAAAACTGTGCTGCTCACTGAGGGACAGCAGTTAGACAAGAATTGTATAATGGAAATTACATCATAGGAATGAAGGTTTTATTTTTATCGGCTTTCACGCCGCATGAGTTGTCTGCGGCCGAAAAAAACACAAAGATTATGCTCACAAAGTTCGACCCAAACATTCAGGTGGATTTTGTTTGTCTAAAATATAAGAATGACCCGGTTTACAAGCCCGAAAGAGAAAATGTGCGGGTTCTAAAACGACTTCCTAATCCAAAGTGGCTCAGATTAATCAATGCACTTTGTCTACCGTTTTTCCACCATTTCTTTAGTGCCAGATGGAATTTGTTTTACTTTCTCTGGTTGAAAAGGACAGTGGCAAGAGAAAGATATGACATTGTGGTTTTCGACCACTCCCAACTCTTCCTGTATGCCAAATGGTTGGGAGGAGACATCCGCAAAGTGATGGTTGCCCACGATGTGATATTTCAGAGGATTTCAAGAAGTAGCAATTCGTCGATTCTAAAGAGAATGTGTAAATGGAGCGAAGGTTACAGTATCAGGGTGAAGAATTCCCAATTGTTTACCTTCAGCGAAAAAGACTGCGGTCTTTTTGAAGAATACTATCATGTGAAGGCCAAATGTACGTTCGACTACCTTGACGAGCGTATTGGGCTATGCACTCCTACAGGAGATGGTGACTACTT
>ERZ842401.8017-NODE-8017-length-10567-cov-45.284627_pt1 | contig 10567 bp, 5 predicted proteins | sample MGYA00521270_ERZ842401 | MGnify/ENA primary metagenome ERZ842401 (study PRJEB31892, sample SAMEA3878208) | bioreactor metagenome | biome: Moose rumen | place: Sweden | collected 2011-10 | study: EMG produced TPA metagenomics assembly of the PRJEB12797 data set... | reverse complement strand
ACTGCAACTCGGCCCGTAAGTACTGGCACTTCATCAAGGTGATGGGACGCTCGGCATCGCACATTGCACTGGAGTGCGCCCTGCAGACCCAGCCCAATATCTGTCTCGTGAGCGAGGAGGTAGAGGCTAAGAGCCAGAGCCTGGACGACATTGTCAACTACATAGCCAACGCGGTTTGCCAGCGTGCTGCCGACGGCAACAACTTCGGTACGGTTATCATTCCCGAGGGACTCATCGAGTTCATACCTGCTATCAAGAAGCTGATTGCCCAGCTGAACGACGTGCTGGCACTGCCCGAGGTGAAGGATATGGGACGCTCAGAGCAGATTGACTTTGCCAAGAGCCATCTGTCAGAGGAGAATCTGGCTGTCTTCAACTCGCTGCCTACCGGCGTGGCTCGCCAGCTGGCTCTGGACCGCGACCCGCACGGAAACGTTCAGGTGTCGCTGATTGAGACCGAGAAACTGCTGTCGACCATGGTGGCCCAGAAGCTGGAGCGCATGAAGAAGGAAGGCAAGTACACGGGCAAGTTTGCTGCCCTGCACCACTTCTTCGGCTACGAGGGACGCTGCGCCGCTCCTTCTAACTACGATGCCGACTACTGCTACGCCCTGGGTACCAGCGCAGCCCAGCTCATTGCCAACGGCAAGACCGGCTACATGGCCATCGTGAAGAATACGACGGCTCCTGCCGACCAGTGGATTGCCGGCGGTGTGCCCATCACCATGATGATGAACATGGAGCGTCGCAACGGCGAGATGAAACCCGTCATCCGCAAGGCCCTTGTAGAACTGGACGGTGCACCGTTCAAGGCATTTGCCGCCCAGCGCGACCGTTGGGCCCGCGAGACCTGCTATGTCTATCCCGGACCTATCCAGTACTGGGGACCCACGGAGGTTTGCGACCAGCCTACCAGGACACTTGCCCTCGAAAAGGCTAAGTAAATGCCCCAGAAGCGGACAACACATAAGACGACGGTGAAGACCAGTCGCCAAACGACATCCGGACGCCGTTCAGGCCCTGTGCCACATAGGCGTCCGAATGTCTTTATTCGTCTGTTGCAGCGACTGCCCGGTTGGGCATGGTGGATGGGCGGACTGGCTGTGTTGGCCGTCTACATCTATTTCTTCTATTACTTCTTTGTAGGTCCCTTCGGCTTCCGTTTCCGTGCCCTCTATGGCGACATCAGCTATCCTGAGGGCTATGAGATTCACGGTATTGACATCAGCCACCACCAGGGGGAGATTGATTGGCAGGAACTGCAGGACAACGGACTGATAGACAAGTTTCCTGTACGGTTTGTCATGATCAAGGCCACGGAGGGTGCAACGAAGATAGATGAGAACTTCATCGACAACTTCTACCAGGCCCGTGAATACGGTTTTACCCGTGGTGCCTATCATTTCTACAGCGTTCACTCGCCGGCCAAAGCGCAGGCTGAGTTCTTCATTCAGAATGTCAAGCTGGAGAACGGCGACCTGCCACCCGTCCTGGACGTGGAGCACAAACCCAAGAGCCAGACTGACGAGGCGTTTAAGGAGAGTGTGCTGTTGTGGCTGAACATGGTCGAGTCGCACTATGGAGTCAAACCGATTATCTATACGTACTACAAGTTTAAGACAAGGTATCTAAGCGACTCGGTATTTGACAGTTATCCATACTGGATAGCCCACTACTACGTGGAGAAGGTAGAATATACGGGAGCATGGAAATTCTGGCAGCATACGGACGTGGGTAAGTTGCCGGGAATCAAGGGAAACGTGGACTTTGACATCTATAACGGCTCTTATTACGACTTACGTAAGATGACGATAGGTGCCCGTGAGCATATTGGCGAGGAAGCCTATTCTGATTAAAAACAACTCATTACTATGAAACTACTATTCCTGACACTATTACTGATGTCTGCCGTGAACATGCAGGCAGACAATGCGCCAGCGTGGCGCAATCCACTGGTTAATCAACAGAACCGCGAGGCCCGGCGGGCTAACTTCTTTGCTTACGAGAATGAAGCGTTGGCAAGGGCAGGGGAGAAGTCGCATTCTTCGCGCTACCTCAGCATGGAGGGCCTGTGGCGCTTCCACTTTGTGAAGAACCATCAGGACGCACCGAAGGACTTCTTCAGCCTGGGCTTTGACGACACCCAATGGGAGAACTTTCCGGTGCCCGGACTCTTCGAACTGAACGGTCACGGCGACCGTATCTACAAGAACATAGGCTATGCGTGGGCTACCACGTTTGACAGCAATCCGCCTTATATCGGCGAAACGGAGAACTACACGGGCTCCTACCGCCGCGAGTTCACGCTGCCTGCCGACTGGAAGGGCCAGCAGGTGCTGTTCCGCGTCGGCTCGGCCACGAGCAACCTGAAGCTGTGGGTCAATGGCAAGTATGTGGGCTACAGCGAGGACTCGAAAATGGCTGCAGAGTTCGACATCACTAAATATGTGAAGACCGGCAAGAATCTCATAGCCATGCAGGTGATGCGCTGGTGCGACGGCTCGTATCTGGAAGACCAGGACTTCTGGCGCTTCACGGGTATTGCCCGCGAGGTCTATCTCTATGCCCGTCCGAAGGCTCATCTGGAAGATATGGTTGTCCGTCAGGACTATCAAGACGGCAAGGGACTGCTGGCTGTCGACGTGAAGGTGCCCATGGGGCTGACCGTAGAGGCCCGTCTGGAGGATGCCAGTGGCAAAGAGGTTGGTACGGGACTGCAGCAGACAGTTGACAACGTACAGGCCTGGTCGGCTGAGATTCCTTATCTGTACACCTTGTTTGTGAATGTCAGAAAGGGCGGTCAGCTGCTGGAGTCCGTCCGTCAGCGCATAGGTTTCCGTCATGTGGAAATCAAGGGCGGACAGCTGTTGCTGAACGGACAGCCTATATTAATAAAAGGTGTCGACCGTCATGAGCTTGACCCGGATGGCGGTTACGTGATGAGTGTAGAGCGCATGCGTCAGGACCTCCGTATCATGAAGCAGCTGAATGTCAATGCAGTGCGCACCTCGCACTATCCTGACGATCCCCGTTGGTACGAGCTGTGCGACTCGGCAGGAATCTATGTCGTTGCCGAGGCTAATCTGGAGAGTCACGGCATGGGCTACGGAGAGTCGACACTGGCCAAGCGTGAAGACTTTGCGCTGATGCACCTGGAGCGCAATCAGGGTAATGTGCTCTCGCTGCGCAACCATCCCAGCATCATCATCTGGAGCATGGGCAACGAGGCAGGCTACGGTCCTAACTTCGAGCGCGTCTACGACTGGATTAAGTCGGTGGATGCCACTCGTCCGGTGCAGTATGAGCAGGCCGGCCAGACGGGTAAGACGGACATCTTCTGCCCGATGTACTACTACTATCGCGACTGCGAGAATTACTCAAAAGGCGACAATCCGCGCCCGCTCATCCAGTGTGAGTATGCCCACGCTATGGGAAATTCTATCGGTGGTTTCAAGGAGTATTGGGACATTATCCGCAAGTATCCCAAGTATCAGGGAGGATTCATCTGGGACTTTGTTGACCAGGGCCTGCGCGACAAGAGTCCGATTACTGGCAAGGAAATCTTCACCTACGGCGGCGACTATGGCCGCTATCCCGCATCAGACAATAACTTCAACTGTAACGGTGTCATAGCTCCTGACCGTCGGCTGAATCCTCATGCCTATGAGGTGCAGTACTGGTATCAGAACGAGTGGGTGACTGACCAGGGGCTGAAGGATGGCCGCTTCGAGGTCTACAACGAGAACTTCTTCCGCTCGCTGGACGACGTGCAGCTGACGTGGAAGGTCAAGAAACACTCGGGTACAGTCGACCTGAAGGGCATTGCTCCCCAGCAGCGCAAAGCCTTTGACGACGAGCAGCTGAAGCAGACGCTCACCAAGGTTCTTAGGCATCATGCCGACCAGGAAATCTGTGTCAACTTCACCTTCACACGGCAGGGTGAGACCGTTAGCCGCCAGCAGTTCGTTGTCCAGCCTTATCGGTTCCCGACTATCGAGGCCCAGCAGGCTCAGGTGGAGACAGAAGAAACCAAAAGCTATATTAAGCTGTCGGTGGCGGGTACGACGCTTACCGTCGGCAAGTGGTCGGGCATGATTGACTATCTGGACGTGGACGGTCAGCCAATGCTGGTAGACCGTCAGAGCATAGCGCCTGAGTTCTGGCGTGCCCCGACGGACAACGACTACGGTGCTCGCCTTCAGCAGCGCTTTGTCGCGTGGAAGTCGCCGCAGATGCAGGTCACGGGATGTACTGTCAGTGACAACCAGATTGTCGCACGCCTGACGATGCCTGATGTGAAGGCTAACCTCACGATGACCTATACGTTGCAGCCGACAGGCGAAGTGATGGTCCGTCAGCAACTGGAACCCACGGGCGACACCAAGGACCAATGGCTGTTCCGGTACGGTATGCAGTTGCAAATGCCCAAGCAGTTCCAGGATGTCAAGTATTATGGCCGTGGCCCTCACGAGAACTATTGTGACCGCAATGCGTCTGAGTTCATAGGAGTCTACAACAGCAAGGTGACTGACGAGTACTATCCCTATGTCCGTCCGCAGGAGAGTGGCAACCATACTGATGTGCGCTGGTTTGTGGTCAGCGACGGTCAGCGCGGCTTGTGCTTCTATAGCAATGCCCCGATGGAATGTTCGGCACTGCCTTTCCTGACGAGTGACCTTGACGGGGGCGACAATAAGGATGGCAAGCAGATGCACAGCGGCGACCTTGTGGAGCGTCCGCTGACGCAGGTGCACATCCAGCAGCGTCAGATGGGACTGGGCTGTGTCAACTCATGGGGGGCATGGCCGGAGAAACCTTACATGCTGCCGGTGCAACAGTATGACTTCAGCTTCGTCATCCGTCCTATTCGCGATAACAAACAGTAAAAAACTAATAAAATATGATGAAACGAATTTCTTTATTGACAGCAGTGCTCGCGGGCATGACCTATGCGACGGCCTGCACAAACTTCATTGTTGGCAAGAAGGCCTCGGTGGACGGCAGCGTCATCTGCTCGTACAATGCTGACTCGTACGGGGCGTTCATGAAGCTGGCCCACTATCCCGCGGCTAAGCACCAGAAGGGTGAGATGCGCAAGATCTACGAGTGGGACACGAACAAGTATCTGGGCGAGATTCCAGATGCTGCAGAGACGTGGAACGTGGTGGGCAACATCAACGAGTGGCAGGTGACCATCGGCGAGACGACCTACGGAGGTCGTGAGGAGATGGTGGACTCGACGGGCATCATCGACTACGGCTCGCTGATATACATCGGTCTGCAGCGCTCGAAATCAGCCCGTGAGGCAATACGCGTAATGACGTCGCTGGTAGAGACTTACGGCTATTACAGCGAAGGCGAGACGTTTACTATCTGTGACCCGCAGGAGGCATGGATACTGGAGATGCAGGGCTGCGGTCCTGACCGCAAACAGTCGAAGGAGCGTGTGGTATGGGTGGCGCGGAGGATTCCCGACGAGGCCATCTGCGGCCATGCCAACCAAAGCCGCATCGGGCGTTTCCCGCTGAAGGACAAGGAGAATGTGATGTATTCGAAAAATGTGATTAAATATGCCCGCGCCATGGGCTGGTTCGACGGCAAGGATGAGAACTTCTCGTGGAAGCAGGCCTATGCCGCACCCGACTTCTCGGGTCGTCGCATCTGTGACGCCCGTGTGTGGAGCTTCTTCAATCACCATGTCACTGGCATGGACCGTTACCTGCCGTGGGCATTGGGACTGGACAAGGACGCCGAGGACATGCCGCTGTGGGTGGTGCCAGACCGGAAGCTGAGCGTGGAGGACGTGATGGCCGACATGCGCGACCACTACGAGGGTACGCCGCTGGCCATCGACTCGACGGATATCGGTGGCGGCATCTGGCAGATGCCTTACCGCCCGACACCATTATATTATAAGGTGGACGGCAAGCGCTACTTCAACGAGCGTCCTATCTCGACGCAGCAGACGGCGTGGACCTTCGTATCACAGATGCGGTCATGGCTGCCGCGTGAGGTGGGTGGCTGCTTCTGGTTTGGCAATGACGACGGCAACATGGTCGCCTACACACCAGTGTACTGTTCGATGACGGAACTGCCGCTGTGCTACAACACGCCGGGGGCTGACGACGTGACGTTCTCGATGGACAATGCCTTCTGGGTGGAGAACTGGGTGTCGAATATGGTCTATCCGCGCTACTCGGTGCTGTTCCCGTCGCTGCGCGAGGTGCGTGACTCGCTGCAGCAGGCTTACTTCCAGCAGCAGCCTGAGGTAGAGGCCAAGGCGCAGCAGATGGAGCCCGCGCAGATGCAGCGCTTCCTGAACGACTACAGCGTCCGCCAGGCCCAACAGATGCTGGCGCGCTGGCAGCAGCTGGCGTTCTACATGGTGGTAAAGTATAACGATATGACCATCAAGCCCGAGCAGGACGGTCGGTTTACACGTACGCCGTATGGACTGGGATCGACGGTGAAGCGTCCGGGATTCCCCGAGCCCTATGCCCGTCGTCTGGTTCGTGATGCTGGCGAACGCTACGCTGTACCGGAATAAAAAAAGAAAGGGACCTCGTTTTGAGGCCCCTTACTTTATAAAGTGCTGACGTTTACAGGGGATATTCCTCGAAGGCGTAGAGCACGGTTGACAGATAGCGCTCGCCGGTGTCGGGCAGCAGTACAACCACCTTTTTGCCCTTGTTCTCCGGACGCTTGGCCACCTCGGCAGCGGCATAGAGGGCAGCGCCGGCGGAGATGCCGACCAGCAGACCTTCCTGCTGGGCCACCTGACGACCGGTACGGATGGCGTCGTCGTTCTCGACGTCGAATACCTCGTCAACCAAGTCGCCACTGTACGTCTTGGGCACAAAGCCTGCACCAATGCCCTGAATCTTGTGCGGGCCGCTCTGGCCACCGTTCAGCACGGGGCTCGACTTGGGCTCCACAGCGACAATCTTGACGCCGGGCTTCTTCTCCTTCAGATACTTGGCTACGCCGGACACTGTGCCGCCGGTACCTACACCAGCCACGAAGATGTCGACCTCGCCGTTGCTCTGCTCCCAAACCTCAGGACCCGTCGTGGCGTAGTGCTTGGCGGGGTTGGCCTGGTTCTCAAACTGCTGCAGGATGACTGAGCCGGGAATGGAGTCACGCAGTTCCTCGGCAGCGCGGATAGCGCCGGGCATGCCGTCCTTGCCAGGAGTTAGACGAACCTCAGCACCGTAGGCTTTCACCAGGTTGCGACGCTCGACGCTCATCGTCTCAGGCATAGTCAGAATGAGCTTGTAGCCCTTGACGGCCGAGACCAGTGCCAGACCGACACCCGTATTTCCGCTGGTGGGTTCTATGATGGTTGCTCCGGGCTTCAGCACGCCTTTCTGCTCGGCGTCCTCAATCATGGCCAGGGCTATGCGGTCCTTGACGCTGCCGCCGGGATTGAAATACTCTACCTTTGCAATGACTGGGGTCTCCAGCCCCTTTGCCTTTGAGAATTTGTTGAGCTCAAGTAGTGGGGTGTTGCCGATGAGCTCGGTCAGCTGTTTTGCAATCTTTGCCATAGTTGTTTTGTTATATTATTTTCGATGTTTCGATGTTTCGATATTCCGATGTTTCGATGTTTCGATAATTCTTAAATCTTGTCGAACGCCTGCTTCAGGTCGTCCAGAATGTCGTCAATGTGCTCCGTGCCGATGCTCAGACGGATGGTCGACGGCGTGATGTGCTGCTGCTCCAGCTCCTCGGGCGACAGCTGCGAGTGAGTGGTGGTGTAGGGGTGAATCACCAGACTCTTCACGTCAGCCACGTTAGCCAGCAGAGAGAATATCTCCAGCGAGTCGATGAACTTCCAAGCCTCCTTCTCGCCACCCTTTATCTCGAAGGTGAAGATGCTGCCGGCACCCTGTGGGAAGTACTTCTGGTACAGCTCGTGGTCGGGATGCGAGGGCAGGCTGGGGTGGTTCACCCTGGCCACCTTCGGATGCTGTTTCAGGAAGTCGACCACCTTCAGTGCATTCTCTACGTGGCGCTCCACGCGCAGGCTCAGTGTCTCGAGACCCTGCAATAGTATAAACGCATTAAAGGGTGAAATTGTTGCGCCAGTGTCTCTTAAAATCACCGCACGGATGCGAGTAACGAATGCTGCGGCACCTGCGACGTCGGCAAAAACGGCACCGTGGTACGACGGATCGGGCTTGGCCAGCGTGGGGAATTTGTCAGCATTGGCCTTCCAGTCGAAGGTGCCACCGTCCACGATGACGCCGCCCAGGCTCGTGCCGTGACCACCGATGAACTTCGTAGCAGAATGGACCACGATGTCGGCACCGTGCTCGATGGGACGTATAATATAAGGTGTGCCGAACGTGTTGTCGATAATCAGCGGCAGGTTGTGCTTGTGAGCCACCTCTGCCAGTGCGTCGATGTTAGTCACGTCACTGTTGGGATTGCCGAAGGTCTCGGCATAGATTGCTTTCGTGTTGGGTTTGATGGCGGCCTCTACGGCGGCCAGGTCGTTTACGTTGACGATGGTGTTGCTGACGCCCTGGTTAGCCAGCGTGTGGGTAATCAGGTTGTACGAACCGCCATACAGATTGTCTGCAGCGACAATGTGGTCGCCGGACAGTGCAATGTTCTGCAGTGCGTAGGTCACGGCAGCGGCACCTGAGGCCACGGCCAGACCTGCCACACCACCTTCAAGAGCAGCCACACGGTCCTCGAAGACACCCTGCGTCGAGTTGGTCAGTCGACCGTAGATGTTACCTGCATCGCGCAGACCGAAACGGTCGGCAGCATGCTGTGAGTTACGGAACACGTACGACGTGGTCTGGTAGATGGGTACCGCACGAGCGTCAGTAGCGGGGTCAGCCTGTTCTTGGCCTACATGCAGTTGCAGTGTCTCAAAACGATAATTCTTCTTACTCATAATTTGTTCCCTTTCTTTTTATTTGTTAATTGTTTAATGTTCAACTTTCTGGGTGCAAAGGTACGAAGTTTGGAATTATCCTCCAAATTTTTTCGTGTATTTGGAAATAATGCCTAAATTGGAATCTTTAAAAAGAACGAACGGCCAAACAAGGCTCTTGGGTTGACGGGTAACAGAATATTATTCTTCAAGAACCTGTTTTTGATTTAATTTAGGGTATACTTTGCAAAATTTTGCTAAATGCTTGCAGGGATGGGATTTTTATTGTATCTTTGCACGACTTGAAGATTTATATAATAATATGTATTACTATAATTAACTGATTTATGAGCCAAAAAAGAGTTTACCTCTTCGGCAATGGTAAGGCCGAAGGTAATGCAAAAATGCGTGAGGAACTGGGTGGTAAGGGTGCAAACCTTGCCGAGATGAACCACATCGGTGTGCCTGTTCCTCCAGGTTTCACCATCACTACCGACTGCTGTAATGAGTACTATCAGGTCGGTCAGGAGAAGATTATGGAAATCCTGAACGACGACGTGATGGCTGCTGTCAAGCACATTGAGGAGTTGATGAACTGTAAGTTCGGCGACGCTCAGAACCCGTTGCTCGTCAGCGTACGTTCGGGTGCCCGTGCTTCTATGCCCGGTATGATGGATACCATCCTGAACCTGGGTCTGAACGACGAGGTGGCTGAGGGTATGGCCAAGAAGACCAATAATCCTCACTTCGTTTACGACTCTTATCGTCGTTTCGTTCAGATGTACGGTGACGTGGTGCTTGAGATGAAGCCCGTCAACAAGACCGACATCGACCCGTTCGAGGAAATCATCGAGAAGGTGAAGGCTGAGCGTGGTGTGAAGCTGGACAAGGACCTGAGCGTTGAGGAGCTGCAGAAGCTTGTCAAGCTGTTCAAGGCCGCTATCAAGGATCGCACCGGCAAGGAGTTCCCCAACGATCCTATTGAGCAGCTCTGGGGTGCCATCTGCGCCGTGTTCCGCAGCTGGATGAACGAGCGCGCCATCCTGTATCGTAAGATGGAAGGCATTCCTGACGAGTGGGGTACAGCCGTATCAGTGATGGCTATGGTATTCGGTAACATGGGCGACACCTCTGCAACGGGTGTATGCTTCAGCCGAGATGCCGCCAATGGTGAGAACCTGTTCAACGGTGAGTATCTGGTGAACGCTCAGGGTGAGGACGTTGTGGCTGGTATTCGTACCCCGCAGCAGATTACGAAGATCGGTTCTCAGCGCTGGGCTGAGCGCGCCGGTATCTCTGAGGAGGAGCGCGTGGCTAAGTATCCTTCTATGGAGGAGGCTATGCCTGAGATCTATGAGCAGCTGAACGGCATTCAGGAGAAGCTGGAAGAGCACTACCGCGACATGCAGGACATGGAGTTCACCGTACAGGAGGGCAAGCTGTGGTTCCTGCAGACTCGTAACGGTAAGCGCACAGGTGCTGCCATGGTGAAGATTGCTATTGACTTGCTGCACGAAGGCAAGATTGACGAGAAGACCGCCATCCTGCGTTGTGAGCCCCAGAAGCTGGACGAGCTGTTGCACCCCGTATTCGACAAGAAGGCCCTGTCTACTGCCAAGGTTATTGCTCAGGGTCTGCCCGCCAGCCCCGGTGCTGCCTGTGGTCAGATTGTGTTCCACG
>ERZ842401.8016-NODE-8016-length-10568-cov-16.655474_pt1 | contig 10568 bp, 3 predicted proteins | sample MGYA00521270_ERZ842401 | MGnify/ENA primary metagenome ERZ842401 (study PRJEB31892, sample SAMEA3878208) | bioreactor metagenome | biome: Moose rumen | place: Sweden | collected 2011-10 | study: EMG produced TPA metagenomics assembly of the PRJEB12797 data set... | reverse complement strand
CCCCATACGGAATAATCGTTCGAGGCTTTGCCGAGATAAGAATGGGCGCGAGGTAAGCAGAAACAATACATTCGCAACGCTAAAGGCGGTGTACACTAATCGTGTGCGCCGCATTTTTGTATATATACCGAAATAGTGAACTCACTGCATATACAAGCATAAAATATCTATCCGTATGAAAACAAAACATTTTCTACTCACAGCCTTGTTTCTGCTAGTAGCAGGGGCAATGAGCGGACAAACGTACTGGAATGGTACAAGTAACAAAACCTTCAGCGGTTCGGGAACCGACGCCGACCCGTATCTCATCTCCACGCCGGAACAGTTAGCCGGTCTAGCAGAACGGACGAACGTGGACAAAGAGGACTTCGCCGGCAAGTATCTGAAACTGACGGCAGACATCTATCTGACTAATTTTGCCGACCCCGACACTGCCAATTGGAAACAATGGGAGCCGATTGCACACTCACTTATGCAGTGGGGCGAAGAAACCGACTACGGCTATTTCCGCGGGCATTTCGATGGCAATGGTCATACCGTGTATAACCTGTATTACGGAGCAGGTATGAATTGGGCGGATGATTGGGATCCACAGGACTTGGATTTAGACTTGAGCAGTTACGATTTCTCTGTAATGAACAAGGCGTTGTTTGTCAATTTAGACGGCGGTACAATCGAGAATCTCAATATGGCGAATGCCAAGATGGCGGGAGTTACTCAGGCTTTGTTAGTTCTGAATGCAGGAGAGAATTCGGTCATTCGTAACTGTCACGTAGAAGGAGAGATACGCGGTACGCAAAGCGGTTGTTACGGTTTGGTAAATAACAACAAAGGCTTGATTGAAAACTGCTCGGCTACGGTGAATACGAACCTGCAAGGCGGCGCAGCTTTTGTGGGCACGAACGAAGCGACCGGTGTCATCCGCAACTGTACGAGTGATGGTTTTATGCGCTGCACGATGGGAGCCGGCGCAGGATTCGTAAGTTCGAACACCGGTCTTATAGAGAAATGTACGGCGAACGTGCATATACAGGCATTGGGTGGACCTGATGCACAGACGAATGCAGTAGGCGGGCACACCTTCCGTTACCGCAGCGGTGCAGGTTTCGTATTAGAGAACAGCGGTACGGTTCGTGAGTGTGCTGCGTTGGGTGGTGTGGACGGAGAAGGCACAAGCACCAATTATGTATGGGCAAGTGCTATCGCCGGTTTTGCTTATCGGAACTGGAACGGACGAATTGAATCCAGTTACTGCACCGGCGCTCTGCGCGACGTAAGTGATAGCACAGGTGTAGGCGGCGACCCGACGATAGCGATGTTCTGTTACAACAACGGTGAGAATGCGCAACATCAAACCGACGATGCGTATCGCGGTGACATATTCAACTGCTACACCACCAGCACGATCCGTCATCATGACGCCAATTATTACCGTAATTCCATTCATCCGTTCATCGGCAAATATCACGATTTCGGTGGATTCAATACGGAATACCAAGGCAATGTAGAACCGTCCCAACAGATCGGTTGTTTCTTTGCTAATGAGGGATTGCCGACTATCTCCGAGCAATCCGGTGCATCTTGGAACGGTATCGGCATGCCGCTGGCAGATATGAAGACGCAGGCTTTTGTGAACAAACTGAATCAATTAGCAGCTTTCTTTGGAACGAGTCCATGGGAGTTGCGTGACGGTCTACCTCGACCGACCGGTGTTTATCAACCCGTTACGGCAGGACTCCTTGGTGGTGGAGACGGAACGAAGAATAATCCGTATTTGATCAGCACGAAAGAGCACCTGGAGAATTTGGCGCTACTCAGTAGCATGGGTATGACGTTCTTTAATCAGTATATCAAGCAGACAGCGGATATTGCACTCAATGCACCGTTTGCCGAATGGGAATATACGGCGCCGACTGCGTGGACGCCGATTGCTGCCAAGAACACTCATCCCTACTATTCGACGGCGATAGAGAACTGGTTCCGTGGTACCTATGATGGCGATTTCCACAAAGTGGAGAATATGTACATCAACTCGCTTACAAGCGGTAACTATGGTCTGTTCAGTTATGTGGGAAAGAATGCGGTCGTGCGCAATCTCAAGGTGACCGACGCTTATATCCGCGCGGATGGCAATATCGGTATCTTGACCGGTTACTTGGCCGAATCGGCACGTATCATCCAATGTCATACGTCCGGTGATGTAGAATGGAAAACCAATAACGGAGCCAATATCGGTGCTTTCACCGGCGAGTTAGGCGCGAGTGTTTTGGTGCTTAACTGTTCGTCAGAAGCCAAGATGGTAGGCGGTGGTGCCTACAACGGCATCGGTATCGTACATGGTTCGTCTTTCCATACATGGTCACAGGATACCTGTATCAACTTCCTCTTCGCCGGAAACATCAATAACGGCGAGAGATGTATCGTTGGTTCTTCCTACGCGGGATTCCAATACGATGAGAACGAGTTCATCGATAGAGACAAACACCCTGGGTTGAACTGTGGCGAAGACGGCTTCCACGGACGTGAAACCACTCAATGGTTGCAATCGAAAGAGTTTGTCAACCTGCTGAATTACGGTGTGAGCCGTTGGAATGCCCGTCACGACGCGGATTTGCAACTGAATTATTGGCAGTTTAACGAAGGTGAGTATCCTACTATAGCTGTGGATGCCGCATGGCGTCCGGAAGTAGCCATCGCGTTTAACTCCAATGGCGGGGCTGCTGTTCCAACTAAGTATGTCTATGCAAATAGTGAGGCATTGGCACCACAACGCCCGTTGCGTGACGGGTATCTCTTCGCCGGTTGGTATAAAGATGCCGGGCTCACGCAGTTCTATGAGTGGAAAACCGAACGTCCGACGGCGAGTATGACGCTGTATGCCCGTTGGCGTGAAGATCAACGTTGGGATGTAGATATAACGCCGTTCCAGAACGATTTTGCCAAGACCTATCATATCCAGACAGCCGCTCAACTGCGTGGTCTGATGGCTTTGCAAAACGGTTTGTACGATTGGGGTGAGAAGAACGATTGTAATGGATACTCCAACAAACTGATGTATCCGACAAATCCGATTTCGCAAACGTTAGCGCCTATCAGTTTCGCCGGCAAGACCATTGTGTTGGATAACGATATCATATTGTGTGACACTACCGATTGGCAGTATTGGGGACGCGGCGCGTTTGGTCTGCCTTGGAAATCCATCGGATCGAACTACGGTGTAGAAAACGAAAGCGAACACCGGTTCCAAGGTACCTTTGACGGTCAAGGACATGTAATCTACGGTTTGTACCAAGAGAACACCGGTATGCCTATGCGTGACGGTTACGGAGGTTTCTTTGGATGGGTCGGTGACGGCGCAGTCATCAAGAATGTCGGTATTGCGGCTTCCTGTCTGGACTATCAGAATTACGATACGCGTGGTGTCTATGACGATGCTACCAAATACTGGTTGCAATGCGGTGTGGCTACCCAAGGCAATCCGAGTCGCGTTGGTATGATGGCGGGTTTCGTAGTCGATTCTGTTACATTCGACCAGTGTTATACCGAGGGAAATATCTTCGTGCAATCGAATGGCTTTTACGGCTTAGGCGGATTTATCGGACAATTGGGTGATGAGTTCTATTATAATATCGCCAAAATCACCAACTGCTATTCGCGCGTCAATATTCATAACACCAGCCCTGTGGATACGATTGATTACAATCCTCAGGGATATGGTTTCGCGGTATTTGGCAAACAAATTCCTATTACGAAAAGCTATAGTGCGGGACATACCCATCACTCGTTCGCCAATGCCAATAACTCGTACGGTGATGAAGTGGCGAATTGCTATTATGACAAGGAATTAGTCAACGTAATGGATTCCTATTCGTGGGGCGGAGTTCACTATATCGGTGGCCCGAAGACCACGAACGAGATGCACGCGAAAGCGACATTCGTTGATTGGGACTTTGAGAATATATGGGGACGTAACGAAGCCATCAATGACGGCTACCCCTACTTGCGCGTCTTCTATGAAGGAGCACCCGCAGATAGCGAAGATCCGATTGTGGTAACAGGTATCACGCTCAACGTAACGGACACGACAGTCATAGGAGGAAGCAGTTTCCAACTCATTGCAACGATCTTGCCTGAGAATGCCCAAGATAAGCGTCTCTCGTGGTCGGTAAGTAACGATACGTCATGGTACACGATAGACGAGAATGGCTTTGTTACTACGTATCTGGTTGAGAACCAATTAGGTTATGCAAACACATTCACCATCACGGTTACTTCGTACGAAGGAGATTACAAAGCAACCTGCAAACTGAAGATTGTGCAACCTCGCCCGTACATTGAGCCGATGGCTTATCGCCGTACAGGTGAGAGCGAATGGGTATATAAGAAACAAAGCGTATTCTTTGAGAACTTCGAATATATGATGATTGCTTACACGAAGCCTGATGCCACCAATCATGGCTTCAATTGGTCGGTAAGCAATGAGCAGATCCTTTCTGTTACCCCGATGGCAGACACAACGTGTTATCTGGACAGTGAGTATGGCACCTACCATTGTGCGCGTGCCATTGTTCGGGCTAAACGACAAAGCGAAACGGCAGCACAGGTGTATGCCTCCCTTCCGTGTGGTTTGAGAGCCGACTATGGTATAAAACCGTATTTGGCAGAGTTGGCGTGGATCGGTATCTATCAGCCGCCCACATACGAAGCGTATTATGGAACCGTTTATCCGGAACCCGAAACGGAGATGGAAGGCGGAAGTACGCGACAGTTGGGTGTTCAGGTGAGAGCATCTTATATGTATAACGGAGGACTCAACTACACCGACAATATCTCTTATCTGCCGACGATCCAATGGTCGTCATCCAATACCAACGTATTGACGGTGGATCAAGAAGGCTTGGTAACGGCAGTCGGTGCTGGTTCTGCCACCATCACAGCAACGGCTGTGGGAACGGAGATTAGCAGCACTACGGCTCAGATTACTGTTCAGGCGGTGGAAGCACAGAGCATTACCATCAATGAGTACACCGGTTCCAATATCGAAATACGCGAAGGAGAAACCTTCCAACTCACGGCAACCGTCCTTCCGGAGAACACCACCGACAAGACGGTCACTTGGGAATCAAGCAACACCAATTATGCGACAGTGGATCAAAATGGTTTAGTGACCGCAGTGAAGGGTAGCAGTTATGGTAATAGCGTGACTATTTATGCACGCTCAAGCAAACAATATGTTGAAGCATACGCGTACTTCAAAATCAAAGATATCCCCGTCGAGGATGTGATACTCAATACCCATGAGTTGGTGGTGTATATCGGCGAGAGTCTCCAATTAGAAGCAACGGTACTGCCGGAGAATGCATCGAGTAAATCCATATATTGGTTAACTACCAATTATTCGGCGGTAGAGGTGGTATCCGGTACGGGAGTCATTACTGCTAAAGCGGCAGGTACAGCAGATATCGTCGCTCGTGCTGGCAACTCAAGCAATGGTTACCACTATGACACCTGTCACGTCACTGTCAAACCGCACGAACTGATCCTCAGTGACCACGAGTTGATCCTGTACGTGGGAGACGAGTATCAATTGGATGCAATGATCATTCCTCAGACCGAACTCAGTATCAATTGGAGTACCAAGAATAGAATAGTCGCCAAAGTAAGTAGTGCCGGTATGGTAACTGCCAATTCGGTCGGAAACACCCAAATAATCGCCCGTATAAGCAGCGGCGGAACGTATGTGTATGACACCTGCGAGGTGAGTGTGCTCAACAATGAGCCGCAGCCGACGAGTTACACCATCCGCTTCCTGAACTGGGACGGCACGGAGTTGCAGAACACGCAAGTGCTTGAAGGCGAGACACCTGTCTATACCGGTGCAACGCCTACCAAGCCGGAGGATGAGAGCTATACATATGAGTTCAGCGGCTGGAGCCCGGAGATTGTAGCCGCCACAGCTGACGTGGATTACACCGCGCAGTTTACCGCTACGGACAAGCCTGTCATTCCGGAACCGACGTATTACACCATCCGTTTCTTGAATTACGATGGCGCAGTGTTGCAGAACACGCAAGTGCTTGAAGGGGATATGCCTGCCTACACCGGCACAACACCGACCAAGCCTGAGGACGCGAACTACACCTACGCTTTCAGCGGCTGGAGCCCGTCTATCGTTGCCGCCACCGCCGATGCGGACTACACGGCTCAGTTCATCGCTACGGACAAGCCTGTCATTCCGGAACCGACGTACTACACTATCCGTTTCTTGAACTACAATGGCGCAGTGTTGCAGAACACGCAAGTGCTTGAAGGGGATATGCCTGCATACACCGGTGCTACACCGACCAAGCCCGAGGACGCGAACTACACCTACGCTTTCAGCGGCTGGAGCCCGTCTATCGTTGCAGCCACCGCTGACGCGGACTACACGGCGCAGTTCACCGCAACAGAGATACCGGTTATCGGCTGCAACGACATCGACGTGACATGGCTACAGACCGGCGGAAGCGGTTTGGGAGAAATGACGACGGACGATGCTACCATCTGGAAATACGATTCGCAATACGGTGCGAAGGCGACCAAGCAGGGCGGCTACACAGGTCACCTCATGACCCCCGCCAAGAACCTGAGCGGAATGGAGAGCGTGACACTGTCGTTCCAACATGTGCATAAGTTCGCAGGCACGCCTGCCAATGAACTGACACTCTGGGTAACTTCGGATTACCAAGGTAGTTATGCAGCTTCCTCATGGCAGCAACTGACCATCTCGCCGTACGCAGCGAATACCAACTGGACCTTCGTCAGCGTGACCATCAACGTGCCTGTATCGATGGTAGGTGCCAACACCGTCTTTGCCTTCCAATACATGAGTACGTCTTCGGCGTACGCCACATGGGAGATCAAGGATCTGCACCTTGTAGCCGAATGCACCGGCACAACCCCGCCGCAACAATCTCCCATCACGGTACGCCTCTATCCGAATGAGTGGAGTAACGTTTATCTGTACGCGTGGACGGGTAACGGCGAGACGCAGCATTGCGGAGCTTGGCCCGGAACGGCGGTTAGCAAGGATGCCGCAGGCTGGTGGACATACACCTTCGACAAGTCCATACAGACCGTCAATATCATCTGGAATAATGGTGCCGAAGCACAGACCTACGACATTACTTCCGTAACCTCTTCGACCTGTTACAAGATAGGTGACTTTAATGGTATGTACAATGCAGACATCATCGACTGCAACACGCCTATTGACAACGCCGAAGGTATTGAGGACATCAGCATCCAGCCCTCAGCAATCAACTGTCAGAAGCTGCTCATTGACGGCATCCTTTACATCCTCCGTCCTGATGGCAAGGTATTCAACGCCCAAGGCGTGAGAGTGCGATAAGCCATACCGTCTATCCGTCAATCACTCCCGTAGATAGAATTATCTGCGGGGGTGTTTTTTATATCCATCTGTACATATTGGATTACCGTGAAAATGAATCAACTCAATCATCAATCTCAGCCGGATAGTACCAAACACGTTCTGCTCCTATCAGTTACCTACCTTCTCTTGAACATCAAGCAACGCTCATCACACTCGAAAGCAGGCTTCGGAAAAGAAAAGTGTCCGATTTGTACGGGAAAATAGACATTTTTGCCACAAAAGAGAAATATTTTTGCATATATCCAAAAAAAGTTGTACTTTTGCACCGCAAAACGCAAGTTTTGCCGTATTTAGCCCGCGCTGAGGGAATATGTCTTTCGGGCGGGATAAATACAGGACATATTGAAAAGGCGTCTTAAGCGCTTTGTTTTGGCACATCGAATCTGGTAAATTCATAGCTAATCCAAGACATTGCGACACTAAGATGTCCATGGTATGTATATACGCGGTGTACGTTTTCGCGTACTATATTCAGTTATACATACGGCGTGGGCTTCAGTGTTGTTGTTTGGATTAAAGGCAATACCAGAGCCTGATGTGCGGAACAGCAATAGTGCAGTCCCGCTTTTTTTTGTGTACAATTAACAACCATATTAACCAAAAATTCAAACAACAATGAAAAAAGTATGTTTACTATCTTGTTTGTTACTCAGCGCAATGCTTACTTTTGCACAAGAAACAAAGAAAGTTGCTATCTTGGAAGTCGTTGATCGTGAAGGAAGGCTTTCTTATAGTCAAAAATTATTACTGCGAAGCAACATGGCTCGTGCCGTATCTAACTCTACCGGTTATGAAGCTTATGACCGCTCGGACGTAGATATGATTATGAACGAGCAGGATTTCCAACGTACAGGTTTAGTAAGTGATTTAGAAATCCGTAAATTAGGCGAAATGACAGGTGTGTCGCTGATTCTTGTGACGGAGGGTGTGTTAACTGGCGATGGCAAAATTTTCGTTAGTGCAAAAATTCTAAATGTTGAGACAGCGAGAGTAGAAATGATGGACAACCTCTCTATGGGATTGAGCACAGAAGCTATACAAGAGGGATGTGCCGCATTAGCCAAGCGCTTATTCGGTATTACAGCAAGTAGTACAGCGATGGAAAGATACAATATTGAGAGGATGGGAATAAATGAATACACCTATCTCGGAACATGTATGGATAAACATGAATATGAGTTATTCTTACGCAAAAACTGTCCCCAAGCGTATTCCCAATATAGACAAGGACAAAGATTAATAGGAGCAGGTTGGGGAACAATAGGTGGCGGTGTACTTGCGATGATCGCAGGAGGAGTAATGATAGGACTATATGAACCAGATCCGAACAGTAAGAATAGTGCCCCTGAGGGATTAGCACTTGGAGGTATTGCTGCTTGTGTCGTTGGTGGTGCGGCAATTGCGACAGGTATTCCATTAGTTTGTGTAGGATATATAAAGCGCAACAATGCCTACAAGGTTTATAATAATACTTGCGCATCTTCTTCCGCTACACAGCTTTCCTTTAATCTTACCGCAGGACAGAACGGTCTCGGAATCGCCATGCAATTCTAATCAACCATAATATTAACTCAAAAAAATCAAACATTATGAAAAAGATTCTCGTTTGTTTATTGGCAGTATGCCTCGGTATGTCTTTCACGGCAAGTGCTCAAACTACTTATTCGAAACAAAAAGTAAAACAACAGAAGAAAGAGTACAAACAGCAAGTGAAGAAACTAACCAAAGCTGGTTGGCAAGTTTTTGGTTCTTCACACACATTGGAAATGTCTTTGTTAAATCACTACGAGGCGTTGGAGAAGGATAATGTGGCGGAAGTAGTTGGCTATGCTACATCTGCCAGCAAAAATGTCGGAAAGGACAAACTGATGATGTCAGCCTGCACAGCTTACGCACAGCAGATTGGCAGTAATATCAAAGGCCGCATTATTGAAGATATGGGATCTATGCTTACCACGGAAGAGTTGTCTGAGTTTGATCATTTCTATTCGGCATATGAGAACAAAGTGAAAGCAGAAATCCGCGGCGAGTTGCGCCCATCGTATTCTATTTTCCGCGAAATAGAGATCCACGGAAAGAAAGCCTTTGAGTTTGAGGCATATTACATCGTCGATGAAGCTGCCGCTTCGCGTGCACGTATACGGGCTTTTGAGGCTGCAGCAAAAGAGTCAGCTGTTGCACAGAAATATGCAGACCAAGTGTCAAAATTCATCGAAGAAGCCTTCGTGGAGGAATAAATGCGCAGATTTCTAAACATAGTTTGTTTGCTATCCGTCATTTTGCCGCTTGCAGCACAAATGCCGGATTGGTACAATGCGGTAAGCCGTAAAATGCACTATCCGCCTGAAGCCTATTATACCAGCTACGCGGAGGGGGAACAACAAAAAGGCGAAGCTTTGGAAGATGCTATTAGCCGACTTAAAGACGCCGCCCGGGTAGAGTTGGTATCTACAATCCGAACAACCGTAGAACAAACCACTGACTGCCGTACGCAGAGCGATTTGGTACAATCTACAAGGGATTTTGACGAACAGATCCATGAGACCTTTTCCGTTGAGACACGCATCTCTTCCAGTATAAAAGACATCCAAGGGCTGCAAATAGAAACCTACCGCAATCCGTCCGGCGGAACTATGGCTGCCTTTGCATACATCAAACGGCAATCCCTTGTAAATCAATTGACTAGGCGTATTGCTATGTTTTCCGGAAAAGCGGAGAATAATTGGCAGCAAGCAGTTTCCTATATAGAACGTGGACAAAAAACGCAAGCGCGTTCTTACGTAGAAATCGGATTGGAACAGATTGCACAATTGGAAGACTTGCAATTGTTATTGACCATAGTGGATGAATTTGCTGACGAGGAAACACTCCAGACTGCGCATACACAAACACTCAAACGACAATTAACAGAGATGTTGTCTCAGTTGCGAAATGCGGTAGCAGTTTATATCCAATGCGATGCGAAACTATTTGAGAGCAATTATCCCACATTGCGCGGAGCTGTGGAAGGCGCTTTGTCTGAAAGGGATGTTTCCTTTGTGAACGATCCGGCAGTTGCAGATTGGGCGGTATATATAACCGCTTCCGCAAAAGAATATGCCAAGACGAACTTCGGTTCGGTTAGCAACTATGCCGC
>ERZ842401.8015-NODE-8015-length-10569-cov-5.494959_pt1 | contig 10569 bp, 12 predicted proteins | sample MGYA00521270_ERZ842401 | MGnify/ENA primary metagenome ERZ842401 (study PRJEB31892, sample SAMEA3878208) | bioreactor metagenome | biome: Moose rumen | place: Sweden | collected 2011-10 | study: EMG produced TPA metagenomics assembly of the PRJEB12797 data set... | reverse complement strand
GGCCGACGTGGCGGTAGTAGTTGTTGACCGAAGGCGGCCAGGTGAGGTCGAACTCGACTTCCCTCACCTCGCCCACGGCGCGGCTCCCGCAGGCTTCGCTTGCTGTTGTACGCTTGCTGTCGCCGCCGCCTTCGCCGCATACTTCTTGACGACATTGCGCGTCGGATCGTTGCGGTCGACCCCGACGGTGATGAGGAGCGGGAGGTTGTGGAGCTGAACGGTGTCGTCCAGTTCGACCACGCCGACCGCCTTGCAGAGGCTCGCCAGCTCCTCGCGTCCAATCTGCTGTGCCTTCGCGCTGGCGTTCTCGTAGTTGATCCATGCGAACACCTTGCGCCCCTTGGCCGGACCGTCGGACAGAATCTCGAACGTGAGGTTGATTCCCATGCCCGTGCCGCTCTTGGTGGCGCGCATCTCGGAGTCGGTGACGACCGCCTCGTAGGTGCCGGATGGAATTGCGTCGCGGGAGGTCGTGTCGATCTCCGCCGCGTTGAAGTTCAGTTGTGCCATGATTGGTTCTCCTTTTGTTTGCTGGTTTTTGGTTGCTAGTTTTTGGTTGATTGATTGATGAACGCAGGTCACTTCGTGACACGCAGTTTTTGCCGAAATGCAATGTGCCTACGACGCCGCTTCGCGGCTACGTAACCGCCCCTTGCGGGGGTTCGCGACCCATAGGGAAGCGAACACGCCGAGCGGAGCGAGTGCCGAGCACAATTGCATTTCGGCAAGCCTACGTCAAAGATGCAAGCAAGGCGAAAGCCCATCGTGCCATAGCCGCGAAGCGGCGTTGTTGGCACATGGGCTTTCGCCTTATTTCTGCGTGTCGCGTCAGCGACCTGCGTTCCGGAAAACTACTTCTTCGATCCGGCCTTCATGCCGTCCATGAATGCCTGCCACGAGAGCGCCATCTCGCTCGGAAGCGAATAGCGGTTCTTGGCGTTGCAGGCGGGCGATCCGTTTGTGCGGAGGATGCGCTCGCCGCCATCGGCTCCGACAGGCGCTGCCTTGCCGGTCGTGGAATCGACCCTCATGCGGCGAGACGCGAACAGCACCGCGTCCGCCCATTCGCATACCAGCGAATTCGCGCTCTTGTGGAGACGCGGCTGGTAGCGGTCGTAGGCGGGATGCTCCGGGTCCTCGAAGCGCTCGACCTTCGCGTGAGCGACGAGGATGACCGCCATCTGCTTCCTTGCGCGGATCTCGTTCAGGAGCTTCACGATTTCGCGCCAGTAGGTGAGCGCGTAGGTGTAGCCCTTGCCGTAGCCGCCGTCGGCTTTTTCGATGGACTTGACGCCGTAGTCGGCGCAGACGCGGTCCCAGATGAGACGCTCAAGCCAGTCGAGCGAGTCGATGCACAGCGTCGCGTAGTCGTGTTCGCCGTCGCGGATTGCCTTCAACTGCTCCACGACCTCCGCGTATGAAGTGCAGAGAGGGAACTTCGCGCAGTCGATTTCCGAAAGTCCGTCCTCGGTCTGTACGAAGACTGGCTTCGGCGCGGAGGCGGCGAAGGTGGACTTGCCCACGCCCTCGCTGCCGTATATCATGATGCGGGGAGGCTGCTGCGCCTTGCCCGTCGTTATCGTCTCCAGCAGGTTCATCTGTTGTTCCTTTCTTTCGGGTGTATGAAAAAGGCGGACGATGGGATACCGTCCGCCAAAGTGAAGTCGTGGATGATTGACAAAGGCTATACGTCGAGAATGCGCATATCCTCCGTGCGCGTCGGCCAGACGTTCTCGCGGCGGCACTTGCGAAGTTCCGCAATCGCGCGCTCATTCTCAAGTGCGCAAGCCTCAAGTATGCCGTCGGTGAGCTTCCAAACGCCGCAACGCATCGGCTCGCGCTTCTCGACCGCGATGAGGTAGCAGTCGGCGACGACCTCGCCCTCGCTGGCGGTGCGCAAGACCTCGCGATAGAACGCCATCTGCTGCGGATAGCCAAAACGCCGCGCGTCGCCCTCGAAGTAGTCGAGCGTCTCGCAGGTCTTGAGGTCGCAGATGACCGGGCGGTCGTCGTAGTCGGCGCGGAACCAGTCCATGCGTATCTGGCACGGCTCGTCGCAGTAGTGTGTACGAACGGTTTGCTCGGCGATCCCGTCATCCAGCAACTCTCGGGCGACGGGATGCGCCCAGACGCTCTCGCGGAGCTTAGACATGAAGGCGAAGTCGGGACCGCTCACGACGTCCTTCGTCTGAGCCGCCGCCCATTCCTTGTACGCCTTCGTGAGCTTCCCGAACGGCTCGCCGGTCTTCGGATTGACCGGCCCGTCGCTCACCATGAACTCCTCGTCGAACTTCGAGCGTCCCTCCAAAACGAGGGTGTGGACGGCGCGTCCGACGGCAAGCGCCGCCGACTCCGTAGGCTCGATCTCGCCGTTCATCTTCTTCTTGTAGAGAAGAGGCGACTTCCTGAAATCGCCGAGCAGATGGCTGGAGAGGAACTTCCCGTCCCTCGCCGCCTGATGGTACTCGTCGGACGGCACGTCCGCAAAGAATGGTAGGCTGTTTTTCATTGTCTTCCTTTCTGTGAGGTGAAAAGGAGCGAGACATGGCGGCGCGGAAAGTATGGAATCATTACGAAACCGACAATGGAATCAAAGGCGACGCCATGTCTCGTCCCCACTCTCTTATACGACATACGGTACACGGTTTTAACGGACAATTTTCGGGAATCGAAGGTCGGCGGACTCCCACCCAGATCCATCGACAATCTGCTCCTCCCAAGACGCAGAATCGCGGCGAAACACCTTCTACTTTGTTGAAATATGAAATACTACATTGCAGTTAGAGGGCATTTTTTGGTATAATATATGCCACTTGCATATAAAAACGCATGACAAGAGAAGCCAAGCATGACTACAACGCTTAGACTCAACGACGATTTGAAACGCGCCTGCGACGAGATACTGGATGACATCGGTATCTCGTTCAGCGCGGCTGTCACCATTTTCATGAACGAGGTGGTGAGGACGGGCGGCATACCGTTCATGGTCCGTTCGCCGAAGGCGGTCGGGCCGGCGAAGGACATCGAGGCCAGGGCGGGTCAGGAAAGCGAGAGGCGGCAGGAGGAGTGATGGCGAGGCAAGGAAGTAACCGTTGGGTCGGGCAATGCGCAATCATAACGCAAGTGTTGATTCCCTGTTCCCTAAAGAGGCGATCCTCATGGGTGGCCCTGCGTAACCGCCATTCGTGCAATCTGAACGGAAGCTCAACCCCGAAGGGCATGGCATGACAACGGCACCGGCTATAAACATCAAGCATCTTGGCGTGCTTTCGGCAATCCTCGACATGGACGGCGAGGGCTGTTCCGTTGCCATCGGCAATTTGACTGCAACGAATGGCAAGGGGGAATTGTCGCTTACGGAAGTCCAAGGAAAGGTCAAAACATACTTTCATCTCACAGGGTCTGACAACATACAACGCTACATGGTGGAATGCCTGAGTTGGATTGCCGCAAAGTCAGAACAAAACAGCACGGCCATCTCTTTTGAAGAATGGTCTGCGGAAAGCCGTCAGATCGTCTCAAGGATATGCACCAAGCGGCTGATTGACTATTTCTCGAAATGCTCCATAGACGAACGTGCCAAAGAGATGGCGGCGGTAAGCTCACAGGACCCACTGTTTATCCGGCACATAGAGCTGCTTGGGGCGGAAGGACTGCCTCTGCTAAACAGAGCGCTCGAAGCGTACTGCTCGGCGGAGATGAACAGGCAAAGATGGTACGAATACGAGTTGTACGGGGAGGACGACCTCGTGGAATACGAAAACCGCCTGTTGAACAAGCACGACGAAATCTTCAACAGGGCGCGCAATCCCGGTCAAAGCGATGAGGCGAGGGGTGCTGAGACGCTGCGGATGTGCAGCAGCGAGGGCGACGCGATTCCACTCGCGGACAAGCCAACGCAGGGAAGGATGGCCGAGGGAACGTACCACCGCATTGCCAACAGTGGCAACACGATTGGATGGCATCCGCAATGGCCTCACAAACTCAAGAGGGACTGACGGGACATGGAAGCAGACAACAGCCTTCTCGTGGAAGAGTACCGCACATGGCATACGCCCGTCATCGGCGCATACCTGCTCTTTCTTTTCACGCAGTCGTACTCTGCGGCGCATCCGGAAGGACGCAATCCCATCGTGATCCTGCATTTCATGGCCGCAGCGATTCTCACCGACGATGCGCTCGCCGACAAGCTGAAGCGGAAGACATCACTCGTTCAGTATGTACGGCACGCCCGCAACGGCGACACCTCGCTGCACTTCATGAAGCTGCACGAGCGCATCAGGTCGCGTTTCCGATACACTGCAAGGGCGATTGACATAGCCGTTGCCGGCGGATATCTCAAATGGGACGTGGAAACGGCAAGCCTAATCGCCACCAAGCGGGCGAGCAGACCCGGAAGCGGGGGCTTCCGGACGAGGCGAATCAACGAACTTGGCGAACGGGCAAAACTTCTCGGACGCATCATGGCAAAGACAACACTGCCCAAAACGGCAGAACTATTAGGAGTATCTCTATAATGCTATTTCAGATAGAGCGCATCATCGTATGGCCATTGGACAACCATCAGGAAAGGAACGAGGTGACGTTCAAGATGAACGCCGTGAATGTCATCACGGGGGCGTCCCGAACGGGAAAGTCCGCGATATGCGGGTTGATAGACTACTGCATGGGCAGCAGAGAGTGTTCAATCCCTGTCGGCGTGGTTCGGGACAATGCATCATGGTACGGCATAGTGGCGCACACCTCCGAGGGCAGAATCCTGTTCGCCAGGCGGAATCCAAGAGGCAAGGAAAAGACGAGCGTGGAATGCAGAATCATACCAATCGCATCTGACAGCGACATTCCAAAGTCGATACAGGAAGACCCGAACAGGGAGAACACCGACGATGTGGTCGAGAAGCTCTCGCGCCTCGCGGGAATCACCGACATCGGCAGAGACGACGGAAATCCACGGAGTAATGACGATGGACATTTGAGCTTCAGAGACATAGCGCACATGCTGTTCCAGGTCCAGGACATCATGACGAGCCGCTATATGCTGTTCTACAAGCTGCACGTGTCTTTCAGCCGCGACAAGCTAAGGGACTGGTTCAACTTCATCATAGGGGCAGAGACCCTGCTTGAGGTGCTGAAGCGAAAAGAGGTCAGGGCGCTGCGCCTAAAGCTCGAGACCCTACAGGACAATTACGCACGGGCCAAGAACGCGGCGAACGCATTTCTATCCTCCATACGAGACAAGATGGTCGAGGCCGTCAAGTTCGGCCTTTGTCCTCCAGACGGACTCCCAGAGGGGCAAGACGAGCTTATAGCACTCGCAACGAAGATTGCGCAAGACGGAGGAGACATCCAGACAAATGCAAGCGCGGAGACGCTAAAGGCATACAGAAAGGAGATACGCGCGCTCAGGAAGCAAAACGAGCAGCTGGACTCCGAAATCCGCAGAGTGAACAAGGAAATGTCAGAGTTTGAGTCGCTCATCGAGAACCTCAACCTCTACAACAGCGCCACTGCCACAAAGAAGGAGCGGCTGCAAATCGCCAAGTGGATGCGCCTCAACTGGTGCGACGTCGGGGAATGCACGGCATCAGGGAAAGAGGGACACGACAGGGCGGTTGCCGAGCTGGACAGGATTTGTTCCATAGTCCAGCGCTGCGAAGACGCCGCCGCCGCGACAAGCACCGTCAATCCGCAGGATATTTCTGAGTATCAGAACCTAAAACGTCGCAGCGAGGAGTTGATTGACGCCCTGAGAAAAAACGAACAGCAGATCAAGGCGCTCCAGAGCACGCAGGTGTCTGTGCAGTCAGTCAAGATGAACCAGCTGATAGGCGAAATCAGGCAGGTCATAGCGACGGCAGAGCACATCAAGGAACACGAAGGCATCTATCGGCAGATCGCCGAAGTGAGAGCTCAACTGGACGCGGCAGCGAAAGAATGTGACGAGGGCGCAATACGGGCAAGGGCGAAGGACTGGATAGAGGCAATACAAAGGGCCGCTCTCGAACGCCTCGGTTCCCTTGACTGCGAAGACGAATACAGGAGGAACCCGCCACTCTTCGACAAGAACGAGATGAACCTGTCCGTTGTTGATTCCCACGGCACGCGGCACAATCTGAGCGAGGTCGGCAGCGCCTCAAACTGGGTGTCGATGCATATTGCCTTCTCGTGCGCATTTCAGGAGTTCTTCTCGAAGATGAAAACACCTTCTTCGTGCGTCCCCAACTTCATGGTATTCGATCAGCCCAGCCAAGTTTACTTCCCTGTGACCTCAACCCCAAAGCAGGGGGAGGGCTACGACGATGTCCTGAAGCAGCTTGACGACGTCAAGCTCTCAAACGACGACAGGGAAAGCGTCAGAAAGATATTCTTGACGCTTGCGCGATCAACCACGTCCAACGATGCAAGCTGGCAGGCCATAGTCCTGGAACACGCCGGCGACGATGTCTACGGCGGCATAGACGGAATCGTCGAACGAGCCAACTGGCACAGGGGCGGCGCATTGATTCCGAAAAGTTGGTACGACAAGTCGGATGGCGAGGGGACTGCTTCATGACGGATGGCGGCGCTCATGGAATCATTGGCAATCTTGCCAAGTGCGTCAACAACCTTGCAAACAGGCTTGATGAGGGCACGTCGCCACCGGACGTTGTTCTGTCACCGCAGCAACCCGTTTTCTCGCTTATGAAAACATTGCTGCCGAAGATGGCCGACGGCGGCATCTCGACAGAAGTTGCAAAGGCAGAACTCGCGAAGCTGAATCAGGCAATGCTGACGTTGTTCAAAAAGTGCAAGCCCATCGTAGGATCGGCATCAGTTGAACGTGCGGCAAAGGCATGGTCATCCATATGTGCAATCCTTGACACGGGCGATAGAAAAGGTGCGTCGGCCGATTCAGCACTGAAGTCAATTGAAGTGATGACCTCCGCCTTCGGTGATTTCTGCGACAGCTACAAGGACAAACGGGAATCTGCCAAGGGTTCGCGGATTGGAAGCGGACTGCATGGCAAGAAAACAAAGAAGATGGACGAGCAGTTGTCCAGTTTCAAGGCCTGGCTTTTAGACAAGCCCATCAATGATTCAGACAAATCAAGGACCATCGGAGCGAGAGCAACCCAGTTCTGGAAGCAACATACGAAAGCTCTGTCCCAAGCCGCAAAGGAAAAAGGCGAAAAACGTGGCTACAAGAATGCAAAAGCACTCGCCCAGTCCTATAGGAAAACCATGTAGTCCATCGGAACGGCCATTTTCAGCGTAGTAGTTTTCTAAACTACGCTACTAATCCGAAACACAAAAACCCCAGCATTTGCTGGGGTTTTCTGCTGTATGCGCCAAATCTCAAATCGATAGAAAACAACTTTACTACGCCGAGATTTATCTTGTTCGCGTGATTCGGGGCTATACGCCCGCTGCCGCACAGTGCGCCAGCGGGGACCGATAAACCCAACGAGTCGCAGAACAGGAAAAGAAATGGCAAGAAATTATGTCTCTGTCCGGTACATCCGACAGAAGCGCGGCACAATGGCGGGGTTCTACCGCCGCTGCGAAGCGTTCTACGCACAGATTGACTGGGACCTTGAATGTGAAAAACGTCAACGCATACAGCGGAAGGACAGTTTCTCAGAAGCGTCTCATGTAAGAACGGCAATGTTGGCGAAACGCCGCCACGCCCCCATCGACCTTCTCGGCGGAAGGGAGGCGTGACATGGCGATTCACAGCAGGAAAGCACGACGCCGTTTCCCGTCCGGCACGCGAGCCGGAACTTGGACAGGCATGGATCTGTGCAGGGAGCGGATTTCGCCCGGATCGTACTGCACGGTCCCGGTCCACAGATCGGAACTCGACCTCTCGGAGGACATCTGCGAAAGCGAACGGAGCCTCGAGGCGTTCGAGGAGATCGTCAACGACGACGAATTCATGCAGGGTAGGTTCGCCGCCATTCGCGGCTGGAACGACGAGTGGCGGAAGGAGGTGGCGCGATGAAAATCCCTGCCATCTTGATTCGCGTCCGCACCTATCTGCGGACGGGCTCGGGCGAAGCCCTCGTTGAGGATCGGATTCTCCGCCCGCTGACGGCGGCGGAGCGCCGCCAGGGACTCCGCGACGAACTGCGCGAATACATTGAAACGCACGGAGTCCCCGGCACTAAGCGCAAGGGGAAGCGGCGGTACAAGCCAAGCGCACGGGAGCTCGACTGCGGGGCGGGCGCATCGCCGGACATGGCATTCGACCCGGACGGAGTTCCGTCAACGGAGAATCAGGAGGCGATGTACAAGATGATGCGCTCGCACCTCTCGCTCGTCGCAAGCGATCTCGCCGCAAGCGGGGTCATATCGTTCAGCGACGTACAGGACGCGGAAATGCAGTTCTTCGGCATCTGCCGCGACTCTCTGGCGAAATGGGACCCGCAGAAGGCCAGCCTCAAGACGTTCCTGTACGAATGCGTCGCAAACGCGAGGCTCGACTTCGTGAAGTCGATCAAGCGCGAAAAGCGCTCGTTCTCGCATACGCACATTCCCATAGAGAACGAGGCGACCGACGGCGATGCCGAAGCGGGCAGGGACGATTCCCTGAAGGGAACCGTGAACGAGGAGGCTCTATGCGACCGCCATGCGCTCGATCGAATGGAGTTCACGTGGGCGCTCCACGACTTCGAGGCGCTTCTCGACCTGGACGAGAAGCTCGCGCTCGACTACCTTCTGCACGACTACACGCAGGAGGAGACCGCGAAGTTGATGGGCTGCACGCTCATGCAGTTCCGCCGCCACATACTCCAGTCGCTACAGATGAAGGCCGTGTTGTGCGGCTTCGTCCCTCGTAACGGAACACAGATAAACAGGGGGTGACGCGATGAAAGATTTATCGATATTCCCGCTTGATATAACCTGCGACATACGGCATCATACAGGCCGTGTATCCGTAAATGAAGGCCTAATGGAATGAACGGCGAATATGCAAAGGAAATGCTCGCCTCGCTTGGAGGACTCGACACCGAGGAGCTCAAGCGCAGGTACTCGGAGCTGTTCGGAAGCGGCATCGACGCATCCCGCTTCGGAAGGGCCTTTCTCCGCCGACGCATCGCGGCGAAGCTGCAGGAGGCCGTGTACGGCGACGCGCTCACGGCGGCGGAGATGTCCACCATCGAGTTCGTCGCGTCCAAGGACTGGATGTGCAATGCGAGGGAGAGGAAGCCGGAATCCGCCAAGGAAAGGCCGACGCGGAACGTATCGTTCACGAAGGTCTACAAGGGCCGCACGTACACGATGACGACGGACGCGCTCGGGCGGTTCATATACGAGGGCAAACCGTACAGAAGCCCCACGGCGGTGGCAAGGGCCATAACCGGCTCACTCGTCAACGGGCGCGTCTGGTGGGGAATCAAATGAGAAAGGATACTTGATAAATGAACACCGACGTAAAGGCTATGGCAGGCGGAAGGAAGGTCCTCCGAGCGGCGGCGTATGTCCGAAAGAGCACCGAGGACGGCCTCGACCAGGAGTACAACTCGCTCGACTGCCAGCGCGACGCGATAGAGTCGTATGTCCGCAGCCAGATGGCGAACGGATGGACGCTAATAGACAAGCTATATTCCGATCCGGGCTACTCGGGCGGCAACCTCGACCGTCCGGGCGTGCAGGAGCTTATCAAGGACGTCAAGGCGGGTCTGATCGACATCGTGGTCGTGTACAAGCTCGACCGCCTTTCGCGGAGCATTATGAACTTCGCGGAGCTCTCGCGCATCTTCGACGCACACAACGTCGCGTTCGTGTCGGTCACGCAGCAGATCGACACCTCTAACGCCGCCGGGCGGATGCTCCTCAACATCCTCATCTCGTTCGCGCAGTTCGAGCGGGAGATGAGCATCGACCGCATACGCGACAAGGTTCGCGCCTGCAAGGAGCGCGGGATGTGGGTCGGCGGATCAGTCCCGTTCGGCTACCGCGTCGAGAAGAAGAAGCTCGTCATCAACCCGGAGACCGCGCCGACAGTCGTCAGGATATTCGACTTCTACGCAAGGTACGGGGAGCCGATGCGCGTCGCGCGTGAGCTCGCCAAGGCAGGGGTCGAGCCGATTGGCGGACAGCCGTGGAGCGCGAAGACCGTGCGCCGCATCGTGTCTAATCCGCGATATGTCGGCGACGCCAAGTTCGGCGACAAGATCGTCAAGGGGGAACAGGAGCCCATCATCGCGAGGGACGTGTGGGGCAAAGTCCAGGGTCTCCGCGTCCAGAACGGCGGCGGGCGCGAACGGCGGGAATGCCACGCGGAGCCAGCGCTTCTTGCGAACCTCGTCCATTGCGGGCATTGTGGTAGCAAGATGTGCTATCGCTGGACGGGCAAGAGGCGCGATGACTCCGGCCAGCAGAGGTACGGGTACTACATCTGCTCGAAAAGCCTGTACCACGGAGAGGAGTGCCGCATAAAGCGTATACCCGCGTCGGTTCTCGAATCAACCGTGGAGGGAAAGGCCTGCGAAGTCCTGTCCGCGTCGCTCGCCATGATAGGAATGACTGCGCAGCGGTCTGGGCTGGCGCAGGACAGGATTCTCCACGCCCTTGCGCAGGCGGGGG
>ERZ842401.8014-NODE-8014-length-10571-cov-4.056010_pt1 | contig 10571 bp, 7 predicted proteins | sample MGYA00521270_ERZ842401 | MGnify/ENA primary metagenome ERZ842401 (study PRJEB31892, sample SAMEA3878208) | bioreactor metagenome | biome: Moose rumen | place: Sweden | collected 2011-10 | study: EMG produced TPA metagenomics assembly of the PRJEB12797 data set... | reverse complement strand
TCCCTGTTAGAGATAAAGACTTTTTTCGTGTCCTTTGTTTTGTTGACCGCAACATATCTCATTCTAATATCTTGAAGGGAAAACACATCGTATGGACATAGATTTCAAACGCATACTGATGGGATCGCCGGATGATGATGGATGTGTAGAAATTCACTTCGAGGGCAACGCCCTGATCATCGAATGCAGTGGCTGCGAATACCTTCCCGAACCCGGATCCAAGGAATGCATGAGATGCATGGTGGACAGGATGTCCGAATCCGGCGGTGCCGACAGGATTATACTCAGGACCGGTAGGGATCTGGAGATCTCCGGGGAATCAGGACAGACAATCAGGAGATTGGCATCGATCAAGAGGAGTTCATGTTCTATCGTACATAACAAGGGGAGATGCAAGAGGTGCCCTTCTCAGAGGAATAAGGTTATGGAGACCGCTTGGAAGGATTTCCCGTATCCCAACTACTACGGGGCAAAGGAACTCCTCGAGGATTCGGATGACGAGGTGTGCTCGAGATGCATAGCATCCACGGAGAGAGCTCTATCACAGATGGAATCCGATATGGAGGATATCAGGAAAGGGCTGGTGAGATCTTGACCGGCAGGATAGCATCCTTCAAAATATCCGACGTTACACCCGTTCAGATACCGGAACCAACGGAGAAGGATGGTTCGACAGACCTCCAATCCGCTTTCTCCAGGAAGGTCCAGTCGGACGTCAGGACGAAACCGTCCTATGCCGATTTCTGGGTATCGAATCCATCCAAGGATCTCAAGGTCATCTCTGAATACCGCACACAGTTCTGCAGCGTGACAGTCGGGGATCCTTTGGACGGGGAGATGGAATATGCGATCTCCCCGTTGGAATTCTCGTATCCAGACGGATTGAACGCCGTGGTCCTCAGGGTATTGGACAGGCTCCGCTCGGAATACCGTGAGAACGGCGGAAGATTGGACAGGGATTCGGTGATGGGTACAGCGAGGGGACTTATCCTTGATGAGATCCAGGCCATAGAGGAATCCTGTCCAGACAGCGACAAGGACCTGCTGCTGAACGACCTGTGCAGCATCGTCTACAGATACTCCGTAGGTGCAGGCGTATTCGAAATACTTCTGACGGATCCGCATATCGAGGATGTTTATCTTGACGCTCCCTGCGATTCCAACAGAGTCTACGTCACGCTGAACGGAATTGAGGGAGTGAACTCACACATCAGATGCAGGACCAACATAATGGTAGAAGCCAGGGAGGTGGACAACCTCATCAACATCCTGAAGAGGGAGAGCGGACTGAGGTTCTCTCAATCCAATCCCGTTTTGGAGACTGATTTCCCTGATTTCGAGGCCAGGGCGACCATCGTCGGATATCCGCTCAGCCCGAACGGAAATGCGGTCGCAATAAGGAAGCATTCCTCTAGGCCTTGGACGCTAAGCAGGCTCATCTACAACGGTACAATGGACCCGAGGTGTGCGGGAATCCTCTCCTTCCTTGTCGACAACCGCTGTACGTTCCTTATCTGCGGTCCGAGGGGTGCCGGTAAGAGCTCGCTGCTCTCGGCACTAATGTTCGAATTCCCGAAGGAACAGAGGATCCTGACCATCGAGGACACCATGGAATTACCCGGGGAGTCCATGAGGAGACTTGGATACAAGGTCCAGAGCATACTGGTTGATGACAGGATGGGTGGCGACCAACAATCCAGAACGGACGAGGCGCTGAGAGTCTCCCTGAGAATGGGCGAATCGGCCATAATCCTGGGAGAGGTCCGCGGTGAGGAAGCGAGGACACTGTATCAGAGCATGAGGGCAGGCCGTGCCGGAAGTTCGATCATGGGTACCATACATGGGGATTCCGCCGATTCCGTCTACAAGAGGGTGGTCTCCGACATGGGTGTATCTCCAGAGGCCTTCATGGCGACTGATGTGGTGATAACATTGGGTACCGTCAGGGACAGGAGGACTGGACGTCTCATCAGAAGGATAAACGAGATCTGTTCGACCATGTCCGAACCGGGGGAATTCTTCGAGATATCGGATACCGAGAGCCTTCTGGTCTCCGAATTGATGAAACGCGTAATGAAAGTCTCCCAGCTGGGTAAGAAGGACATAGCCAAAGAGATCAGGGCAAGGGCTCTGATGAGGTCCATTCTTGCAGAGGCCGGGAGGACCGACGAGAGATATCTCGGTCCCGAATGGATACTGACAGCAAATGACATCCTGGCCAGGAGCAGCAGGGATCAATCAGCAGAATCGATTGCCGACATACTCCGCAGGGAGATCTCTTCTGAGGGTTCCTCATGATCGATCACAAGAGACTCCTGAACGAATCACCTGCGGTCATAGGGATGATGACATCCGTACTCCAATCCGGTGGCTCGATAGATACGGCGATCAGATCCGTCGCTGAATCCGGGCCTAGACAATCAAGGAAGATATTCAGCAACGCGGTCAGACTGACCGATACCAAGGGTGCTTCATCCCTAACAGATGCCCTGACAAAGGAGATATCCGATCTTCCCACAGAGGCATCGGGATACGGACGTGCCGTCCTGATGATACTTTCAGCTGCCGTCTCATCCGATGAAGAGACATCGGAACGTATGATGAGGGATTCCGCCGACATAGCTCTGTATTCGGTCAGGGAGATGGGGGAAGCGTACGGCGCATCGCTTACCGTTCCATGCATGACAGTGTTCGGGATCGGCATAATGGTTCCTCTGATAATGATGAGCATCCTCCCGATGCTCAGTATAGGCGGTATGTTCGGATCCAAGACCATGAGCCAAGGGATGATCGCCACGATAACTCTGGCTATCGTACCTTCGATCATCCTTCTCGTTGCTTTGCACATTCGCGACAGGAATCCGTTCCTATCCGACAGCAGCCCTCTGACTGACCTGAGATATGCCTTGCCTATTCTGACAGCCCTGCCTCTGGCCGTTGTCTTCATGTCCACCGGGACCGATCAAGTATGGATCTTCCTGTTCTCTCTCGTACCCGCATGCATAGCAGCTATCATCCTGATGACAGAGACAGTTCATAGCGACCGCAGGAGATCCAAATGCGAGATGTCCCTTATGGATTCCATCTTCGATCTTGGGAACAGGATGCTGTCCGAGACAAACTTCGAGAAGGCGAGCGTCGATTCCATGGCGGCGAGGGACGACAGTGCCGATGTTTCCAGAAGACTGTCCAGGGAATATGCGCTATGCAGAGGGAACATCTGTTCTGCGATATCATCGGTCATAGGTCCTATATCCTCGGAGATGACCGTCGCCCTCCAGAACATACAGATGTGCTCTGAGAAGAACAACGATGATGCAGGGAAACTGGCGGTCACCTTGGGGAAGCAGTTCCAGAACAGGAATGTCACCAAGAGGGATCTTGACATGAAGCTGAAATCCACCACCGATATGATGGTCGGCACCGCGATGTTGTTCTCCCCGATGGTACTAGGGATGAGCGTCGCGATGCTGGAACCGTTGTCCGGTATTGCCGGTTATGTGCCCATGCAGAACACATCGACCATCCTTAACGTCTATCTGGTGGAACTCAGCGCACTCATATCGATACTTGTGTCGAGCCTGGGCAACGGCGAAGGTATCCCTCAGATGGTCTGGAGATTCTGTCTGATGTGTCCTGTGTCGCTCCTCGTCTTCGCGATATGCTGCTCGATCTCGCTGTAAAAAAGATGATAAACGGCGCATCCCATGTTCGTCCGTGATCCAAGACAAGTCTGCGAAGATCCTTTTGGCCTTCTTCGGCATCTCATTGGGACTCATAGTGGTCACTCCGATGCTGTATCCTCCGGGGACGTTCTCAGGACTCGACGGCAGACCCGGGCTGATGGATCACGACTGGGGAAGCTACGGTGCAGGAGGCATCGTCTATGCCATAGGCGACCTGCTGTGCCACCAGGAATCCGCCAGATCATTCTTCCTGAACGGCAATCAGCTGCCCTTCTGCATCAGGGATAAGGGACTCCTCATAGGGCTCGTAGGCGGATTGGTGATCGTATACCGTGAGGGAGTGTCATCAGGAGAGCTCAGAAGGCTCCTGTTCGGATTGCTCCTTCTCGTGCCCACTGCGGCGGAATACGCCGTGGAGCACATGTTGGATATGAATCTCCCGATACTACGTTTCATCCTCGGTATGGTATCGGGATTCGGTGCAGCTCTGATACTCGGCTACGCTTTATACAAGAATGCGGGGCGGGAAGCCCCGCTTTGAAAGGTTTCTGCGATCACTCGCACTTGGTCCATCCGCAGGACTTGCAGACGTTGCATCCGCCCTGGAATTCCAGTTCGGCACCGCACTTGGGACAGGGGTTGACGATCTCCCTCTTGGGCTCCTCGGGCTCTTCTGTCTTGACGCCCTTTATCTGAGCCTGCATCTCCTTGTACATGTCGGTGAGCGCCCATCCTACTGCCATGGGACAGCAGGATCCCATGCTGGTGTCCCTCTTGGTGTGAGTCCTGACGACGTATGAAGGACAGGATCCGGTGGACTTGAGCTGGTCGACGATGGATTCGATTCCGCATCCTGACCTGGCCGCCAGGGAGATCATCCTTGACAGACCGACCATGAAGTTGTTACATCCTCCGGTGGATCCCTTGTTGAGGTATGCTTCGACGAGCTCTCCGGTCACAGGGTTGAAGAACGCCGTACAGTGCAGCGATCCGCATCCGGTCATCAGCTTCCTCTTCTTTCCGATGACGTTGTCATCCACGACGTCGACGACACCTCTCTTCTCCTCGACAGGTGCCTCCTCGGTCTTCTTACTCTCCTTGGTGGAGAGGATTCCGAGACGCTTGCATCCGTCGCGGAAGACAGTGATTCCCTTACATCCGGACTCCCACGCGTACATATAGATGTTGTAGACGTCCTTCTCCGGGAACTGCTCGGGGAGGTTGACGGTGGATGAGATCGAAGCATCGATGTGCTTCTGCCATGTGGCCTGCATGTCGATCCTCTTGATATAGTCGAGGCTCTGGGCGGTGATGAACATCTCTGGGAGGTCCTTCTCATCCTTGATGTCGAGGTGCTTGTCCATGTATGCCTGGACGATGGGGGTGTACACCTTGTAGTACTTGTCCTGGTCGCCGTTGAGGGATGTGGTCCTCCTCTCGTACGAGAGTGCGAATATGGGCTCGATTCCTCCGGAGATACCCAGCATGGTGGAGAGCGTTCCGGTGGGAGCGATCGTGAGCAGCTGGGAGTTCCTGAGACCGTACTTCCTGACGAGCTCGGTGGTCTCCTCGGATGCGTTGAGCTTGAAGTAGGAGGATGCGATGATCTGCTCGGGGACGCACATCTCGAACATTCCCTTCTCCTTGGCGAGCAATGCCGACTCGGACAGAGCTGTGTCAGCCATCAGCTTACCGAGCTTGTCGCAGAATGCGACGGATTCCTCGGAACCGAATGTGTATCCAAGCTCGATGAGCATGTCGGCGAGACCCATGATTCCGAGACCAATCTGTCTCCACTGGCTGACCGAGTCCCTCTGCTCCTGCAGCGGGTGAAGGGGAAGACCCTCTTCCAAAACATCGTTGAGTCCGCGGACACAGATTCTGACGGCCGTGACGAACTCGTCGTTGAGGAACTTGCCGTCCTTGACGAACTTTGCGAGGTTCATGCTTCCCAGGAGACAGCTTCCTCCTGCGGGGAGGGGCTCCTCTGCACAGGGGTTGGTACCTGCATATGAATAGTTGGGGAATTCGCTGAGCAGATTCCAGCTGGAGATCCTATCCCAGTAGAGACATCCGGGCTCGCCGTAGTCCCAGTTAGTGTAGCAGAGCTTCTCGAAGAACTCGCCAGCGTTGATCTCCTTCCTGATCTGTTCGTTACTCTCGGGGCGGTCGAACTTCTGAGTGAACATGGACCTCTGCTTTACGCAGCCCATGAACTCGTCGGTGACACGAATGGACATGTTGGCCTTGGTAACCCTCTCGAGATCCGTCTTGACGGACATGAACTCCTCGAGATCGGGGTGATCACATGAGATCGTCAGCATGAGTGCTCCGCGGCGTCCGTGCTGACCAATGAGACCGGTGACCATCGAGAAAAGATCTGTGAACGATACTGCACCGGAGGTCTGACTTGCGGTGTTGTTGATCTTCGCACCGCGGGGCGCCAGCTTGGAGATATCTATTCCTGCTCCTCCGCCGTAGCTGAATGTACGGGCGAGCTTTCCTGCCGTGTCGAAAATGGATTCGATGGAATCCTCGGGAGGCGTCAGGACGTAACAGTTGGAGAGCGTGATCTTCCTTCCGGTCTTCTCCAGACCCCTGTTCGCAAGAATCCTTCCGCCGAAGAGGAACTTCTTCTCCTCGATCATCTTCCTGATTTCTTTGTTGCCACCGCTGACACGATCGAGCCATTGATCGAACGTCTCATTGTTGTAGCAGTACTTCTTCGTCCATATGTCGATTCCCAGTTGATTGTCTGCTCCTAGCCAATCCTTTATGTCCATGTTTTTCCCCCAACCGAGGCGATTGCAAGTGCACCCCTCTTAGCCTTTACGGGTCAAGGACTGTGAGTAAATAATACTTGCAATCGCCGATATTGGATGTATAATCCAATAGGTACAAAAAGGATGTTCCCAGTGTTTTATTTTGTTAAGCCAGGAGCGTTAATTATCACGTTTGGCGGAAAATGGTCAGTTTTGACCTCTTAACGGCAGTTTTCCACCCTAGATCTGCGACCCGGGGTGTTGCAGACCTCCGTCACGGACTTTAGTTACTAATTTTCCGACCTGATGGTAAATTGAAAAGTTTACATACTAAAAAATAAGTATTAATAGTAAGAAAACTATCAAGGTTCGATATCATGCAGACGAATGAATCTCTCAACAGGGCGGACTTCGACATAATGAAGGAAATCTGGACAGTGAGCGCCCTGGATGGAATCAGGAGCTCATTCTACAGCAAGGAGCTGAGTGCGGCCGAGAAAGAGGTCAGAGTGGCGAACGCCGTCGCCCATGACACAGAGAGCCTGACGGTCGGGGAATCCCGCATACGCGCCCTGATCGACGGCGATGCACCAATGTCCCGCAGCGAGCACCTGGTCGCCGGTTATGACAAGGCAATGACCATGATCATGAGGGATTATTCGCATCTTGATTTCAACGCGAAGAGTCTGCTCAGCATCCACCGTACGATGTTCTCTGAACTCATGGTGGAGAAGGGAAGGTTCCGCGACGGATGCGAGAACTCCCTGGAGTACCTCTTCCGTGAATACGACTCAAAGACGACGGAGGCACTGGCATTCATCCCCCAGATTCTGGATGACTTCTTGCGCATAGCCCCGTTCCGGGATGGGAACAAGAGGATGAGATCCTTGCTTACCAATCTCCTCCTCTTGCGGAACGGATACAACGCGCAGATCTATGTGGGACTAGACTATGACATGCCACTGCTTCCGTCATTGATGAACAGCTACAAGGAGCTAGAAAGAAGATACCCTATAGTGGAGAACCGCAAGGTAAAGAAGAGGGACAGAATCCTCCATATCATCGAGACCTCGCCCGAACCGCTGAAGAAGAGGGATATCTGCGCATGCATCCCTGATGTGAGCATCAGGACCGCCGATGTGGTACTGTCCGATCTGATAGACCAGAACAAGATCGAGAAGCTAGGATCCTTCAAGGATGCCAAGTACATCGTCGTCTGATTTCGGAGACGGACCGTTCTCGGGCCACATATAAATACACCGTACAGACTGGCATGCATCGATAACATGAAGACTATTAGAGCTTCCAGAAGGTCCTTGGGAATGAACTACGCCATACGCGAGGTCCTTGTTCCCGCAGCAGAGGCTGAGAAGGCCGGAAAGGAGCTCCTCAGACTCAACATCGGGGACCCCAACAAATGGGATTTCGAGACGCCAGAGTACTTCAAGCAGACCCTTAGGGAGGCTGTCGACCGTGTGGACAACGGATACGGTGACTCCCAGGGAGAGATGAGTCTCAGAGAGGCGATAGTCGACAGGGAGAAGGAGAAGCACGGGGCGGTCATCGACACCAAGGACGTGTACGTCACAGCAGGTGTCAGCGAATGCATCAACATCATGATGGGAACGTTTCTTGAACCGGGTGACGAAGTTCTCGTTCCTGGACCCGGATATCCTTCCTATGCACAGTACATCAATTTCTACGAAGGCCGCACGGTCCCCTACAGGCAGATCGAGGAGGAGGATTGGAAACCTGACATGGACATGATCCGCAAGAGGATCACCAACAGGACCAAGGCCATGATCCTGATCAACCCCAACAATCCAACCGGAGCCGTCTACAGCGAGAAGGACATCAAAGAGTTCGGGGACATCGCGGCAGAGTACGAGATTCCCCTGATCTCCGACGAGATCTACGACAAGATAGTCTTCGACGGCAGCTTCCATTCGGCATCCAGGCTCAAACCTGACGTGCCCAGGATAATCCTCAATGGATTCTCCAAGGTCAACCTCATGCCCGGATGGAGGATGGGATACTGCTACTTCATGGATGAGTCCGGACTCATGGACGAGATCCGCACCGGAATGATGAAGCAGTTCAGGGCGAGGATATGCCCCAACGTCCCCTGCCAGGCAGCAGCACAGGCATCCCTCCAGGGACCCCAGGACTACATCGTCGACATGAACAAGAAGCTCAAGGAGAGGGCAGACTACACATACAAGAGGCTCAACGAGATCCCCCTCATATCCACAAGGAGAGCAAAAGGAGCGCTTTACATGTTCCCCAAGATCGACCTAAAGGGCACACCTTGGAAGAGCGACAGGGACTTCGTCTTCGACCTGATCAAGGAGGAGGGAGTGGTCCTCGTACACGGGAGCGGTTTCTGCGAGGAGTTCGGAACAGGTCATTTCAGAACTGTTCTTCTTCCCACAATACCAACGCTGGAAGAGGCTTTTGATAAACTTGAGAAGTTTACCGTGAGACACACGCGCCCCTGATGATTCCCGTGATTCGGTATATGTGAGTTTAAGATATTTTAACCCCATACACGAAAAAGGGATGTGTATGGGGTCATTTTCTTACGATTTTTACGCAAATAGCTCGTTTTGGACGCTATTCTTCGCCTTGGAAATCCTGCGCGGATCAGCGTAGAAGTAGCATTCCCTAGTAGTCTATATGCTGGAGTGACGCATCATCTTCTGAATGATTACCTCATCCTCCCCAAGATCATAAAGGGTAGTGCAGAACAGGCGACGTAGACTATGGGATGTGATGGTGATCCCGACCTTGTAGCCCAGCGTACTGATCCGGCTCTCGATTGTCCCAACCGTCATCGGAGTCCCTCTGTTCATATAGGCGTTCACGAACAGAAAGCCCTTTGATCCGTCACCGAATCTCCGGATAATCTAGGCTCTGTATTCCATGTACGCATCCAACATGCTAATGATCGTTGGAGTTAGGTCAAATGAGACTATCTTCCCGATGCCGTGGCCCTTACCTCTTATCACAAGTTTGTCACCCTGAATATCCTACAGTTTGATGCTGGCCATCTCCCCGGCCCTCAAACCGTATGACGCACCCAGCGATATGATGAGCGTTTCTTCGATATTGGCCGCTGCCAGCATCTTCTTGAAATCTTCCTTGAAGATGAAGATCCTCCTTGTTTCCGAGCTGCTTATAGGGAGGTTGTTCATATCGACGGGATCGTTCCCTGTGCAAAATTTGAGAAATCCTCCGAATGTGTTCATGTACTTGACGATGGTGGAGCTCTTCAATCCACAAATCTGCATATCCCTAACCAGTTCTACTATGGCTGCATGATCGATCTCGTCGAAAGGTATGGGTCCAAGAACCTTGTCCAGACGTTCGATGCACCTTATGACGCATTTCGCCTTCTGCCTGTAGGTGTGCTCCTTATCTCCTTTCTTCCAGCAATACTGCAAGAATAACTCGACCTCCTGCTGTGCTCTGCATTCTTCGTTGAATACTTCCTTGGGGTCGCATTCCATGACGTAATCCTGAAATGGATTCGTCCCAGTATTTGCCATAACCAGCAAGCCTATGGAGACTAGGTATCTCCTGATAGTCGATCTCTTCAAACCGGCCATCCTAGCCTCTAACTGGAACAGTGAGTTCTTGTCAATGCTGGCCAAGTCGATAATTCCCTTGTCCGTTACGATCATCTTCAAGCAGTGGCGAGCGCATTTCATGATCATGCTGATCTCTTCTTCATTCGTCCCCGATGCTATCAAATCGCCTTCGAGCTTCTCTAGAGAAGGTCCGTAGGTCCGAAGTCCCGAGGACATCCTTCCCAGAGGACATCTGTGTTCCCCTCCATTTCTCTTACCTGGATCGACTCCTGTAGAGCACTTGCAGTACCTCCTGAAACTCAGGATATATGACTCCTTTGTACTCTCGGATCTGTCTGCGAGTTTTTTCGTTAACACATTCAGGTCTTCTTGTGTGATAGCGTGTACGTCCTTTTGTAGAAGATCAGTGCAGATCCTCACAGATTTCACATTGCGCTTGATGGTCGCTGGAGACATATTCTCATCGATCATGGAATCGACAAAAAATTGTAGGTCGGTTCCAACCTCTTCTGATTTTATATAGTTCAGACTAG
>ERZ842401.8013-NODE-8013-length-10571-cov-4.616299_pt1 | contig 10571 bp, 3 predicted proteins | sample MGYA00521270_ERZ842401 | MGnify/ENA primary metagenome ERZ842401 (study PRJEB31892, sample SAMEA3878208) | bioreactor metagenome | biome: Moose rumen | place: Sweden | collected 2011-10 | study: EMG produced TPA metagenomics assembly of the PRJEB12797 data set... | reverse complement strand
GTGCCGTCGATGGTGATGGTGGGCGCGTCGTTGCGCTCGAGCCACTTGCTGCCTGTAGCGAGGAGGCTGTAAACGGCATCGGCAGCTAGGCTGCTCGAGCCCCAGTCGTTGGTCTGCTTCATCAGCAGCATCCACTTGCGAATTTGGTCAATCTCGGCGGTGCGTGGGTCCACCTCGTTCATCGCTTGCAGGATGGTGGATGTCACAGCCACCTTGTCGAGGTAGCGCCAACCAGCCTGCACGTTGTCCCAGTACATTCCCATCTCAGGCTTGTTGAGTGAGAACTGTCTAATCGACTCAACGATGTTCTTGGCAACCTTCTGGTAGTTGTTGCGATTGAGCGTAATAGCATAGAACGCCTTGTTGCCCAGCGAAGTGCCCTTCCAGTCCTTGGTCATCGCCTTGAGGCAGTTCTTGAGCATCTTCTCGTTCTCACCAGTAACAGAGAACTCAGGATAGAGCGTGCGAACATACACATAGTCGCTGAAACCACTGTGGTTGTTCTTGTTATACTTGAGATGCTCCTTGTAAACACGCAGGTACTCCTTGTCGAAGTAAACTATCGCACGTTTCACCATAGCATTGATGTCGGCATCGTCCTTGAGATAGCCCAAGTGACGCAGCTCGCCGATAAGCTCAAGCACGGTCTCGGTGGTGTAGAGCGACGATTGGCAATTTGGATACAGATACCAAGTGAAGCCGCCGTCAGCCATCTGCAGGCGTTGCAGCCCCTCGACGATGCGATTGTGCTCGGCAGCCATCAGTTCTTCGTCAAACAGCTCATTCAGGCGCGACATGCGCAGCGTCTGGCGGTCTGCCTCGTTTATCCAGGGCGAAGCGAGCAATGTGCCAATCTTGAGGTCGCTGTTGCGAGCGAGCATCGACACGAGGGTAGAGTCTTGCTCGTTGACCTTCCAGTAGTCGACCGCCTCCTTGATATTTGGCTGCGACTTGGCGATGCCCTGTGCTAGTGTCACGGCAAAGAGGCTATGAGCTATCGAAGTTGCGACTTTGTAGTTATCGTTGAAGATAGTGGGCAATGCCTGAACGCAGTACCACACGGGGTTGTCGCAGTACTCAAGTGTCACGCGTGCATCCTTAGCAAACTGTGGCAGCTGTGTGGTGAACGATGGCGTAGCGGCATCCATGTAGAACGGCTGCGTCTCAATCACTGGCGAGATGGCCTGGAGCACAGGAATCATCACCTGCTCACCGTCGCCAAAGTTGCCAGTGGCAGCCTTCACGCGGAAACCAACGAAAGGAATTGTGTCGGGAACATCCCAGTCAATCTTGAGGGTGTTGGTGCCATTAGGCGCGATGTTCTCGTTAAAGTTCTTGCGCATGATAACCTCATCGGTGCGTGGGTTGAACAGCTCGATGATTGCGTCGCATGGCAGAGCATTGTCGGTAGAGTTCTGCAGACTTGCCGCCAGCTGGGCCTTGTCGCCCTGGCGCAAGAAGCGTGGCAGGCTCGACTTCACCATCACTGGTTTGTTGGTGAGCACTTCCTTGCTGAGCTTGTCGGTGTTGAGATTGTTGTTGTAGGCAATCGCCTGCATAATCCAAGTGGTGTTGAAGTTCGGAGCCTGAAACTCAAGTGAAACATTGCCGTTAGCATCGCTCACGAGCATAGGTTTCCACAGTGCCACCTTCACGTCGCTCTCACGCACCTGCACTTTCTCCAGGTTAGCCTCGTTGACATTAACCTGTGCTGACCCTGTCTCGGCAGTCATCACCACCTCTTCGAGCATTGCACCATCGGACGTGTCCATCATGCTGGCATTCTTTGCCACAGGAGCCATCTCTGGTTCGGGAATAGCTGCATCATAGAGCACCATGCCACGACCTGCGCCAAGCATGTTATATCTATAATTCTCAAAGAAACTCTCGTCATAGGTATTGAACTCAGCAATCGAGGCGCTATTGGTTCTTAGGCTGCCATGACTCCAAGAAGGATTGTTGTAGATATTTCCAGAAAGATGGTTCTCATCGAAGCGAAACACCCTGTAACGACGGATGTAAGGGCTGAACGACCAGTTGTTTGGACTGATGTCGTTGATGGCCTTATCCATCATCTCTAGAACCATTGCACCAGTTTGCGGCTTGTCGTTCTCATCAACGAGGGTGAACGACCATTTTTCATTCTCACCCGAGAGGAGCTTGTCGCGGAAAGAATTGACTTTCACCTTGAGTGCTTTAGCCTTGACATTGCTATTCATGCGCAGTTCTTCGGTATAAACCTCGTTGTTTGCCACGCTATAGAATTGAATGTTGAGGTAGCCACCAGGAGTGTCAGGCAAAGCAATGGCAAAGTCGTTGATGCCCTGCTTCATCTTTATCCATCCCTGCTTCTCCACTTTCTCTGCCGAAGAGGCTATGTAGTAGATGTAAGCTTCGAGAGTGCCAGTACCAATGGTGATGTGCGCCACATTCTTGTCATCTACACTGCGTCCGTCATCGGGCATCCACATTGGCGAGTCTTTTACCGGGCTTGTCTTCTCACCCTTGCGATAGAGTGTCACGAAGCAAGAGGTTGTCTCGCTGTCGCCAAGCATATTAGCAGTGACTTTGTATTTCCCTGAAGGGAGTTTTGTGAGATCTACCACCGGATTCTCGCTGTTGATGTTGCCCGAAGCCACCACATTGTTGTTATCATCTTCAACTTTGTAATAGCACTCCACGCCTTTCTCGTTCTCGTCGGTGCTGTTGAAGGTCAGCGGCAAGTCAATAGGTTTCACGTTATTGAAATCCATGTTTCCCGAGAGTTCAATACCTCTTCTGTCGCCAATAATGAAACAATGGCTTCCCTCCTGCGACTCACCTGCCTCGCTGGTACACTGTGCATCGAGCACATAATTATAATGGTAATACCTCGCTTCATTCTCCTTGAAGCTTGATGCAGACAGTTCCAGTGTGAACTCACCCTTCTCGTTAGTTGTCATCACAGTGTCAATCACATTCTCGCCACGGGTTGTTGACCACCGCCACCACCAGCTCCACTCATTGCGGTAGAGACGCAACTTAACCTCGGCGTTTGGCACCGGCACACCGCTATAGGTAAGTGCCTTGCCGTTGATTTTCACTGGCTGGTTGCGTGTGAACACCTGGCGTGCATCGGGGAATGACACGGTAAACGTGGGAGCCTTGTACTCACTCACGTTGAACGAATAGGAATTGAGATACTCTCTGTAGTTCTCGCCAGTTCTGAAATCAAGTGAGAAACGTCCGTTCATGCGGTCGGTAGGAATCTTGAACTCACCTTGAACACGACCATAGGCATCGCTCTCGGTCTCTAGCGTGTCAACCGACTTATGGTTGGAGTCATAGAGAATCACTCTCACCTTCTTGCCTTCGAGAGGACTCATCTCTTTGCTGGTGATGATATGTAGGATAGCGGCAAACTTCATTGTCTCTCCCGGGCGATAGATGTTGAGGTCGGTGAACACCCGTGCAGTGACGTTGCTGTAAGACTCTCCGCTTTCAAAAGGACGAACATCTATAGCTGGACTATACTTGTCGTCGCCTTTTGTCGCTGTCACTTTGTGACTGTAATATTTCTTGTCTTTGGGCAGAACCGAACTGCCATCCTTGTCGGTAACAGCCGAGGTCTTATCCTTTTTGTTATTATAACTGCTTCTGATATCAAGGTTCACGTCTTGCTGTGGAGCACCCGAACGGGTATCAACGGCAAACACCTTGTCGTCAAAGCCCTCGCCGCCAGCACTGAACATGGTGAGATTGTGAACGATAACTGCGTCATAAGTCCTTACATCACCATCAATAATCTCTTCACCTTCACGATTGGTAAAGGCACCCACAATCAGATACCTGCCAAAAGGCAGCGGCGGCACTTCCTCTTTCACCTCTTTGCTGAATGGCACCACTCCAGTGCTATGCAGCTTGTGAGTACGAACTAGCTCCAAGTCTTTGAGAGTGAATTTCTTGCTTGAACTCCTATCCAACTCGTCGAACACTATGTCGGGGAAACGGTAGATGCGCACTTCAGCGTCGTTCACATTTTTGAAGTTTGCTCTTATCTTGATGGAATCGCTATTGCTTAAGTGCTTATCAAAATGTAAACCAACACTTTGCTTCTCAATGTCATAGATTTTATTCTGAACCGCGGGAGTATAATAGGAATTTGGGAAACGGGCTACATATTCCTTAAGGTCGTTATAATGTTCTGTAGCATAGCAGTTGAGCAGGAACAAGGCACTGTGCTCGTTGTCCTTATATTTCTCGTACTCGGCAAAATCGTCGTGGATGGCGTCGGTCTCGGTGGCGGCATACATCCACTCTGGGGTACCCACTTGGCACGAGTTGAGCCAGCGTTGGTCCATCTCTTTCTCAAAGGCGTCATCATTCACCAGTCCCTTGCAATGCAGACACAATGCCTGGAACAATGTGGGCACATACACCGCACCCATCTCATCGCCCTCGACAAAAATCTTGTTGTAGTTGCCTATGGGACACGTCTTGAGATACTGCTCATCGGTGAGGGCGGCACGCACCAGCTCTTTGATCTTGGCATTTAACTGATTGTTGTCCCACTCGGTGTAGTCGGCGGGCAGCGGGTCGTCTTTGGGGTTCTCGCGGTCATAGACGGTGTAGGCGTCGCGGTAGCTCTTAAACACGGCGGCCTCAAGAAAGTTGAGCAGAGCCTTGTAATCGGCTCGCTGCTCTTTTTTCTTCACGTCCTCGATTTGAGTGATGATGGTGTCCATCGTCTCCTGCGAGATTTTGGCCTTGGCAATCGAGTAGCGCACGAGGGCATCGACCATCATCTGGCCGTCGCCGCTGCGCTGCGCCTTCTTCAGTTGCGCTAGCGCATCTTTGCTCACCTGCTGCGGATAGTCGAAGTCAGGCTCTTCCTGTCCCTTTGCGTTGAATGAAAATAATCCCATAATGGTGAGGATTAAAAAAAATCTTGATAAAAAATGGTGCATAACTATAAGTATTTTGATGATTTTCTCTCCTTAAAGCACTATATATTACAATAACGTGGCAAAATGGTTAATATTTTACATTTTTTGACTATTATATATATTAAAAGTTTAATCAAGGGATAGTTTAGAGTGGAGATTGGAGCGATAACCGATTACTGATTCTCGATCTTCGATTCCCGATAACCGATTTCCTTGTTAACATCTTGTTGATAAAAGTGGGTGGAAAAATTGTTGCACTAAGAAATATGTGTTCTATCTTTGCAGTCGCAAATCAAATGAGCTTACAAGCTGACAAGGAACAAGCTAACGAGACAATTGTAGTTTATGGTCGTTTGATACAGCTACCCCCACGCAGCAAGTGTCGGCTTCGCCGAGAAATTGAACAAAATTTTAGATAAAATGCTCACGCTCGCAAGGCTTAGTGCAAGCTAGTGCCCTTCGGGCAGAAATCTATCAAATCTAGAACAAATCAAACAAATAATTTTTGAAAGATTTGGAACGATTTGTAAGATTTCTCGCCGCTAGGCGACTCGCTTAATCGCATTTTTCTAGTCGTTTGACTATACTTTTGTCTCGTTAGCTTGTCAGCTCGTTAGCTCGTCAGCTAAAAACTGAAAACTATAAACGAAAAACTTATGGAATTTGAAACCGGCAAAACATCAAAGAACCGCAACTACAATAGAAAGAGACCTCAGCACGAGAGCGAGGTGCTGAGCGAGTTGGGCAAGACACAGCCTCAGGACATAGCCATCGAGGAGGCTGTGCTGGGGGCGCTGATGCTCGAGAAAGATGCATATTCGGTGGTGAGCGACATACTCAAGCCCGAGTGCTTCTATGACTACGCCAACCAGCTAATTTTCGAAGCCATCGTGGCGCTGGGCGTGAAACAGCGTCCCATCGATATGCTCACGGTCACCGAGCAGCTGCGTCTTGACGGTCATCTCGAGGAAGCGGGAGGAGCGATAAGAATCTCGGACCTTACCGGACGTGTGTCGAGTGCCGCCAACATCGAGTATCATGCCCGCATCGTGGCGCAGAAATATCTCGCCCGCGAGCTAATCAGCTTCAGCTCCAACATCTCCACACTAGCCTTCGACGACTCCATCGATGTCTATGACCTGATGCAGGAGGCGGAGGGCAAGCTATTCGAGCTGTCGAAAAACACTCTAAAACGCGATGTCATCCAAATCGACCCCATCATCAGCGACGCCATCAAGAAGATTCAGGACGCCAGCAACCGCAAGAGCGGCTTGAGCGGTCTCGCCACAGGCTACCGTGAGCTCGACAAGGTGACCTCGGGATGGCAGAACAGCGACCTTATCATCATCGCGGCGCGACCAGCTATGGGAAAGACCGCCTTGGTGCTCTCGATGGCAAAGAACATGGCGGTGGATTTCAACACCCCGATTGCCGTGTTCTCGCTTGAGATGTCAAACATTCAGCTTGTTAACCGCCTCATCAGCAACGTGTGTGAAATCAAGGGCGAGCAAATCAAAAGCGGTCAGCTCAGCGAGCAGGAATGGGATGTGCTCATGTCGCGCGTCAAGCAGCTATACACCGCCCCCATCTATGTTGACGACACGCCATCGCTCTCAATATTCGAGCTTCGCACCAAGGCCCGCCGACTGGTGCGCGAGCACGGCGTGAAAATGATTATCATCGACTACCTGCAACTGATGAACGCCACAGGTATGCGCTTCGGCAGTCGTGAGCAGGAGGTGAGCACAATATCGCGCTCGCTAAAGCAGCTCGCTAAGGAGCTTGACATCCCCATCATCGCACTCTCGCAGCTCAACCGCAGTGTGGAGCAGCGAGGCGACGACCGCAAAGGCAAGCGTCCGCAACTGAGCGACCTGCGCGAGAGCGGTGCCATCGAGCAGGATGCCGACATCGTGTGCTTCATCCACCGCCCAGAGTATTACACCCACTCCACCGAGGACAGCGAGGGCAACGACATACGCGGTCTCGCCGAATTTATCATCGCCAAGCACCGCAGTGGCTCGGTGGGCACCATCAAGATGAGGTTTGTCGCACGCTTTGCACGCTTCGACAACTGGGACGACAACCTCGCCGGAAGCCCCAATGGACCTGAGCAAGGACTCTATGAATCGAAAATGAACCATGAGAACAACGACGCTCCAGCACCTATGGATGCTCCACCGCTGACAAACGACGACCTCCCCATCGGCAACCCCGATTTCCTGCGAGACAGCAGCGAAGAGACAGTGCCGTTTTAAAAGTTCAGAGTTCACAGTTCAGAGTTTTGTAGGGAGGGTGTTGCAAAACTCTGGCTGCCTACCTCGAAGAGGTCAAAAGGGTCGAAGACCCGACTTCATTATTAACACCAAGCAAGAACCCCAGCGGGGTTCGCAGCTTGGTGATATACAGCAGCTTAGGACTGTGCCTCGAAGAGGAACTTCAACATCGACATCGCTTTTGGTTTTCACGAACTGTCGTACCATTTTGAGACTTTTGCAACACATTGTCCGCCAAGTCACAGTTCATAGACTTTATGCCACTTGCCATTTAACACTATTGATTTTTACTACTTCAATAGTGTTTTTTCTTTAGTTTTTTGTTGATAATCTATTTTTTTAATAATTTTGTAACCGAGAAACCAGCGGACAAGGCAGGTCATGTCCCTACAAAACTCAAAACTGAGAACTCAAAACTGAGAACTCATAACTGAGAACTGAAAACTAAAAACTAACTAACAACTAATATGAAACATTTATTAAGAATTATTATGGTCATCGCATTGCTTCCACAGGTGGCAACGGCTCACCAGTTTGAAGTTGATGACATCTACTACAACATTATTGATGAAAATAGTGTGGAAGTGACATTTTACTCCGAGGCGCACACCATGGGTGATTACAAGGAATTGCAACTATACTCTGGCAAAGTAGTTATCCCGCCAACCGTGACATACGAAGGCAGGACCTACAAGGTCACGACTATTGGCTATAAGGCATTTGCGTTATGCTTGATTACATCGGTATCTATTCCCTCCACTGTGACAAGCATTGAAGGCAACGCATTCTATCAATGTTACAAATTGAAAAATATTGTCATTCCCAGCTCTGTCACCAGTATTGAACCAGGATTTTCCTGGTGTGAGGCTCTCTCCTCAATCAAGGTTGAGAAAGGAAATCCCGTTTACGACTCACGCGATAATTGCAATGCCATCGTTGAGACCGCAAGCAACACGCTGATTGCCGGATGCCGCAAGACCAAGATACCTGGCACAGTAACCCGCATTGGCAACTCAGCATTCAGTTATTGCCATAAACTATCTTCCATTACCATACCTAATTCGGTGACAGAGATTGGAGATAAAGCCTTCGCCTATTGTGAAGACTTGCGCACTGTGAATATGTCAAACTCGGTAACTATTATCGGGGCAGAAGCATTCAATAATTGCATAAATCTTAAGAAGTTATCTCTCCCTCCAACACTCAAGACCATTAAAGCGGCGGCTTTTAGTTATTGCTTTGACATAGAAAAGGTGACAATTCCTGCCACGGTAACAGTCATTGACAAACAGGCGTTTTGTCCCTCAGGATTGAAGAATATAGAATGTCTTGCCGGGGCCCCTGACAGCATGGAAGTAGCAAAAGACGCTTTCCAATGGCAAGTGAAAGCCAACAGCAAATTGATTGTTCCCGCCAATGCTGTAGAGAAATATAAATCTTCGGCTCAATGGCAAGACTTCAAAAACATTGTTGCGAAATAACTCAAAAGACTCATAACTATGAAACTATACTTAAAATTGTTGCTAATCATGGTTTTGGCACCTCAAGTCGCGCTCGCCTTCGACTTCAAAGAGGGTGGACTATGCTATAACATCAATCACGACGGAAAAACCGTGACTCTAACTTACGAGCACCTGATCCTCCAAGCCCTTGACGCGCCACCGCCCACCGAAAAAGGATATGTGGGCAATATCGTGATTCCCGAGAAAGTGAAACACAATGGCAAGACCTACAAAGTGACCGCCATCGACAGAGAGACATTTATGGGAAACCGCGAACTCGAAAGCGTGATAATCCCGAAATCGGTGAAAACTATTGGAAATGGTGCCTTTGCGCAGTGCTATAGCCTGAAGAATGTAGTTCTTCCTCCCGCCTTGACCGAGATTGGAAACTATATGTTTGCCGAGAGCAACTTGACGGAAATCACAATTCCCGAAAAGGTAAAAAGCATTGGACAGTCGGCTTTCAGTAATTGCCCCCTCAAGTCAATCGTCATCCCAAACTCGGTGAAGACTATTGGCAAGTCAGCATTCAGTGCCTGCCGATGGTTGGAGGAGGTGACATTAGGCAATTCGGTGCATACCATTGGCGAGGCGGCGTTCAGCATCTGTCCCAAGCTCAAGGACATCAACTTGCCGGCATCGCTGCAAGAGATTGGCGCGCAAGCGTTCTATGAGGGAGGCATGGAATCGGTGACCATCCCCGCCGCCACCAAAAGCATTGGTGACGGCACCTTTAAATATTGCAACAATCTGACCACTTTGCAGGTGGAAAACGGCAATAAGACCTATGATTCGAGAAACAACTGCAACGCCGTGATAGAGACCGCCACAGGCACTCTTGTCGCCGGATGCAACAACACCGTCATACCCAATTCGGTGACAAAGATTGGCGACGAGGCGTTTTATGGCTTCAAGAATATTTATAGCATCGATATACCCTCGTCAGTAACCGAGATTGGGGACCAGGCCTTCTTCTATTGCACAAATCTCAGAGGCATAGAGCTTCCCAACTCAGTGACAACCATCGGAGAACGCGCCTTCTGCGGCTGCGACAGCCTCGAAACCGTCACAATTCCCAACTCAGTGAAGCACATTGGCTACGGCACCTTTCTGCACGACAAGAAAATGAAGACTGTGACCATTGGCAGCGGAGTTACCTCCATTAGCGAATGGGCGTTAAAGGGGTTGAATAACCTGCAATCCATAATTTGCGACATCGAGGATGTGACCAGCGTGAAATTGGGGAAAAATGTTTTTGACGAGATTGACAAATCGAAGTGCACTCTTTACGTTCCCCAGGGCACCATAAGCACCTATATGTCCTCTCCGCAATGGAAAGACTTTACAAGAATTATAGAACGATAAATCAAATACTTCTATTACCGAAAATATGAAACTAAAAAACATCATATTATTTATCGCCATTTTAGTCGCTTTAGGGGCTAAAGCCGCTGTGCCTGTGGGCTACTATTCAAGCATCGACGGCAAGCGAGGACAGGAATTGAAAAACTCTGTGCACCAGCTCATCAAGAACCACACCGTGATGACCTACAGCAGTCTGTGGTACCACTTCCAGAGCACTGACTGCCGTCTCGACAACCATAGCCAAGTGTGGGACATGTACAGCAACACGGTGCGTTACTTCCGCGGCTCCAGCGCAGTGAGCGGCATGAACCGCGAGCACTCCTTCCCAAAGAGCTGGTGGGGCGGAGCACAGGTCGATGCCTATACCGACCTCAACCACCTATACCCCAGTGACGGCGACGCCAACCTCGCGAAGAACAACTACCCGCTGGGCGAGGTCTCGACAGCAAGTTTCAATAACGGCTGCACCAAGGTGGGCACTCCAGTGGCAGGACAAGGTGGCG
>ERZ842401.8012-NODE-8012-length-10572-cov-8.169440_pt1 | contig 10572 bp, 8 predicted proteins | sample MGYA00521270_ERZ842401 | MGnify/ENA primary metagenome ERZ842401 (study PRJEB31892, sample SAMEA3878208) | bioreactor metagenome | biome: Moose rumen | place: Sweden | collected 2011-10 | study: EMG produced TPA metagenomics assembly of the PRJEB12797 data set... | reverse complement strand
GCGACGGTCTTCCGGTCGGCATTCAGTTTGCGGGCGCGATGTTCAGCGAGGCAAAGATTTTGCAACTCGCGCAGGCGTGGGAAGATGAACACGCGGGCTGCGGCGTGCTGGTAAAAAATTGATATAAGAACGCATTTTTGTACCAACTGATGATGGCGTGATGGGATGGGGATTTTTTTGCTTGTTTCATTTTATGCTACTATAAATTTTTCATAGATTTTGCTACACTGACTGTGGAAGTATCAAATGGCAAAACTGCGTGTAAAAAATTTTGGACCGATAAAGGAAGGATTCTCTGAGAATGACGGTTTTATGGAAATCACGCCAGTCACAGTGATTTGCGGTAATCAGGCGACAGGAAAAAGTACGATTGCGAAACTGTATTCAACATTGACTTGGTTGGAGAAGTCTCTTGTAAAAACTGGTCTTGGCAAGAAAACCGTACCAAATACCGATTTTATTTCTTTTTGTTCGCAGCAAAGACTTCACGAATACTTTACGAAATCTACCGAAATCGAATATATTGGACATACTTGTACTTTTTCTTTTAAAAATAATGCTTTTTCTCACGAACTTGCAAAAGATTTTAATAATTCCTTGTTGAGTTATAACCGTCCTAAGATTATGTATATTCCTGCTGAACGGAATTTACTAACCGTTGTTGATGATGCAGATGATATAGGAAATCTTCCTCTGATGCTTTCTATTCTCTTGGAAGAATATAATAAAGCAAAAAAGCATTCGGAATCGGGTTTGTTTGACCTTCCCATCTCAAATGTACAACTTCAGTATGACCGCCAGACCCGTTCAACAAAAGTTTTGACAGCGACTGGTGCCATCGATATTTTGAATTCTTCAAGCGGAATACAATCCGTTGCCCCCATTTCTTTAGTCGCAAGATTTTTGGCTGATGATGTTTCTGGCGATTTTCTGAGAAATATAAACCGCCTCAGTGTTAATGGACGAGAAGAAATAAAAGAATGGCTCAGGCAAGGCGATAGTCCACTTGGTCGAGAAGTTACGCTCAGTTATTTTGAACAGCTATTATATGGGCAGACTATTTCTGAGTCTATGAAAGAGAAACTGTCATTGCTTTTGCATTTCTTCTTCAACACTTGTTTCATCAACATCGTGGAAGAACCTGAACAAAATCTCTATCCCGAATCTCAAGGCAAAGTGCTGTTTGAACTTTTGGAGTGCATGAACACTAACGAGCACAATCAGCTGATGATAACCACGCACAGCCCATATATGCTTTCATACCTTACGCAAAGTGCAAAGGCGGCGGAATTGCTCAAAAAAGGCGTGCCGTCAGAGCGGGTAGGAAAAATTGTGCCTGTAAAGTCTGCGGTGGCGGGTGAAAAAATTTCGATTTATGAGACAAAAGAGGACGGCTCAATTGCCCTGCTCAAACCGTACGAAAATCTGCCGTCGGACGCGAGTCTTCTGAACAAAGCTCTTGCGGACGGAAACGAGCGGTTCGCGGAGTTGTTGGACTTGGAGGAAGAATTTTGTCAGTAAATTTCTTTGACTATGCAAAATCCGTTTCTCCTGCCAAAAAATTCGGAATCGTTGACCCCGATGATACGAACGGCAAATTTCCCGCAAAACTTGTGTATGATGACTCGGAAAAATGGAACGCTACCGTTATTTGCAATAATCGTGATGATTATCTATTTGTTCCGATCGACAACAATGCGGATATTTCTGTAACACGGACTAATGACGAGGGCGAAGAAGAATCCGATAACCGTTGTGATGCCATGCTCGGCACAAAGCAGACGGTTTGTTTTGTTGAATTGAAAAACGAACGGGAAAATTGGCTTCCTCATGCGGTAAAACAGTTGGAAAGCACAATTGCAGAGTTCGGGGAAAATATTGAAAAATTTAAATCTAAGAAAGCGTATGCGTGTAATTTGAGGCATCCGAATTCCAGTCCGCTTTATAGTAATACGCAAACACAATTTTATAGAGTGCATAAAATTGTGTTACGGACGAAAGCTGAGATAGAGGAATTGAAATAAGCAAAGCGAAAAATCAAAATACCAAGAGCCGCCGCCCTCAACCGACGGAGGTGGCTCTTGGTCACGCGATTTTACTTTGCGCTATTCCGCGCTTACCGAAAGCACCTCGCTTATGGTTTCCACCGCGGTCTTGCGGAATTTTCCTTCGGAAAGGTACGCTGTCCGAATCACGATGAACCACTTTCCCGCTTCAAGTGCGCTCGGCACAATGAAATTCAGTTCTTTTGGCTTGTTACGGAACAAGTCGGAGTCGGCGACTTTTACCCATGCCGATTCGTCGGAATTGATTTTTCCGTCTGACTCGGCGGGGGCGAAGAAAATGCCGCTTGCTTCTCCACCGATTTTGAGTCGGCTTCCTGTGATTCGCGCGGGCTTTCCGCTTGTGAGCGAGCCGTCTGTGCCACCGTTCGACAAATCCGTCACTTCCGTGATTTCGGGACTCCCGTCGGCGTAGACGATTTTGTCAACGCTCAGTCCCGCGATTGCCTCGTTTGCGAGCATGGTCGGCGTGAACTTGATGTAAAAATTCCCGCTTTCCGCCACATCGCTTTTGCCTTTGGCGTTGCACTTCATGGCGATGTACATCGTTCCCAAGTCAAGCACATTCACCGCCTTTCCCTGCTCCAAAAGTTTGAGGATTTTCTTCTGAATCAGAATCGCGGCGTACTGGAGCATGAATGGGTCGATTCCCGTGTTGTCCTCGGCGATTTCGGAAAGAATGTTTTTGAAGGTGGCTGTATTGCGCGTTACGGTGGCGCAATAAGTTCCGTCGTTCGTGAAGTTGTTTTTGTGCAAAGTCACGCTGAGAATTGACGCGCTGTTTTCAAGCGTTGAGATATGTTCCATACTGTTATCCTTCTGTCGTTTTACGAGCGACAGTCTCCGATTGTGAGTTGTGAATTTCATACGAAATTCTAAAAAAATCTCTCCGATTCAGGCTTCTGCGCACTTGCAAAAAATCACAATAGGAAGTAGGATAATCTAAGGTTAGGGCAGATTTTCTGCTTCCTATTGTTGACGGCTTAGGGCTATTGGCGTAGCTTTAGGCTGTTTTTTTTGCAAGCGCACGCACAATCATACGGCACACTTTTCAACCTCCTTTACAATCACTGGCATTTTTGAAAGAGAATCCAAGAATTCTTTTCCAACCGCTTTTATAATTCCGATGACAATCTGCATGAGCGGCTTGACAAAATACTGCTCAAGGATTTCGTCATCGCTTTTGCCTTCGGTCAGCCGGCTTGGGCTGAGGATGAGCGATGTGATTCTGTCGGTCTGAAGCTCGTGATGTGACATTTCTTCGGAATTGATTTTGCACAGTTCTGTTTTGAATTCTACGCACTGCATGGCGTTCAGAATCCGCAAGACAATGGACTGAATGCAATGCGAAACTTCATGGGCAATCGTGATTATGTCCATCGTGTTTCCTGCGAGTGCATTTTCGTAAGTGTCGCTCCGAATGATAATTTCGTTGCGTTCGGGATTGTAAAATGCGGGCTGAAAAATGCTCCAATGCCATTCCTTAAAATCGACAATCTTGTAATTGAAGGATTTGTCAAAAAGTGGAATGACATTTTCCATGACGAGAATCGGATTGAATTTTTCTTCAAGCCCAAAGCCGCACAAAAGCCGCGACCAAAAGGCAGTGAGACACATGCCGTCTTCCGTGAGGACGATGGCGCGCGCCACCTTTTCGCCGTTTTCGTTTCTTACATAAGTGTTTTGCCGCACATCATTGTGAATCACTTCCATTAAAGCCCGCTCCCGAATCTTCAAAACGCAAGAGAAGATTCTTTAATTCTTCAATTTGCTCTGCACTGAGCCGTGAAAAATCCCGCGCGAACATCACTGCTGTTTCGACATAGTTCGCTTCTGTTTTTTGCCCGCCAAATTGTACATCGACCGCTCCCCTCGTCTGCGCTTTTGCCTCTTCAAGTTCCTGTACCTGCGCACTGTTTAAGCCGTACTCCGTGGCGATTTTTGCCACAAAGCCGTCTGGAATCTCGCGCCCGCCATTTTCTATGGAAGAAAGGTATGCGGGGCTTACGCCGAGCCGCTTTGCCATTGCTCCCAAGACCTCTGAGCAGTCAATCCGCATTTTGCGCAGATATTTGCCGAATGCCGTTACCTCTGCCATTGTTGTACCATCCTTTGTTTTTCCCACCCAAAAATCCAACGGATTTTCCATTTTAAATGCCTGATGGTTTTTGCATTTGAGTAAAGGATAACGCAATTTTGTGAATAAGTCAATGATATTTTAGAAAAAATATTCACAAGTTTGTGAAAAAAAATATTAAAAAGACGAGAAACAGTTGGTTTCATATAAGGAAACGGTTCGTTTCGTGTCGAGAAAGAGGCGATTTCCTGATAGGAATGAGACGGTTTCGTAATAGGAAACGGATAGATTCGTATTAGGAAATTGATTGTTGCGTAGCGGGGATGATTCAGTCGGCAAAGTTTTCGTTTAGAACCATTTTTATATCATCAATCAATTTTTGTTGCAGTTGCTCTTTGAGTTCGGCTTTTGTTACGGAACTGTCGCGCAAGAACAGGTCGGCGGGGTGGATGCGCAGGGCTTCGGCAATGGCAAGAATCGTGTCGAACGACGGTTTTGCTCTGCCCGCTTCAATCGCGCCAATCATGCCGTTGGAACACTCGCAGGCTTCGGCGAGTTGGGCTTGGGATACGCCTTGTTTTGCCCTGTAATGCTTCATATTCATGCGGAAATCAGAAAAACTTACAACCATATACTTATTGTAATTGAGCATTTTTAAATCAAAAAGTTAATGACTGTAAGCAAATAATTTGGTATACTTAATTATATTGCGTGAAATAGCAGATGAATATTATTTGTATTGAGCGTTTGTGAGGAGAACTGAGTATGAACAGGCTTATAAATTTTTATCAATAAAATTCTCAATCTGTGGAAGCAATTCACTTTTTAGAATGGTTTTTGTATGCGAGACCGTGTTGGAAGCGTTGCGCAAAAACAAATCGGCGGGGTGAATGTGCAGGGCGTTGGCGATATGGACGATTCTGTCAAATGATGGCTTTGAGATACCCGCTTCAATCTGCCCGATTGTGCCGTTCGTGCAGTCCGCGCCAATTGCGAGTTGGCTTTGCGACAAGTGCGCTTGCTCGCGGTAAAATTTTACATTCATTCTAAAAGTTTCAAAAAAATCTTCCATATCTTAGAGTGTATCTAAGAAAAAGTTGTATTTTTGTAGTGTAACTAAGATGATTTTTCGGTATAATTAGTAATGCTAATTAAAATTAAATACTATTGCACTTTAACTAAGTGTGATAAAACTGATAAGGAGAAGTGATTATGAAGAATGTGCTGAACTTGCTTGCAGTGATTGCTGTATTGGGTTCTTTGTTTGCGTTTGTTTCGTGCAAAACCGAAACTGACAGCACGGAAACAGAACCGACCTACTACACGGTCACATTCGACAGCGCGGGCGGAAGTGAAGTCGCCCCGCAGACGATAGAGAGCGGAAAAACGGTGACAAAGCCCGCCGTGCCTACACGCGACGGCTATACTTTTTCCGCATGGTACAACGGCGAGAGCGAATTTGACTTTGCCACGCCGATTACAAAAAACATCACGCTCACGGCGCACTGGGAGAAAAACACGGTCTATTACACCGTCACCTACAAATCCGACGGCTACGGCACTGCCCCCGAAGCGATTTCCGTGGCGGAAAACACCGTGTTGGCAGCCGAGCAACTGCCCGCGCTTTCTGACGAGGGCGCAATCTTCAAAGGCTGGTACGACGGCGAGGCAAAGGCGGTCGCGGGCGAATACGCGGTGACGAAAAATGTGACGCTCACTGCCCTGTGGTCGGACGAGGCGGCGGTTTCGTATGCGAGCAAATTCGGCGCAGTGCCGACAACTTTCGTGGCGAAACTGAACCAAACTTTGGCGGCAGAAAACCTGTCTTCTATTGATTGCCCGCCTTACACATTCGCGGGCTGGTTCTATGAAAAAGACGAGGACGGCAACGGAACGGGCGAACAGGCGAAAGTCGGGGAGAAAGTCACGGCGGACATCACGCTGTACGCGAAGTGGCAGACGGCGATAATCGGTTTTGAAACGCAGTTCGGCGCGGTTTCTTCTATAAATAAATACACGGGCGAGAAAATCACGGAAGCGGAAATCCCGACTTTGAGCGAGGCGGGCTACGCTTTCGGCGGCTGGTTTAAGGATTCTCTGCAACTGACTTCCGATTACACGGTGACTGCCGATGTAACTTTCACGGCTCTTTGGACGGCGAACACCTACACGGTCACATTCAGCGCGAACGGCGGAGAAGGCACAGACACAACGCAAAATTTCACATTCGGAACTGCACAGGCACTCACGCAGAACACATTCACACGCACGGGCTACAGTTTCACGGGCTGGGCAAAGTCAGAAAACGCAACGCAAGCGGAATATGCTGACGAAGCGGAATTCAGCACTCCCGCGCAGAACACCGCGCTCTATGCTGTGTGGAAGGCGAACGAGTACACCATCACATTCGAGGCGAACGGCGGAAATCCCGCGACGGCAACGCAAAAAGTCGCATTCGGAACGACGGCGAAACTCGAAGCAAATTCCTTCACCCGTGCGGGCTACCGATTTGCCTCATGGAACACGGCGCAGGACGGAAGTGGCGCGTCTTATTCTGACGGCGGGGATTTTGCGGTAACGGAGGCGAACGACATCACGCTGTACGCGCAGTGGGTTGAGGCGGACAGATTCGTCATCACCTACGCGAACACGCGCGGAGCGGCGAACGAAAGCCCCACGAGTTACCGCGCGACCGAAGGCGCAACGCTTTCTGATTTGACTTTGACGGGCTACCTTTTTGACGGCTGGTATTCATCACAAGATACGAACGGCAACGGCACGGGAACAAAAATCAGTTCTTGGGCGGCAAACGAAAAATCGGGCGACATCACGCTGTACGCAAAATGGTCGCCGAGAACCGACACCGCCTATACGGTGGAGCATTACAAGGAAAACGCTGACGACGACGGATTCTCCAAAGCCGATGGCGACACGGAGAACCGTATAGGCACGACTGACGGTGCGACATCGGCGAAGGCAAAATCGTACGCGCACTTTGCGGCAGAGCCTGTCACGCAGGGAACAATCGCGGCGGACGGAAGCACGGTCGTCAAAATCTACTACAAGCGCGACACGATGACGATGACGCTTAACCTTGACGGCGGAACAATCGGCGGGGAAACGAGCGCAACGCGCACGGGAAAATACGGCTCGTCATACGTGGCGGTCGCCACTCCCGCAAAGCAAGGCTATACTTTCTCCGCTTGGGATCCCGCGCTTCCCGCAACGCTCGAAGATGGAGCACACACCGCCACCTACACGCCGAACACTGACACGCCCTACAAAGTCTACCACTATCAAGAGAACGCGGACGATGACGGCTACACGCTCGCGGACACAGAAAACCTCAGCGGCACGACGGCAACGCCCACGAGCGCGCCCGCCAAAACCTACGAGCACTTTACGGCAGAGCCTGTCACGCAAACAGCAATCGCGGCGGACGGAAGCACGGAAGTCAGAATCAACTACAAGCGCGAGACCGTCACATTCACGCTCGACCTTGCGGGCGGAACGCTTGACGGCGAGGACGGCACGGTCACAAAAACGGGCAAATACGGACAGACAGCAATCATCAATGAGCCAACGCGCATGGGCTACACTTTTGAGGGCTGGAATACAGTAGGCGGAACTTTGCCAAGCCTTTACGAAGAATCAGCAGAGTACACGGCTTTGTGGACGGGAACAAAGGTGATTGCGGTAACCGTTGATAATAGCGATATTCCAGTGACAGAAACGGTTAACGGAAGCAAAATTACCTTTACGGCGGATGATTCCTTTGAATATTTCAAATGGTATCTCGATGACGAAAGAGTCAGTTATCGAAATGTCTACACGATAGATACTGCGACACTGGAAACGGGAGTGTATACGCTTGCGCTTGAAGCGCACAAAAACAGCAATTATTACTCATGGTTTGCACAGATTACGGTGAAATAACACAAGATGTAACGGAGGATTTTTATGAAAAGATTTTTTAGAAACACGCTGATTCTGACGCTTGCACTCGCGCTCTCTTCCTGTGCGGATATTCTGCACAAAGTTGATGAAGAGCCATTATCGGAAGAAAAAAACGCATACATCACGCTTGGCATTGGCTCTTCCGCACGCACAGTGCTTCCCGATGTGACGACAGATGATTTTACCTATCTTGAATTGAAAGGCACTGTCGAAGGTGGAACGGAAGGAACGCTCGGCTCTTGGGAAAGCGTCGCGCAAATGCAACAGGCGGTAATTCCGCTTTCACAAGGAAAGTGGACATTTACGCTCACTGCAAAAATCCGTGTAAGCGCATATACAAGGGCAACATACGAAAGCACGATAGAAAAAGAAATCGTGCTGGGCGAAAACGCGCTTTCTTTTGAACTTTACCTCTCAAATCGCGCTTCTTCTGGCAATGGCGCGTTCAGCATAACGCTTTCGTATGCGGAATCACAGAATGCCGATTCTGTTTCTTACGCAATCGCAAGCCTTGAAAGGTATTCTTACGAAGACTTGGTAAGCGGCTACGAGGCGATGCGGCTAGAGCCAGAAAATAATGCGGTTACATTTGCCGTGGATAGCATTAAAGTAGATATATTCCCGTACCGCGCAAAAATCACATTCTACGCAGAGGACGGGGCAGTTCTTGCAACTTACCGCGAGTTGGTGCTTGTCCTCGCTGGCAAAACTTCTACCGCCACGCGCACCATACTGATAGACAACAATGCAAACTATGAAATCCGCTACGAACTGAACGGCGGAAACTTTGCGGGCGGCTCGCTTGTTCCCGCAGTCTTTAACACAAAAACGCCCCTCACGCTGACGGACGCGGTGGAGCGCGAGCATTACACATTCGCGGGCTGGTACACGGACGAAAACTGCACCGACGGCAACGAAATCACTACGACAAGGGGGCGGAAAGCGGATTTGACCGTATACGCAAAGTGGAGTCCGTGCGTTTACACCGTGACTTTTGATTCAAAAGGCGGAAACACGGTAAGTCCTCAGAGTGTTGCCTACGGTGGAAATGCAACAGAACCAGAAGGTTTATCGACATCTAGTTTTGCAATTACAGGTTGGTACACTTCAAGTGATGATGGCGAAACGCTTTCTGATGAGCCGTTTGATTTTACAACTCCAATCACAAGTGATATTACTCTGTATGCAAAATGGAAACTTTCTGTTTCTGTTATTTCTCTTACTGCAGATACGCTTTCAGAAATAACGAACATAATGATGACTTGTACCGTAAAAGTAACTGGTTCATTGACTTACGCAAATATTTCCACCATAAGAAGTAATCTTTTAACGCTCAAAACGACTAAACCTGATGTAAGAATTGCACTTGACCTTTCAGAGGCAGATTTTAGTAGTTTACCCGCAACTGGTTTTCATGAATGCTCAAATATTACCAGTATTATATTTCCAGATACTATTACACACATTTATACTGCCCTTAAGGGGTGTACCGCACTTGAAAGCATAACAGTTCCGTCTGTGGACGATTATGGATTTGCTTATATATTTGACAACACTGTTCCCGCATCACTAAAAAAAGTAACGGTACTTGGCGGAAAGGTGCTTGCTAAAGCATTTAGAGGTTGTGAAACGCTCACGGACATAACACTCGCTGACAATGTAACATATATTGCAGAGGGGGCGTTTTCGGGATGCAGTGCGCTTGAAAGCATAACGATTCCATTTATCGGTGAAAAACTGTTTGACGATGGCAGACCAACGCTGTTCGGTTATCTTTTTGGTACGGAAAATTATACAGGTGGCGTGGCGACAACGCAAAATTATGATTATAATTTTGATATTTTACCACATTACACTGTAACATACTATATTCCAAGTTCGCTAAAGCATGTGACGGTCGGAAGGGTGGCAAATTATGCGTTCAATAACTGTACAGGACTTGAAACCATAACGATTTATGGAAGTGTGAGCGGATATGCATTCTACAATTGCACAGGTATAAAAACGATAACACTTACCGAAGAACTTACAAGTTTTGACGACTCTGGAATTACTGGTTGCACAAATCTTGAGGCTGTTTATTATGAAGGAACGCTTGAAGAATGGTTTGAAATACCCGTAGAGTCCTCACCATGTCCTTATGATGCAGACTTATATATCAATGGTTCAAATCTTGTTGATGTAGAAATTCCAAATGGTGTTACCAATATCGGCTGTCAACTAGAAAACTGTAAGACTGTTGAAACTGTAATCATTCCGAATACGGTCTCATCTATTTCAGAAGAGGCATTTTCGGGGTGCAGTGCGCTTAAAAACTTAAATATTCCAGATAGCGTAACAAGTATAGGATTATATGCGTTTCATAACTGCACAAGTCTTGCAAACATAAATATTGGCAACAGTGTGGTAAGTATAGGGAGGTATGCATTCGCTAATTGTACAAGTCTTGCGAGCATAACAATACCCGATAGCGTA
>ERZ842401.8011-NODE-8011-length-10574-cov-17.450708_pt1 | contig 10574 bp, 6 predicted proteins | sample MGYA00521270_ERZ842401 | MGnify/ENA primary metagenome ERZ842401 (study PRJEB31892, sample SAMEA3878208) | bioreactor metagenome | biome: Moose rumen | place: Sweden | collected 2011-10 | study: EMG produced TPA metagenomics assembly of the PRJEB12797 data set... | reverse complement strand
GCCCTTGGCGCTGCCGGACATCTCCTCGAATGCGATAGAAGGAATGTACTTCATAAGGCTTTGTAATTTAAATTGTTAGAAATAGGGTAATAAATAGTTTGTTAAACTGTCCTTTTATGATTACGGGGTTACTATCACGATTGGCTCTTCCGGAATCTCCTGAGGTGCCGCCAGGTAGATAAGACCGCTGGTATTGATCTGCCGGATATTGTAACGCATATACACGTTGAATCCGGAGAGGCTGGCCTTCTGTCCCAGGACGCTCTTACCGGTGGCAGTCTCGGCAATACGTGCCCACTCCAGCATCTGCTGGTCCGTGGCAAGGCGATAAGACTTGGCTATCTGGGCGGAATGAGCACGGTGCAAGGTCTGCGCATTGGTCGCAGGTCCCGAGGGCCAGCACTTTACGGAAAGGATGGTACGGCCGCCTCTTTGACGAGCCGTAACACCCTTTGCCGACCCAGAGAATCCCCCGAAAGCGATGGAAGAAAGTGCAATCATAGTTTAAGTCCAAGTTAAGTTTCAGGGCGGTTTCCGTACCGCCTCGATACAAATATACATAAACTTATTTAATTATAAAACAAATAATTATACTAATTTATCTAAACCAAAACAAGAGGTAAATAACCCGAAATAAACGGACTAAGGAGCCCTTTACGCTTTACTTATTTTAGCTATAAATACCTTGCAATAAATGTTTCTATCAGTGACTATTCTCTCGCTTTTATATAGTCGGTTTTTATACGCTTTCTTCCCGTTATGCAAGATTTTCATTAACTTTGTATACTTTGATACATCATGCCTGTGACCGACCATCATACCTCTTCCGGCTCAGCCTTTAACGAGGACCTTCGAGATTTGTGGGATCAGTATATCCTGATTCAGGAACAGCTCTTGAAGAAACGTTGTGCTCCAATCAGTATTGCCCCAGAGACGATAGATATTGATGGGAATAAGATGACTGTAAACGTGGACGAGTCTGGTCGTGATCGGATCGTAGAAAGGATTTTCAAAGAGCGGTTGATGCTCTCCTCCGATGACATTCATAGTGACCACTTGATGATTGGCGAAGGCGTCTGGAATTCATTCTCGGAATCCGGCATTACTTCGCTTCAGAAAGAGCTTGCGACTTGTTATATTCAGATGGACCATACTCCGTCCATCAACGCAACTGTCTTCTATGGGAACGGGATAGTCTTCCCGACCAATCAACTTACTCTTGCCGAAATCCGCAATCTCGACAGATCTTTGCAGAGCGGGCATATATGTACAGGTCAAGTTGATGATATTGTAGCCTGCATTACGACGCTTAACGTTGACCTGGAAGCATTCTATTCTCACCTTTTCGGCTCCGAACACTATTGTAGGAAGGCAAAAGAGCGCAAAGGTGAGACCGTCATAAAAGACATAATTGAGTATAAGAATCATTACATCCCGGATGAGGTCATTAAAGAATACGGTCCAAAAATCGGCTTAAGACTGGATAGTTATCGTATTATCTTCACCATCGACAATCCGAACGCCAAGGAGATGATGAGGGCCGTGTGTGACTATTATGACGCTTCTACGAAAGCATTTGTCTTCAAACGGCCAATTGATCGGGACGAGATATGTGACCTCGATGTAATGTCTGAGATTCAGAACAATATCACGGTTTTCCTGACAGAGGCCCGCCACTATTGTTCGGAAAACGAGATTCATTTCGATACGGTTTTTCGCTACAAGACATCCAATCGCCAGTCTGTTCGATATGTTTTCGATGATGTGACTCAATATGTGTCGCAACACGACAATATGAGTTTCAATCCTGATACCGGCAATCTGGGTATAGATTTCAATTGGCGGACAGACAACATATGGGGCATCCTTAAAGAACTTGAAAAGTCAGTCCCGTTCATTTCTGCGCGCACATATGGTGCCGAGCACAAATTCAAGTGCAACGTTTCCACCTCGATGGTGGGATTCAGCGAGGTGGAGAATCGGTTAAGCGACAGATTTGAAAATGTCAGCATCGAAAACGATGCTAATAAACACTTTGTCCGCATCAGTCTACCCTGCCCTTCCGTTGATTATTATGAGAGATTGCATGACTCTCTGCAGCGGGAGCTGTCTTTCTTGAGTGGATCTCTCAACGTTGTTCTCGACCAGCGCGTCCCCGGAAAGGTCAAGGTTCTTATTCACCGAGATGAAGAGTCTCGTATAGAAGACATCGAGGATAATCTTAAAGATATGCGCAAGGCCGACTTCGGCTTTGAAGTCGGCGAAAAGATGGTTCCTTTTGGCAAACTTCTTTCAGTCAAGTACCCTAAACTCATTTTTGATATCGATGTAGAGGCGGGCAAAGAGCAAGCTGTAATTGAGTATCTCAATCAAAAAAACATTCAGTTCGTTGTGCCAATTCTTACCGGGGACATCGAAAAGATTTCGAGGTTGAAGAATACTTTTACGATGGCAACAAGCGGAAACAACTTGCTCAATGACAACCTTCAGAACTTCATCTTCGACTCTGCGCTCGCCACGCCTACTCCCGATTTACAGTACATCCTTCGGAGAGATGGTGGCCCGTATCAGGAACTTTGCAAGCATTTGATCAATTCGAGAATTAACGAATCTCAGAAAGATGCAATTTTAAAATGTCTCTACGCAAAAGATCTCGCCGTCATTCAAGGGCCTCCTGGCTCCGGTAAGTCAACCGCCATTGCCGAACTCATTTGGCAGCTCATCAGAAATGGACTAAAACAAGGCAATAAGCGTGAACGTATTCTTCTTACCTCGGAAACGAATCTCGCTGTTGATAACGCTATTTCAAGAATCATCAATAGCAAAACTAATCTGGTCAAACCAATTCGTTTCGGAGGTGAAGAAAAACTCGAGTCCGAAGGACTACAGTTCTCAATCGAACTGATGAAGAAATGGGTTGATGAAGGGAACGATGCTTTGCTACCGGAAGAGATTGACGAAGAAGATGACGAAACCGGCACTGTATCCAAGACGGATTTGGTCCTCAACAATTGGTTGGATAATATCTCTCAGAGGTCATTCTACGGCATGAGTGCTGAGGACAATGACGTTATGACAAAATGGAAGAAGGTTCTTTCCTACCCGTCAAAAGAGATTCGTGAACGCGTTTTTAAAAACTACGTCGACAATTGCAACGTAATCGGAGCCACCTGTAGTTCTATCGGAGACAAGAAAGCAGATGGTAAAGGAAGCACACAATTCTTCAGGAACTTCAAGGAGGTCTTCAACCCTAACGGACGAAACGTCAAAATAGAGTTCACGACAGTTATCCAGGACGAATCCTCGAAGGCAACTCCGGCCGAGTTGGTCCTGCCATTCGTATACGGGCATCGGGCGATTGTTATCGGTGACCATCGTCAGCTTCCTCCTATGCTCGACCGCGAAGAAATGGAATCTTCGCTGGATTATGCACTGTCCTCCGCCAAATCTCCGGAAGAAAGAGAAAAGATTAACCGCCTCCAAAAATTCCTCGAAACGCAATTCGATAAGATTGAAGAATCTCATTTCCAACGGTTATATGAGAATGCAGATTCCTCGATCAAAGAAACCTTCAATTTGCAATATCGAATGCACCCGGACATAAACGAGGTTATAAAGCAGTTCTATCTAAAGGACGGTGGCCTTGATTGCGGCTTAATCAAACCGAAGGATTTGGGAGTCAATGAACCTGACTTCGGCAATCCGGCATCTCGCTATCATGGCATTGACATGAGGCCGTTTATCGGCCATAATACGCACGTTTTGTTCATCAATACGGATAGCCCCGAAATGCTCGATGGCACTTCTCGAGTTAATTATGGGGAGGTCGAGGTAATAGGGAAACTGCTTGACAGATTCGCTTCTTCTTCTACGTTCTCCAGGTACCTTGACAAATTCGACAAAGAGGAAGACAAGCAGATTGGAATTATCAGTTTCTACGGGAAGCAGATAAAGCAGATAAGGGCATTGGCAAAACACCACAAGGATATCCCCATCCGAGTTAGCACCGTTGACCGATTCCAGGGTATGGAGCGCAATATAATCATTGTCTCTATGGTGCGGAGCCATGTTATTCAGGCCCACAAAGACGATGCGCCCAATTTTGCGAGATTCAGGAAATATGGCTACCCTGAACAGTATTCTCTGGGATTTGCACAATCCCCGAACCGACTTAACGTTGCCTTGTCCCGAGCAAAGAGATTACTTGTTATAGTTGGCAATGAAAAACACTTTTCGCAGCATCCAATCTACGAGCAGTTGTTTAAGACGATAAGGAACAATCCGAACAATAAGGTTATCGAGCAAAGCGAGCTATGAATCAGGACCTTCTAAATAATGCAGATTACATCTATTCGAGCCGCTACAAATGGGGGTTGAAACGCTATTCCTGCCGTGTACAATATTACACGGAGGAGCCTCTGCCAGACCTTGATTACGTCATTTGTTCCTTGTTGTCCACTACCGAGTACGGTGCTTACGAAAAGAGAAGTCTCGGCATTATGCTTGGATTCAGTGTGGTGGACAACCAGCCAGAGGCATATTATGACAGGGCTGAAGTCAAACTGTACGAAGATATTCTTGCTATTGTAGAGAAGAATCGCCTGATTCGTGTTAACGAGGACCTTGTTGAACTCACCAATCTGGGGAGACTGTCACTGGCGAACAATACTTCCTACCGTTTCTTCAGCGGCAGACAGAATCTCTACGAACACCTGACATTCTCCTACCCGTACCCGGACGCACTTCAAATGTTCCCGTTCTATAAGGACATGGGCATTTATACAGAATTGCAGCCTGGTGTCCAATACTGGCCGGAGGACAGCGATATTCCAACGATAATCGGCAGAAAACCGAATCAGCTGATTAAGCGAATCCAGCTTCAGTCAAAGAATCCGAGCAACATATTTGAAGCCGTCATCGATGAGTATTTCGACATTGAAATACGCAAAGTCCCGGTCCAGCTGTATACGAGAAATGAAGAGTACTTCCCTGTCGCGTACAACGAAGAAGAGATCGCTCCTATGGCTACCCAACTCTTTGAGTTGGACGAAAACGCACTTCAGAGGGAGAATGCCATCCTGGAGTGCTTGTTTGCGAAGTTGTGGGATGACAAGTCGGCAGTTCTGGACTATAACAACCTCGAACCGTTTTTTGAGCTTGTCAATTTTGAGGAACTTACAAAGGACTCCAGGACAAAGTGGAGCGATGAGCGCTTGTTCGCAAAAATCGTTGAAATGGCGAACAGCAATTGCTGGCTAAATATGTCCAATAATTGTGACATAGAGGTTATCTACAAACACTTGGAAGAACACATTGACAAGTGGGATTGGGATGTGCTTACTGGTAGGGTCGAGGACGACTTCCTTCTCGCTAACTTCAATGACTATCCCTGGGATCTTGAAGGTATCTCAAGCGATATCACAAGAGAGGTACCCCTTATAGAGAGTTTGATTCTTAAGTTGGGGGTCTTCTCTTCCGAATGGGATTGGGAGGCTCTCGGTAAACGCCTTGAGAAAGATTTTGTCCTTGGCAATCTGGCCCTGACAAACGTCGATTTGTCAGATTATACCGAAGATACTGTTCCCGTCAGATCTCTTCTACTGGAGTATCCGGATAGGCGCTGGGATTGGAATAAAGTCGAAGACACTTTCGATCTGTCGTATATCTTAGAAAACATCCTTTCCATACAGGGGCATCTGAAGTTTGTCCGCCTCTTTGACCGAGCCTTTGTGAATGATGAAACGGCGCATTCCTTTGTCAATAATTCGTCATTCGTGTCTGCAGTGAACACAAACATCAATGAAGGTGGATCGCTTTCCTCGTTGCTGTTTAATGAGAAGGAGTATGCCTGGTCTGACGAATTGATTCAAGCCTTCGATACATTAGGGCTGATAGACTGGCATTCCACTCGTTATACTCCCGGCTTTGAATGTAATCCGAGTTTAATCTGGGACAAGGCGTTTTTTGCTCGATACAAAGATCGTGTAACGACACCCATCGGAAGAGATTACGTTTCTGCACAATTGCAAGACGAGACGACCATCAGTGATTTCAAAGATTTTGAATGGAACTGGTCTAAACTGTCCGGCAATCAAAAAGTCTCCACTGAATTCGTAAAGGCGAATTACACATTACCTTGGGATTGGAGTATTCTTACGGAAAGGATGTTCGCCAGTCTTAGGTATAACAACATAGGGCATCCCGCGTTTGTCGACAAGTGGGACTGGAGTTATCTTTCAGCAAACCTTCCTGTTGAGTTCATCATTGAGAATCTCACAAAATACGCCAATCATTGGTCTTGGAATGAAGTAATTGATAGAATCATTAACGAGCAGAATCGCCTTGACATTTCATGGCTTTCAACGATAGCATCATCTCTCAATTCTATCACTGACCAGACCTCCAAGGATGCTGCGTGGGCATATCTATCCGAAGAGTATTCATATGATGAGTTCAAGGGTATTCTTCGAAGCACATATCGTGACAGTAGATTCTCCTGGAATCTGTCCATGCTGTATTCCAAGAAAGAGTTTGACATTTTCACCGATCTTGAGGAGTGCGCCGATTTTATAGATTGGGACTCTCTCTCCTACTCAAAAGAATTTGATGAACATCTGACCTTTGACCCGAAATCCGGCATCAGAGAGGCGTCCTGGAATAAGGATGTTAGGCAGTTGATAGTAGGACTCGAAGATAGATGGGACTTTTTCGGTCTATCCACATTAGACAGTCTCAATGACAAAGACTGGTTCCTGACCAAGTATGCCAGAAAACTTGACTGGGAGTATATATCTCTTCACAGCCGTATTTTCACGGTGGAAGACAAGCAACAGCTCAATAATGTAATCAGCGCTTATCGGTCTTATATCTCATTTGAATCTTTGTCCGAACGTCAGGATGTGGACATGATTCAGATAATCAAAGGATTTCCCGAAGCGCAATATGATTATAACGCACTGATTGCAAATGGCAAATGGCGCGTAACTCAGGCCGACATTGAATCAAGGTCCAGGTATCAATGGGATTGGAGATTGCTTAGTTCCGCGGAGACGTTCAAGCCAACGGACGAGTTCTTGGTCAGATACTCAGATAAAGACTGGGACTGGGAGGCTTTGTCGAAAAGAGACTCCGTCAAACTATGGTCCTCCTCTTCATTGTTGCTGCTAATGGCCCAAGATGAGCGCATCTCATCTCAGGTAGACTGGATGACGCTGACCGGACGCCATTACTTCCCCGTCAGCGCCCCCCTCATTGCGCTAATTCCTGACGACAAGGTGAATTGGGAAAGATTATCATCTTCGGAGCATGTAATGAATCTGCTCCCCGATTTTGCTGATGATTTGAATTGGCAGGAAGTATCAAAGAACGATCATTTCCCTGTCGCAGATATTGAAACACTCGAAGAATATGCAGACGATCTGAATTGGAACATTGTCTGCAAAAGAAAAGATTTCGTATTCACGAACGACATTCTCGAGAAATTCACCGACCGAATTGATTGGACGTTGGCTTCGGTCTCCGAGACAATTGTCTTCTCCGTTTCTCTCGTCGACAAATACGTTGATTATTGGGACTGGCCATCTCTTGTCCGTAACAAAGCCTTCTTCAATAAGGTTGAAATCAGAGACCGCGGTTATCTAAAGCAAGAAAACATCATTAGTTTCGTTGAGGCTTTCCCCGACAAACCTCGTGCGTATCATTTTACACACATGAGTAATGCGGTAAGGATTATCAAGAGTCACACTCTTCAGAGTAGGAACAAGGCTGATGGCGTATTTGAAAATAGCGCAGGCACTAACGTGGATAACACGGCTAAAGCGCACGGCTTTGCACGTTTCTATTTTATTTCCAAATCCCCTACTCAGTTCTACAATGAGTGCCTGGGGAAGGATAGGAATGACGGCAAATACTATAGCAGCGCATATAACCTTGGTCTTCCGAAGTGTCCCATGCCTGTATTTTTTGTCATTGATGTCGAGGAGTTGTTGGCCAAGGCTGCGGACAAGTGCTACTACAGCAACGGAAATATGCAAAAGCGATCGACCAAAGCATATAAGGTTATTGAAGACCCTCATCATATCAACGCGGACGAGATTTACAATAAGTTCAACAAGGATGCGCGGCAACAAGAGTTCCTTGTCAAAGACGAAGTTGACCTATCATCCTTGTCCTCATTACATATCTGTTGCTACGATAGCTATCAACGTGATATGCTTAAGAGTCTGGTCGGCTCTTCGCCATTAAAAGACAGAATCATTGCAAAAGAGGATCTATTCGAAAGGATTAACCGCGAACTACATTTTAAGGATTCTGCAGATACGCTCGAGATTACAACCGATTATTGTAATTCTTTTGAGTTTAGAATTTCATATACTGATGGAATGGCCCCGGAAATACTAAACCCTGCTTCCATTCTTAGGGAAAAGGGTAACAGCATCTATATTGGACGCTATCTTGAGATAAAAAAAGACAAACCGTTCACCATCTACTTTGAGGTCTCCGAGCCGAGAAAGGGTAGCTGGTTGATATATACGAATAACTGATATGGCATCTAACGTTACCATAATACGAGGGAACATCTTTAACACAAAAGCCCAGACTATTGTAAATACCGTCAATTGTGTCGGTGTGATGGGTAAGGGCATCGCATTGGTGTTCAAGCTGCGCTATCCATATATGTTTGACATATATAAAGGGTTCTGTAAGTCAAAACAGATAGGCATAGGAAAACTATGGCTATACAAAGGCGAACCGAATGATCCCTGGGTGTTGAACTTCCCAACTAAATTCCATTGGAAATACCCAAGCAAGATAGAGTATATCGAGCTCGGCCTGGAGAAATTCGTTTCGACGTATAAGGAGAAGGGTATCACCTCGATTGCCTTTCCAATGCTCGGCACCAATAACGGAGGACTGAGCAAAGACGAAGTGCTGCCGCTTATGCTTCGGTACCTTGAAACGTGTGACATTCCAGTTGAGGTATATGATTATGACCCCTCTGCTCCCGATGACCTGTTCGAGAGGTTTAAGGCGACGTGGCAGTCCATAAGCGATTCGGAGAAAAAAGCCTGCGGTATAAGAAGCATTACACAAATTCGAGCAATCAACAGGGCATTGGAAGATGAATCAATTAAATCAATGATAGCCTTGATCAATTATGATGGTGTAGGAATGAAGACGATGGAGGGTTGCTTCAAGATGGTGATGGGTTATAAAAAAGAACAAACATTGTTATAGATATGAGTCTACTCGTTTACAAAGTCGCTGATTACTCTTTCACCGCTGAAAGAGAGCAGTATCGCACAATTTGCGAAATGCTCAAAAAGCATTATTCCGGCAAACCGGAGGTGTGTCTGTTTGTCGCGAACTATAACATATACGACAGTGAGATCGATGGGATTCTGTTTAAAAATGATGCTGTTATCTCCGTTGAATTCAAGAATTACGGAGGAGAGGTAACTGCTGTCGAAAACGGCTGCTGGACACTTGCTGACGGTACTATTGTCAAGGGAGGATCAAGAAAGAATCCGTATCAGCAAGCAAAAGTAAACCATATTAATCTCAAACAAGGCTTGTCAGATGGCATGATCTTGTCGGAACGAATGCTTCGCAACGTCCCGGCTCTCATAGTGTTCAACCAACCGACAAAATTCAACAATCAGCTATCCGGAAGGGTAAAGAGTTGGCTTCATATTACCGATAACGACCATTTTCTCCAGAAACTGGCTGACATCACGGAGTCTCATACGGATTTGTCCAACGAGGAGATTATTAACCTTGTCGATAAGTTGAATCTATTAGATGAGTGGAAAGACCTGGACTACTGCGACCCGGTTGTAAAAGATGAGTCTCCCGTTGATGTTGAGGGAACTCCGGTCGAAACCTTGCCTTTTGATTTGCCTTCTACACCTGCTCCCATTTCTACGCCGGAAGTGCAAACTCCCCCGCCTTCCGACAATACTCATTTCCTTGATAAGAGTAAAATCCGCGTATCTTCTGACCGCATAGAGTCACTGGCGGATAATGAGGTATTCGTATTCGGTTCCAACATTGGAGGTAAGCACATCGGTGGTGCCGCTCGCCAGGCGTATCAGAAGTTCGGAGCAGAATGGGGCGTTGGTACAGGCCCGACAGGCAAGTGCTACGCAATCCCCACTATGCACGGTGGAATTGAAGTAGTCGCCCCCTATGTTGATGCGTTTATTCAGTATGCCGCTGAGCATCCGGAGCTAAGATTCCTTGTTACTAAGGTCGGATGCGGTGTTGCCAAATTCCACCCAAATCAAATAGCCCCGCTATTCGCTCAATCCGTTGACCTACCGAATGTATATCTCCCGGCTGAGTTCTGGCTATATCTTCAGAAATGACAACTAAGAACGATGGGCGAACATCCCTGGAACGATCCGCGCCATACGTTTCCGCGGGACAATGTTGTTTCAATCGGCTCTGGTCTGTTAACCCCCAACGGAGTTCTCGAAGAGATTTCCCGGAATTTTGCTCCGGCGAAAATGTGCTATTTTTAGTCCGGTTTAGTGACAAATACTACCCGTTTTTTCTGAACCACATTTGAACCA
>ERZ842401.8010-NODE-8010-length-10575-cov-4.381179_pt1 | contig 10575 bp, 11 predicted proteins | sample MGYA00521270_ERZ842401 | MGnify/ENA primary metagenome ERZ842401 (study PRJEB31892, sample SAMEA3878208) | bioreactor metagenome | biome: Moose rumen | place: Sweden | collected 2011-10 | study: EMG produced TPA metagenomics assembly of the PRJEB12797 data set... | reverse complement strand
AAACACCCCACACGCCGAGGGGTTTTATATTATCTTTGTCGAACTTAACGTCTTAAATTTCATTTGCTTGACACATTTTAAATATAAGAGTATAATCCATCTATGGTAAAAAAGTTATTGGTTGGTTTATTATGCTTTTTATTATCTGCTTCTGCCGTTAAAGCGATGGATAATATAACTTTTGGCAGTGGTTATATTTATGATGGTGCAGGAATTATAAGATTTACCGAAAAACAGCTTTTAAATGTTTATTTAAAGGATTTGCATGATAAAACTACAGCAGGTTTGGCAATAGTAACCCTTCCGACGCTTGAAGGACAGAGGGCGGAAGACAGAGCAATGTACATAAACAAAGCTTTCCAAATCGGCGGTTACGGCAAGGATAACGGTGTTGTTCTTGTTGCAACACCTAAGGATAATAAAATTGCAATATATGCAGGTTATAACGTTGACGATGCTATTCCTGATATAAGGAAAAGGCAGGTTATTGATGAAGTGATAATGCCTTCATTTGAAAAAGAATTTTATACAAAAGGTTTATATGACGGTTCAGTAATTTTAATTATGGATATTGCAAGTTACTATGATAAAAAGGTAAAGGGGCTTGAATACAAGGACAGATTGGCTATGCCAAAAACTGTGGTGCAGAGGGTTAATCCCGTTATTTGGGCTATTGCGATATTATTGTTAATAGCAGGAATTATGTTTTACTTGTTTACAAAAAGTCCAAATGTTGAATCTTATATGGGATTTGGCGGTGACTTTAGAAATCTTGATGAATGGTAAGGGTTAAATTATGAAAAGACTTGACGATTTAATTGAAGGTTTAAGAGAAAAAATAGGTTCTGATTTAGTGAGCGTTGTAATATACGGTTCAAAAGCCAATTTCGGACTTGAAAAAATTAAGTCAAATGTTGACTTGATGATAGTCGTTAATAATCTGTCATTGGATACATTCAGAAGAATAAGACCTAATATTTTAAAGTGGGTAAAGGGTAAAAACAGACTTCCGATTATAGTCGGAAAACAAGAATTTGAATCAACAAGAGATATTTTTGCTATTGAATATCTTGATATGCAGTGGAATTATCAGATTGTATATGGTGCTGATGTTTTTGAAAATTATTATATAAAGTATAATGATTTAAAAAATCAGTGTTTACGGGAATTAAAATTGATGATAGTAAAATTCCGCAATTATTATCTTGTTAATTTAAATAATAAATCTAAAATAAGGAAATCTTTAGTTAGTTTGATAAGCAAGCTTCTTGTTGTATTCAGAATGATATTGAGGCTTCAAAATATTCAACCTTCCGTTTTCAAAAAGGATTTGATTGTCCAATTTGACAGGATTATTAAAATTGACAAGACATTGTTTACCCGTCTTGTTGAATTAAAAGAAGGAAGTTATGAAATCCCTTATTATGCGGTAGATGATTACGCAAATTTGGTAATGAATGAGGTAAACCGTATAATTTCTCAAATAGCTGCAATGTAGGGTTTTTAAATTAATTATTACCGTTTGTAAAACTTTTGGTTAATCCCGATTGCATGATACCTTTGCATGGTATAAAATTGGGTACAGACTATATTATATGAAGAAGATTGGGGAGGCAAATAGTGTCAACTGTGGCAGAAGAAAAGTTAAATTTGACGGAAAATGCCGTTAAAGTGTTAGAAAAAAGGTATCTAAAAAGGGACAAGGAAGGTAAATGTATTGAAAGTCCTGAGGACATGTTCAGACGTGTCGCAGATACGATTGCAAGCGGAGATTTAAAATTCGGCAAAAGTGAAGCTGATGTAAAAGTATTATCGGATAGATTCTACAAATTTATTACCAGTCGTTATTTCATGCCAAATTCTCCGACATTAATGAATGCGGGAAGAGAATTAGGACAATTGGCGGCATGCTTTGTTTTGCCTGTTGAAGACAGCTTGGAAGGTATTTTTGAAACCGTTAAAAATACAGCATTAATTCATAAATCAGGCGGAGGAACAGGTTTTTCATTTGCAAGATTAAGACCTAAAAATAGTGTTGTTAAATCAACGATGGGTGTATCTTCAGGGCCTGTGTCTTTTATGGAAGTATTTAATGCTGCAACTGAAGCGGTTAAACAGGGCGGAACAAGACGCGGTGCCAATATGGGTATATTGAGAGTTGATCACCCTGATATTTTAGATTTTATCAATTGCAAATCAGATAATAATAAATTGAACAATTTCAATATTTCGGTTGCAATTACCGATAAATTTATGGAAGCCTATATCAACGGCACTGATTATGAATTGATAAATCCGCATGATGGTCAGGTTGCCGGAAAATTAAGTGCTAAAAAAGTGTTCGATATGATAGTTGACGGAGCCTGGAGAAACGGTGAACCCGGGATTATCTTTATAGATACAATGAACTATGATAACCCTACACCGCAAATCGGTGCTATTGAATCAACAAACCCTTGCGGTGAAGTTCCGCTTTTGCCTTATGAAGCATGTAATTTGGGTTCAATTAATTTAGGTTTGATGATTGATTATGTTGATGGTAAGCCTGTTATCAATTGGGACAGACTTGCTGATACAACAAGAACTGCAATAAGATTTTTGGATAACGTAATAGCAATTAATAATTATCCTCTGCCTCAAATTTCCGAGATGGTTCAAAATAACCGTAAAATTGGACTTGGTGTAATGGGTTGGGCAGATATGCTTATGAAGATGGGAATTTCTTATTCTTCTGAAGAAGGTACTCACCTTGGCGGTCAAGTTATGGAATTTATTGATTACGTTTCTAAATGTGAATCGATTGAATTGTCAAAAGAACGCGGAAGATTTAAAAACTTTGAAGGCAGTATCTACGAACAGGAAAATTACTTGTATAACAAATACAAAGGTAAATCAGCAGGTAAAATTTCTGATGAGCAGTGGCTTGAGTTGGATGGTGAGATTAAAAAGTACGGTATTAGAAATGCAACTACAACTTGTATCGCACCAACAGGTACAATTTCTATGATTGCGGCATCTTCAGGCGGTATTGAACCGTTGTTCGGTCTTGTATTTTCAAGATTAATTATGGACGGTACGGAGATGCTTGAAGTTAATCCTATATTCAAAGATTATATGGTATCTCACGGATTGTATAGCGAAGAAGTTATGTCAAAGATTGCGCAAGAAGGTACTGTTGCTCATATTGACAGTATTCCTGAAAGTGTAAAGAAAATCTTTGTAACAGCTCATGACGTTACTCCTTATTGGCACGTAAAGATGCAGGCTGCATTCCAATTGCATACAGATAATGCTGTTTCAAAAACGGTAAACTTTGTGGAAAGTGCTACAAGAGAAGATATTGAAGAAGCTTATGTGCTTGCTTATAAAAACCATTTGAAGGGAATAACAGTTTACAGAAATAATTCTCGTCAATTCCAACCGATGAATTTAGATGATAAAAAGAAAAAAGAAGAAGCTACAGTAGAACCTATAGCTAAATCATCAGCGGATGCGGTTGATGAGTACAATCCAACCGGAGAAATAAAAGAGGTTAAATGCCCTGAATGCGGAACTAAGATTCAGATGGCAGAAGGCTGTTTTATCTGTCCGAATTGCGGATATTCCGGTTGTGCATAAGGTCCAGTTTTTTCATACGAAAATCCTTTCGTTTATTGGTCTCGGAAGAAATTCAGGGACCTTTTTATTGCTGTAAAGAATTGTTATAATTGCTGTTAAAAAATATTTTGTTTGGTTTTAAAACTAATATAGTGACGATATACATTAATTGTAATAAAAATGACAACCAATAATTTAACTATAAAAAATATTGCAGAATCAGCCTCATTGAGAAGAAATAAATATTATGAGCGTGAGGTTACAAAATCCGATAAAGTGAAAGCGGCAGCGGGTGCTGTCGTCGGAACAATTATTCCTATGGCCTTAATGATGAAAAAAAGAGGAATAAAAAATCCTCTAAAGTTAACTTATGGGCTTAAAGATATGATGATACTTTCAGGTGCATCGGTAGCCGGTGGTGTTGCGGCAGGCATGATTGGTGAAAATGCTCAGTCAAGAAAAAATAAATTTAAGGAAGGGACATTTCAATTTTTAAACGCGTCAATTCCGACTTGGATTGTGGGCGGGGTATTAAAATTGTGTGAATCAAGCAAAAAATATAATAATATTCCTTGTAAACTCTTATCTGTTATAATGGGCTTGGTTGTGGGTATGTACGGAACTGCTGAGGTTTCAAATTTGATATTTGATCCGAAAGATAAGGTGCCTGATAGAAAATTAACCCTTAGAGATTGCTTGGCCAATCTGGATGATGCGGTTGGTGTTTTAGTGCTTGCAAAATTCCCGTTTGTTGAAAAATTACATGTTGAAAAATTGCTTCCTGCAATTTATGCATACTGCGGATATCGTGCAGGTAAGAGTAACTAAAACATTTTTTCGCGTTTTTGCTTAATTTTGGCGATTGTTACAGGGTAGTTACCGTGAATAAGTTCTCCTATTGATTTGTACAGTTTTAAAATTGATTGTTCAATATTTTCGCTGTTCATCTTAACCATATCTGATGCCATTTCTTCATTTGACATAGCAAGACGTGTCATATCCCGAAACCCGCTTGAAGCCAAAAGCATTGCAAGTGGATTATCCGAAGCTGTCAAAAATAATGCTTGGGAAATTACCATTGGCATGTGTGAAATTAGCGCAACGGCTCTATCGTGCTCTTTTGCTGATGTAAATATAGCTTTTGCTCCCATATCTTCTATTAGTTGTACTAAAATATCAACGCCCTCGTGATTTTTAGATGTTTCATCAATAATTATTGCCCATTTGGCATTATTAAAAAGTTCCGCAAAAGAATTCTCAAATCCTTTTTTCTCTGTTCCTGCCATAGGATGGGACGGGATAAAATTAAATTTATGTTTTTTATTACTTACAAATTCTTTTAAACTGCACACATCGGTCACTATCGTTTCCGGTTTAAGATAATTTTCAAGTTTATCTAATATCTCTAAAGTCTTATTCATTGCCGAGCATACAAAAACCATATTGCAATCTTTAAGCGTATCATAATCATTGGTAATTCCATCGCCATGTTGGGACTGTGAAACCCCTATAACATCGTATCCTTTATTTTTTAAACACTTAAAGATTGAGCCGCCAATAAGTCCTAACCCTACAATTCCTATTTTCATAAATCCTCCTTAATCAAATCTTTTAAAAAATCATAGCTGCCTTCGCGGTTGCAATTGTATTTAGGTAAATAATTTACGCAGTACTTTTCGGCAATGGATTTAATATTTGAGGCTGCGGAAATTATTACAATCGGAACTTCTTTGTATTTGTCATAGTCTTTAATTTGTCTTATAAACCATTCTCCCGCCATAAGCGGAAGATAATCAGGCTCCATTTGCATGTCAGTTAAAATTAAATCAAACGGCTGGTCTTCGCTAAAAATAAGTTTATCAACTCCTTCTCGGGCGCTATTTGAACACTCAATTTCGACTGAATTACCAAATAATTCTTTAATATTAAATTTATGAAATTGCACCCATTTTTCGGAATCATCAACAATAAGAATTTTAGCCAAAATTTTACTCCAAATTATAAGTTTTATTATAAATTAAAAAATTACTATTGCAAAATTGTGAAAAATAATGTACAATCAGGTAATTAAGAGACAACCTAAAAGGCTTCTTTTAGTGTAATACAAGCAAATCAGGAGAAAAACAATGTACGAAGACGAAACACTCACCTGTGAAGATTGCGGAAAAGAATTCATTTTCACGGCGGGAGAACAAGAATTTTATGCAGAAAAAGGACTTGTAAACAAACCAAAACGCTGTCCTGAATGCAGAAAAGTTCGCAGACAAAATCACAGAAAACAAAGAAAAATGTATGATGCAGTTTGCTCAAAATGCGGTGCTCAAACTCAAGTACCTTTTAAACCGTCACCGGGTAGAGAAGTATTTTGTAAGGACTGCTTTGAACATAAAGATGAAGAGAATGCAGAAGCATAGTAAAATTAATCAAATGTTGGGACCGCTTAAAAACGGTCCCAATTTAGTATTTAAAAATACTCCAAAAGCCGTACTGGACAGTTTTTGAAATTTGTTGTATAATTCGTTATGTTAAAAATATTAAGGAAAATAGATGCTTCCAATAATTTCAGAAGAGATTTCAGCTCAAACATTTAGTGAAATATTTCAGGATATGCCGGTGTGGCGCAAGATGATGATACATTACATAAAAGATGAAAACCCTGAAATAAACAGCGCAATAATAGAAGCTGCAAACAATACGGATTTAGATCCAAAAGCAATTGCCCTGGGTGCGTATATGTCATATGCATTAATTGAAAGAGCAATGAGTGAGCAAGAAAGATTTGGCGAAAGTAATTACAATGAGGGTTAAGAATAATGTTAATTGAAGAACTTTTAGAAAAATTAGTAAAAATGGGCGGAAGTGACTTGCACATATCATCCAATCTTCCTCCTGCAATTCGTATAGACGGTGTTTTAAAACGTTTGGATTTACCTCCTTTTAGTCCTGACGATGTTGAGGCTCTTTTGTTTCCAATGCTTACCAATGAGCAGAGAAGAAAATTGGAACAGGAGTGGGAGCTTGATTTCTCTTACGGTATTGAAGGCTTAAGCCGATTCAGGGTTAACTTTTATAAAGATAAAGGTAATTATGCTGCTGCATTCAGAACGATTACGGCAACTGTTCCTTCCTTTGATCAATTGGGTTTGCCTGAGATAGTAAGAAAAGTTGCAGAGGAACCAAGAGGACTTGTTTTAGTTACAGGACCTACAGGTTCCGGTAAATCTACAACGCTTGCCGCGATGATTGATTATATTAATTCAAACAGAGCAGAGCATATTTTGACAATTGAGGATCCGATAGAGTTTGTGCATTCGTCAAAAATGTGTATTGTTCACCAGCGTGAATTAGGAATGGATACAAGGTCATTTGCAAATGCACTGAAATCTGCACTACGTGAGGACCCTGATATTATACTTGTAGGTGAGATGAGAGACCACGAAACCATAGCACTTGCACTGACTGCAGCAGAAACCGGTCACCTTGTGTTTGGAACCTTGCACACATCTTCTGCCTCTCAAACTATTGACCGTATTATTGACGTATTTCCGGAAGGTCAGCAGCAGCAGATTCGTGTTCAATTGGCAAACTCTCTAAGAGCTGTATTTGCTCAAACACTTTTACCGAAGCTTCAACCTGACGGTTCAAAGAAAGGTCGTGTTATGGCACAAGAAATTATGCTGGTAACTCCTGCGATATCAAACCTTATTCGTGAATCCAAAGCTGCTCAGATTTATTCAACAATTCAAATGAATAAGGGTATGGGTATGCAAACTCTTGAAATGGCGCTTGCTGATTTGTATAAAAAGAATGTTATTACTATTGATGATGCGCTTGCAAAGACTTCAAGAACAGATGAATTAAAGAGATTGATATAAATTATTTATTATTAATTTATAAAAAGAGTGCGGAAATTTTGATTAATTTTCGCACTCTTTTTTATCTTTTAAATTTACACTTTGGCAAGAAAAATATTTTCGTGTTTAGTAATAAATTCATTTGCCATCTCATCCAATTTTGCAAAATCTTCTTGGGTTGGCTTGCCTTTAACAAGAATCGGTTCAATTGTTTCAAATTTTAGGCCTGAAAGCATTTCTGTAAGTTTTCCGAACAAATTTCCGCCCCAGCCGTATGAGCCTACAAAACTTGCATATTTTGCTTTAGGTTTTAGAAGGTTTGCAAGATAAGCAACATTTGCGGCCATCGGATGAGGCGAACATAATACCATTGAACTTCCGATGATTATACTTGTTGCATCAACAAGCGCCATTGCTAAATCTCCCAAATCACCTGTTACAATATCAAATTTTACAACTTTAATCCCTTTATCCTCGAATTTTGATTTTAAATAATCAACCATTTCTTCCGTACTTCCGTACATTGAAACATAAGGGATAGCGATTAAATTTTTACCTTCATCAGATGTCCAATCTTCGTATAAGCTTAAAATAAAATCATTTTTATCATATACAGGTCCGTGACTCGGTAAAATCCAGTTAGGATTTAGCGCACGAACTTGTGAGGTGTATTTTTTGCACATAATTCGAAATGGCATCATAATTTCTGCAAAATATCGTTTTGCAGAATGCTCAAGCTCTTTTGAATAATCGGCAAAGCATGATTCTGATGTATAGTGGGCACCTAAAAAGTCACATGTGCATATTGCATTATCTTCAACTATATAGGTAAACATTGTGTCAGGCCAGTGAACTCCGGGAGATATCATAAATTTTAAAGTTTTATCGCCAAGAGAAATTGTATCGTCATTTTTTACAACAATAAATTTGTCCTCGTCAACATGGAGCATTGACATGATATTACCTTTGCAAGTTGCATTTGTAACTATCTTTACATTCGGAAATTTTTCCAAGAGTGCGGGGATAGAACCGGAGTGGTCTTGTTCTCCGTGGTTTGCAATAATATAATCGATGTGGTTAATACCGTTTTCTTCAAGATTATTTAAATATTCTTGAGTTTTAGGCGGGTACATCGTATCAATCAATGCTGTTTTTTCACAACCCTTGATCAAATATGAATTATAAGTCGTTCCGCTTTCTAATGGTATTAGTTCATCAAAAATTTTTCTTTCGCAATCGTTAAGACCGCAAAAATATATTCCGTTTGTTATTTCTTGAAATTTCATTAATTTTACCTGCCTTTTAATTACATTTTTATTTTTAAATGGAATAAGTCAATTACATATTGTATCTAATTCCTGCTGATTTCATACGCTCAATGCATTTTTTAATAGTTTCGACATCTTTTGTTAAAGCTACGCGAAAATATCCTTCACCGAATTTGCCGTAGCCGTTGCCCGGCGGAACTACAATTCCGGCTTTTTCAAGCATAACGGTTACAAATTCTTCGCTTGTCATACCTTTTGGAACAGGAAGCCACAAATAAAATGTTGCTTTTGAAGGCGCTATTGTCCAGCCTAATTCTCTAAATCCTTCGCATGCTGCATCTCGGCGTGCTTTATACATATCGTTTAATTTGTCAATCGTTGATTTTTCAATTGAAAAAGCTTTTTGGGCAGCTTGCTGAATGGCCTTAAATGTTCCGCTGTCAATGTTGTTTTTAATTGTGCCGAGTGCCTTAATTGCATCGGCATTTCCGCATACAAATCCGACTCTCCAGCCTGTCATGTTATATGATTTTGAATGTGAATAAAATTCAATTGCAATATCCTTTGCGCCTTCAACCTCTAAAACAGACGGTGCCTTGTATCCGTCATAGGTCATTTCACAATATGCCATATCGTGGCAAAGTAAAATATCGTATTTTTTACAAAAATCTACGGCCTTTTTGAAAAATTCCAAGTCGGCAACCGCACCTGTCGGGTTATTCGGATAATTTAAAAACATAAGTTTTGATTTTTTAGCTATATCTTCAGGAATTTTATCAAAATCAGGTAAAAAACTGTTTTCTTCTAAAAGCGGCATAGAATATGGAGTTCCGCCCGCAAATATTGTTGCATTTTTATAGACAGGATACCCGGGATCAGGAACAAGTGTGTAATCTCCTTCATCAACAAATGCAAAAAATACGTGTGCAATTGCTTCTTTTGAACCTATATTGGCAAGCATTTCTTTATCAGCGTCCAACTCTACTTTAAACCTGTTTTTCATCCATTCAACGGCAGATTTTCTAAAATTTTCTGTTCCGTTATATGGCGGATAATCGTGATTTTTAGGGTTGTCAATTGCTTTGTGCATTTCATCCACAACAGGCTGTAATGTCGGAGTATCAGGATCACCTATCCCCAAGCTTATTATATCAACCCCTTTTGCTTTTGCTTCTGATATTTTTCTATCAATTTCCGCAAACAAGTACGGAGGAATTTTGTTTAAACGCTCTGATTTTCTAACCATATCCCGTCTCCTTAAATCTTAATAATTTTCAACTTTATAAAATTTATGCTATCATAAAAATTAGGAAAGGTAAACTAATGAGCATAATTTCGGACAATATTCAAAATACTTCAATAGAAAAAAAACATAAAAATCCGATTACAAAAGCTGAAAGTCTTGATACGGACAGAAGTTTTGAAAATTCTATTCGTCCGAAAACTTTTGAGGATTATACAGGGCAAAGTACTTTAAAAGAAACCTTGAAAATAACAATAGAAGCTGCCAAAAAGCGTAACAAACCGCTTGATCACCTGCTTTTTTACGGACCGCCGGGACTTGGAAAAACAACTTTAGCTGGTGTAATAGCAGAGCAAATGGGTGTTGAAATAAAAATAACTTCTGCACCTGCGCTGGAACGTCCTCGAGATATAATAGGTATTTTAATGTCACTAAAAGGCGGAGAAATTCTTTTTATAGATGAAATCCACAGGCTAAATCGGGTAACCGAAGAAATTTTGTATCCTGCAATGGAGGATTTTTACCTTGATATGACAACAGGTAAATCTCAAACACTTAAATCCGTAAGAATACCGCTTCCCCAATTCACATTGATAGGTGCTACAACTAAAGC
>ERZ842401.8009-NODE-8009-length-10576-cov-14.858378_pt1 | contig 10576 bp, 3 predicted proteins | sample MGYA00521270_ERZ842401 | MGnify/ENA primary metagenome ERZ842401 (study PRJEB31892, sample SAMEA3878208) | bioreactor metagenome | biome: Moose rumen | place: Sweden | collected 2011-10 | study: EMG produced TPA metagenomics assembly of the PRJEB12797 data set... | reverse complement strand
TAGGCCTGTCGCTAGCGTTCATCCTGAGCCAGGATCAAACTCTTCGTTGTAAAATTTATATCCTTAGTTCAAGATAACTCGATTTATTGAAGTACTGGAATTTTATTCAGGGAACAAATTTTTGTACTACTGCGATCGTTCTCCCTTTCGGTCGATCAATCGTTTCGTACTTTTTTGTACTACTGCGATTGTTCTCCCTTCGGTCGATCAATCGTTTCGTACAAAATTCTTGTACTACACTTTTTGTTGCTTCAATCTCTCAAAGATCACTCTTTTGATGCTCGCAATTTTTTATCGCGAAATCGGCTGCAAAGGTACGGCAACTTTTTGAATTGACCAAATTTTTTTTCACTTTTTTTTTGAAAAAAATGCACTTTTTCAAAATCAGCGCTGAACGTCAGTCGATTACATCAATGTTTTTCTCGTTTCCTCGTCACTCTTTCGCTCTCGAAAGGGCGAAAAAGAAGAGAAACGCACTTCGTTTCTCAAAAGCGGGTGCAAAGGTACTGCTTATTTTTGATATACGCAATACCCTAATGCATTTTTTTGAACTTTTTTCTCTCTATGCCCTCTGTTAGGGGTACACCTTAATATATATATTATATAATATATACCCATTGGATATCTATTGGATACCTATTGGAAGACTGTCGGCGGAATTTACCAATGTTAGTCTCTTTCTGCAAAAGGCTTACAATGTCTTTACGCGGTCCTTACAAAAAGCTTACTGAAAGTAGGGGAAAAATTGCCAAATTTTTTTGGTGTTTTTTTGCAGGCAGAGAGCAAAAAAATGGTCATTTTTATGCCTATAACATTCACATAATAAGAATATTATACCTCAAAGTATGCACGATGTCCGCTGCATGTCCGCTACATGTCCGCTAAAAAGGTGCTCTTTTTTGAGAAAAAACAGGAGTGATTTTCGAGTGGAAAAATTGCCAAATTTTTTACTTGCATTCCGACAACGGGTAATCGCAGATAATTTCATATCGTCAGGCATCTGATGGATGCCGTAAATGGTTCTGCAGAAGACAGATAACCATATTCCGTTATTATTCGGGCCTCGGACAACGGGTAATTAATAATTTGGAGATTATATTTATTTTCATTACCTTTGCACACACCTTAAATTTCATGCATATGAAACATCTTTTGCGAGCAGTAGTCTGCTTTATTTTTCTTGCTATTCAGCAAAATTCAGTTGCCGAGAAAGTTGATTGGTATCTTTACATATGGTCCACCACCACAGAAACCGGTGGTGATGTAGGTCAGTTTGAGGCTACAGATGAGAGTGATGTTTTTCTATTATCCTCATGTTCCGTCACAGAGCAAGGCGTGAAATTCGGAGTACATAAGTCGGACTGGTCGGTTCAATATGGTTGGTCGGACAATGGTGGTAGTGTGAGCACGACAGGAGCGGCAGTGGAGTTATCTGTTTCTGATGGAGCGACAGGCTGGTTAGCTTTGCCGATTGGTGAATATGACGTTACGTTCAACTTAGCGAATGCGACGATACGTTTTGATAAGTCAGATAGCGGAAGCGGAGAAGGAGGAGGTGATGAGTCGGACGGTGATTATCGTCAGTTTCTTCGTGGCGGAGATTTGAGTATGGCAACCTACATAGAAGACTGGGGTGCTAAGTTTTACGACCGCGATGGTCAGGAAGGTGATGTGTTTGATATTTTGCAGGAGTATGGTGTTAATTTTGTGCGTCTGCGTTTATACAACGAACCCGGGACAGCGATTAAGGATGGTAGTACCACTTATCGCACTCCAATTATGACGAGCAAATATCCTTCGGGTTATCCATACGCAGGTGAGGATGATATTCTCTCTCTTGCGAAGCGCGCCAAGGATCATAATATGCAGATATGTCTCACTTTCAACATGACCGATTATTGGTCGAATGCGACGATGCAAATGATACCAGCAGCCTGGGGTTCAGCAGGTTCAACGGAGGCGTTAGGCGATTCGGTATATAATTTTGTCTATCGCTATATGGAGCGCATGTCAGCTCAAGGTACTATACCTGAATATGTATCGGTAGGAAACGAGACGAATGGGGGAATGCTTTTTCAAGACACCAATGGCAATAGTGTGTCATACGGCGGGAATACCACGAATATAGAGAATGCTGTCTATTTGTATAATAAAGCCTATGATGCGATAAAAGCCGTATCACCATCAACGCAGGTTATTTGGCATCATAGTTATGGTCATGACGGGAAGATAGGTATCTGTCGCAGTTTCTTCAAAGACATGGAAGATGCCGGTGGTAAATATGATATTGTTGGTGGTTCTTACTATCCTACTTGGGCTGCTCAACAGAATTCCACCGACAACACCCCTACGGGTATGTTGAAATGGGCAGCTGATATGAAAAACAATTTAGGCAAGCCTGTTATGATAATGGAAGTCGGCTATTCGTGGACTCGCTATCGTCCATACGGCAGGAATGGTGGTGACTATGAAGGTCAGCTGGGCCTGAACGGCAGTTATAATGAGGCATCAGAAGCGGGTCAGAAAGCATTCATGCAAGCGTTACACAAAGCGATAGATCAAGACGATAACATCATCGGCTATTTGTATTGGGACCCGATTTTCGTGGACCAGCAGGTGAACGGGAGTTGGATAAAGAGTTGTTGGGCGGAGAAATATAGCGGTAGTGGCACTACTTGGTGGGAAGACGGCAATGTGATAAGCAACACCACATGGTTTGACTACAACGGCAAGGCACTGCCGGTGCTTGATGCCATAAAGGCCCTGAAAGAGGACGATACGTCAACCTCATTGGAAAGCGTTTATGACAGTGAGCAAGAGTCGTCAGCTGTTCGCAAATACCTGAAGGGTCAGCAACTTATCATCGAGGTAGGAAACAAGCGATATGACAGCATGGGTCATCGGCTATAAAACATAGTCACGGAAATGAAGAGATTGATAGGTTTTATAGGGATATTATGGGTAGTCATTTGCAGCCATGCGAGTGACTACACCCTTCTTCCTATTGCCACTCAGAGCCAGTTGCCCGTTGCAGAACTTCACAATCTTATACAAGATTCGGAAGGCTATATGTGGTATGCGACAGGTGACGGAGGACTATGCAGAGACAATGGCTATCATATTGACGTATTCCGTTCGGACAAGCATCACCCCACTTTGATAGGCAAGAGTAATTATATTCATGAATTGGCCGAAGGTTGGGACGGCAGGATTTTCTTCAGCAACAATGACGGTTTGTATGTATTAGACAAAAAAGATTACTCCATTCGGTCGGTTGATGAAGAGTTGCGTGGTTTGACCGTAGAGCCCATCATGTTTGCCTCAGACAGCACACTGTGGGCATCGGCAGGTAAAATAATATATCACTACGACAAGGAACTACGAAGAATCGGTATATATTCCTCCCAATGGGAAAACGAGAGTTTGTACCCCATCCGCATCATGGAGGATCATTCAGGAACCATTTGGGTTTCTCAATGGGGAGGTGGTATTTTGCGTTATGATGCCACAACGAACAGCTGGCAGCCCCAATATTGGGACAAGAAGATTATACCCACAACCATCATTGAAGAGCCGACAGGCGAGATGTGGGTTGCCACATGGGGAGAAGGCATTGTTCGTTATATACCTGACGAGAAAAAGATTATTCCACAGGTATCAGCTCTTTCAGAAGACGAATATTCCAACCAAATCATCCAGATGGTGTATGACGAAAAGCATCGCCGCATTTTTGCCTCCACAATGTTTGGATTGCGTGCGTTTGACATCACCGTTTCCGGTTTGAAGCCGTATGATTTGAGCGACATTTTGCCGGAAGGAATGGGAATTACCGACTATTTGAATTTTGACAACAACGGCAATCTGTGGGTAGCCGGTTTTCCTCCCCACTCTTTTATTCTCTCACCGCGAAAAGACGAAATAAGGCGTCATGATTTTGCAGACATAAAGAAGCAACTGAATAATCGGTTTGTGGCATGGAAGTCCGTGGATGAGGAAGATTACATTTGGTTAGGTTTGGACCGGGTGTTGCTATGTTTGTATCACGTTCCAACCGGTCGATTGTCGTTCGGAACAGAAGCCAACATACCCAATTACATAGATATGAATGGTGCCGATTTTTGCCGTTGCCGACAACAAAAAGGCATTTGGAGTTATGCAGGAAGAGATGTGTACCATATATGGCATGAGGGTATGCGCATTCACGCAAAGAAAGTAGCCACCGTTGCAGATATTGTATTAAGTCTTTACGATGATGGTCGCGGCAACTTATTCATCGGGCATTTGAAAGGATTAGATTGCCTGGATACCCATTCCAATCTTTTAACATCCATTCCGACACGTGCGGAGCATATTAAAGATGTAATAAGGAGCAAAGACGGCAATCTCTATTGCTGTTCAGGGAATCATCATCTCATTCGTCTGGACAGTTTATATCTTGAGCACGTCATTTCAGATATCGGCGATTTCACATCAGTAGCCATCTCGCCGCAAGGCATTGTATGGGCTACAGACAGACAGGGGGATTTGGTCAGATATGATCCTACAACCAACTCTTGCAATATTGTCATGCTTGAATCCAGCCAAGAGGGGCGTTACATTCGAAGTATGGATATTGATTCCTGCGGAAACTTATGGTTGCTAAGCAACTTCGAACTGGTGGAATATAATCCTGAAAAAGAATCATACCATATATTTTCATCTTCCGATAACGATATCAGGATGGACTATATGTATAATGTGTCGTGTGAAGGCGAGCGCATCCGTATTGACGGAGCCGGTGCACTTGTGGATTTCTATGCGAAGGAACACACACCAAGCTCCGCCCCTCCTAAGCCTGTTATCACGGCCTATACGATAGACGATGAAGAACATTTTATCGGCATCGGTACGACACGTATTGATTTCCCGTCCTCCGCTCAGAATCTCGGGTTGCAGTTTTCCACACTGAATCATCTCAACTCACGAAAGACCACCTACGCCTACCGTTTCCCGCAGATTGACAAACAGTGGCATTATTTGTCGCAGGGTGCAAATGCCGTATCCATATCCCAACTTCAACCCGGACACTATCAATTTCAATTGAAAGCTACCGACGAATTCGGACGATGGGGAGAAGCGGTTACCGCCATCAACATCCACAGAATTCCTGCCTGGTATCAGACATGGTGGGCTTTATGTCTTTATGTACTGATTGCCGTTTTGCTTATTGCTTTGATAGTACGCTCCTACATCGTCTCCAACCGTTACAAGCAAGAGCAACTTCTTGACAGACGGGTTACAGAACTCAAACTGCGTTTCTACACCAACATCAGTCACGAGTTACGCACTCCGCTCACTCTGATTATCACCCCCCTGCAAAGTCTTATCCAACATATTGAGAATATCAACAAAGACACACTGATTGACAGTCTCTCGCTCATAGAGGACAATGCCAAACGCTTGCTTGTTCTCGTCACCAGACTGCTTGATTTCCGTAAGACGGAGATGGGGCAGATGAAGTTGGAATTGACCAAGGGTAATTTCGGCATCTTTGTTCAGACCATCTGCGACACTTTCAAACCCATTGCCATAGAGAAGAACATTTCCTTCGGAAGTGTGATTCCGGAAGGAGAACATTCCTTTTACTTCGACCAAGAAAAATTGCAGCAAATCGTTACCAACCTCCTGAGTAATGCGTTTAAGTTTACACCTGCTGGCGGACAAATCATGCTGATTGTAACATTCCCTGACATGAACCATGTACAAGTGACGGTAAAAGACACGGGATGCGGAATCTCAAACAAGGATCTCCCACATATCTTCGAACGATTCTATCAAAGCAAGAACGACATCAACCTGTCGGAAGCAGGCACCGGAATTGGCTTGAACATGGTGAAAGAATGGGTCAACATACATAAAGGTGAAGTCCATGTGGAAAGTACACAAGGCAAAGGTTCAACCTTTATCGTAACCCTCCCCACCAACTTGGAAGGAGAAGATACGCAACTACTGCCCGTCGCAAGTACCGACACTGACAATCAGGAAGACGAATCAACTGCTTCTTCCACCCCTCATGCTGCCACTATTCTGGTAACAGACGACAATGACTCCTTCCGGCGCTATCTATGCCGCGAACTGAGAACCCGATATCATGTTCTCTCCGCGAGAGACGGCAAAGAAGCTCTCAGCATTATTGAATCCAACACGATAGATATTCTTATCAGCGATGTCATGATGCCCACAGTTGACGGTCTATCACTCTGCAAAACAATCAAACAGGATGTCAACACCTCACATATCATGGTTATCCTGCTTACCGCCAAAACCGGAGATGAGGCACGACTGGAAGGCTATAAAGCGGGAGCTGACGAATACATATCCAAGCCCTTCAACATGGAAATACTGCAACTACGCATCAACCGACTCTTGCAGATCAGGCAGCAACGGAGTGAAGTGTTTGCTGCGGAAGGCGAAGTAGTCATTGACGAACTCAAAGGTATCAGCAAGATAGACCGTTCTTTCTTGCTGCATGCGCAAGACACTGTAGAACAAAATCTAAGCAATGAGCAATACAATATGGACGAGTTTGCCTCAGACATGTGCATGAGCCGGTCCACACTCTATCGAAAACTCCTGCTTCTTACAGGGCAGAAACCAACCGAATACATCCGAGTCATAAGGTTGAAAGCGGCGGCTCGTATGATTCGTGAGCAAAAATACCCGCTGACCGAGATTTGCTATATGTGCGGATTTTCTTCCACAAGTTATTTCTATCGCTGCTTCAAAAAGTTCTTTGGTGTTCAGCCTGGTGCCTATAAATAAAGTACTATTATGGGGGCAGGCATGGTGTATGATATAGACAAAAATGAGGCTATTCCGCCAATGAGTTCTTATATTTGTTTTACTCGTTGGCGGAATACAAGTAAAAAATTTGGCAATTTTTCCACTCGAAATTCACTCCTGTTTTTCCCCAAAAAAGAGCACCTTTTTAGCGGACATACAGCGGACATACAGCGGACATCGTGCATACTTTCACCTATAACACTCTTAATATATGCACGTTACAGGCACAAAAATGGTCATTTTTTCACTCTTTGCCTGCAAGAAAAACACAAAAAAAATTTGGCAATTTTTCCACAACTGATAAATCTCCTCTCTGTCGTCTCATAACAGAAGAATATTGCGCATTCTGTCCAACTGGGTGAGGAAACTGAAAATAAATTCGCATCGCAAACCTGCTTATCTCACTTTCTTCGAACAATCTGTGGTGCAGGATGAGGATTTTTGTGGGAAATAAAAGTTAGGGGACGTATGAGGGAATAGTAAGAGGAGGCATTTTGAAACATTTGTGCAGAAAATTGACATTATTATTCAATTTTCATTGGACAAATTGTTGTAATTTTGTCACGTGATTTAGTAAATTCATTTTAAGAAATCACCGCAAAAACATATAATACCATGAAAAAACTCCTTACTTTGGTGTCAACACTCTGTTTGGCACTCGGCTTGACAGCACAAACCACCTACACCACGATTGATGACTTCGAGTCTGGCTCCACCAACGCTTCTGTCTTGTGGAGCGGCGCATCCGCTGTGGTGACCAACCCTACCACCAACACCGATTGCGGAAGCAACGTGTTGCAAGTAACCGATGTGAACGGCTACCCTTATGTGAATTTCCCCGTTACCTTCCCTTCTGGAAAGACATGGACTGACTATGACGGTATTCAGATGAACATCTATCCCAAAGGCGGCACCACAGAGACAGAAGGGGCCAAGGCTGTTGGACTCGATTTGTCGTTGTTGAAGACCTACGAGGATGCCGGTGTTACCTATAAAGACGCCTCGGGAAACACCATCAGCGATGTGATGACATGGGTAACACAAAAAGGCGTCAACTATGTACGTCTTCGCCTATTTGTGGACCCTACTTCTTCATACGCCACTGTTTTGGCTGGCGGTTCGTCTTACACCTCCCAATTGGGGGGAAATTTGGCAACCGTTAAAGTGTTGGGCAAACGCGTGAAAGATGCGGGCATGAAACTGTTGCTCGACATTCAGTATTCCGATGGTTGGGCTGATCCCGGCAAGCAGGTCATGCCGCAAAGTTGGACATCCACCTGTAACACACAAGCCAAACTGCAAACCAAAGTATATGACTACACCAAAGAAGTGCTTCAAGCCATGGTGGCGTATGGAGCAACTCCGGATATGGTACAGATCGGCAACGAGATTACCTATGGTATGTTCTATACGAGTTACAGCACGCCTGCCGGTAATTACACCAACAACAATAGCACCATCAGCTATTCCACCACTTCTGCAGGTAAAGCCGGCATTCACTGCTTTGTTACCTATTGGCGCAATGACACGGGAGCTGATGACACCTATTGGACCAATCTGTGCAACGTGATTAACAAAGGTTCGCAAGCAGTGCGTGAGGTATGTCCCGATGCCAAGATTATGCTTCACACCGAGCGTTCTGCTTATACCACCAAAGCCACCGTATCAGGATACACCAATTATTATTTAGCACAGATGTTCTATAAGAAAATGGAAGAACACTCTGTGGACTATGACGTTATCGGACTGAGTTACTACGCTGAGGACCATGGCAAGATTTCTACATTGAGTACCATTCTAACGGCATTGGAAGGCTCATTCCCGACGAAAGAAATCATGCTCGCTGAATATGGGTATAGCACCAACTGGTGGCGCGGAACTGACTTTACCCCTACTAACATCGGCTATTACCGCAAAGACAACAGCTCTTATAGTTGTCCGTTGGCTCAGAAAGAATTCATCAGCGCACTGATTACCGAATTGAACAACCACTCTAAAGTAACCGGCATGTTCTATTGGTTTGCCGAAGAGAACGAAGCCACCTCAAGCGGCCCTTACGGCAGTTCATGGCGCAACAGCGGTTTGTGGGCAAATGAGACCAACAGTTATGCAAGCAATCTGACAAGTACCAAATACAGCCAGACGGCAGGTTGTGCTGTTCCGGCTTTCGATGTCTTAGCCGATTTCCAAGCAGCCGGCACTACCACCACCAAAAATCCTTACTATGCCTCTGCATGGCTTGAATTCTACGATGCCGACGGAATAGTCAACTGGCTACACAAAAAAGTAGGTTTCAATACGGAAGACCAATATGGTATCAACTACCTTAATACAGGATTGGACAACTGGTACACCGTGAAATTTGCTTTCAATAGCGATTCCATTGCCGACTACATATCAACGGTAGGCAGCGCTCCTGCCTCCATCAATCTCTATCACTCCAACTATACCAACTACCCCGAAGCGAGTGATTTCTACGTAGACAATATTCAGTTCTACACCAACCCGACAGGCAGTTATCAGTTGGACTTTGAAGACGGTACCATCGGTAGTGCCTCCTCAGTTGTATATGACGGTTATTGCACAGGAACGCAATTAGTAAAAGCCAATCCGAGTGCCGGCGGCATCAACACCTCAAGCAAAGTGATGACTGTCACCAACTCATGGACAAGCGATTGCTCATTGTACCAATGGTATGTTGACCTACCTTCCAACTTGTCAGCTTATGATACCATATATATGGATATTTATCCTGTCACCAACGGTACCTGTTGGATTAGCTCTTCAATAGGAGGACCCGATAGTTGGAGCGGCACATGGACTACTCTGTATGATGGCACCACTTCCACTTCATTGACGGTGAACACATGGAACAAACTGGCTATTCCCTTGACCGATTTGGAGGATTATAGCGCTACACGTTTCTATTTCGGTATGTGGGAGAGCGGCTATTCAATTGACAACATCACCTTCCATGCCATACCCACGGCTCCCACCACTCACACCGTCACATGGGATGCCACTACCAACGGAGGCACTTGTGCCACTACCTCTACAGAAGTAACAGACGGCTCTGCCATCGGAACGCTGCCCACCGCTACTCGCACAGGCTACACCTTCACAGGCTGGTTTACAGCTGCCACAGGCGGCACACAAATAACCGCATCCACCATTCCGACAGGTGATGTGACCTATTATGCCCAGTTCACAGCCAACACATACACCATCACGTATAATAAAGGCTCTTATGGAACGGGTACTAATACCACAGATACGAAGACTTATGGTGTAGACTTGACCCTCAAAGCGGCTATCTTCACACGAACAGGCTACACACAAACAGGTTGGAGTACTAGCACATACGGAACTTCGAAAGCCTACGACTTGGAAGGAACCTACTCCGCCAATGCGGCTGCAACACTCTACCCGTATTGGACCATCAACACACATACCTTGTCAGTGGTTGCCAGTCCGGCTTCCTACGGTACGGTTAGCGGAGGAGGAACCTATAACTATGGCACGGCACACACCATCACCGCTACTGCCAACACAGGATACACCTTCTCCTACTGGTCACTCAACGGCAGTTCGGTCAGCACCTCGGCTTCCTACAGCGTCACCATGCCAGACAATGATGTAACCTACACGGCTGTGTTTACCCCAAGCACCAATACAGCCTACACCGTTAAACACTGGCAACAGAATATCAATGATGACGACTATACCGAAGTAACGGCTGACCGTCAGAACCTGA
>ERZ842401.8008-NODE-8008-length-10577-cov-4.334062_pt1 | contig 10577 bp, 6 predicted proteins | sample MGYA00521270_ERZ842401 | MGnify/ENA primary metagenome ERZ842401 (study PRJEB31892, sample SAMEA3878208) | bioreactor metagenome | biome: Moose rumen | place: Sweden | collected 2011-10 | study: EMG produced TPA metagenomics assembly of the PRJEB12797 data set... | reverse complement strand
GGCAGGTGCCATTTCTGTTGTTCTTGATTCTGGGCACGGTCTTCATCGTGCGCCAGCAACGGTCCGTGCCGTATCAGAAAGATCAGGGATTCGTCTTCGGCACCATGTATAATATCAGCTATCAGAGCGCGGAGAATCTGAAGCATGAGATCGAGGCCGTGCTCAGCGAGGTCGATGGCGAGTTCTCCATGTTTAATGGGCAGTCCGTCGTCAGCCGCATCAATCGCGGTGAGCAGCCCGTGCTGAGCAGCATGTTCAGGGAGGTCTACGGGCAGGCTGTCATCGTGAACAAGGAAACCTGTGGTGCCTTCGATGTCACGGTGGCTCCGCTGGTCAATGCGTGGGGTTTCGGCTTCAGACACCAGCAGATGCCCACCGATGCACAGGTGGACAGCCTGCTGCAGATCGTCGGCATGCACCACCTGGACTTCGATGCCGACCAGTCGGTCATCCGCAAAGACGATGCACGCGTGATGCTCGACTTCAGTGCCATTGCCAAGGGCTATGGCTGTGACTGCGTGGCCCGCTTGCTGCGCAGCCGTGGCGTGAGCAACTTCATGGTGGAGATTGGCGGCGAGGTCGTCACGCAGGGCATCAGCCCCAATCGCCTGCCGTGGCGCATCGGTGTCACCAAGCCCACCGACGACACCCTTCAGGCCCAAAAGGAGTTGCAGACGGTGCTCAACGTCACCGACCGTGCCATGGCCACCAGCGGCAACTACCGCAATTTCTATTATCAGGGCGGACGCAAGTTTGCTCACACCATCGACCCGAAGAGCGGCTATCCCGTTCAGCACAACATCCTTTCGGCCACGGTGCTCGCACCCTCGTGTGCGGAGGCCGATGCCTATGCCACCTCGTTCATGGTGATGGGTCTCGACCGTGCCAGAGACCTGCTTGAGCACCACCCGGAACTCATGGCTTACTTCATCTACGACGACGACGGAGGCCAGCTGTCGGTCTGGTATTCCCCATCGCTAAAGGACAAGATCAATGACTGACCCACAGGTCGAACGCGCATCCTCTGCAGGACTGTCGCCCTTCTACGGACAGCTGCAGCAGTTTCCCTTGTTCCAAGGACTGAGCAAGGCGGAACTCTTGCAGATGGCCGGCAACACGCGCTTCGGCTTTCAGAAGCTGGCTGGTGGGAAGACGCTCGTCAGAGAGGGCGAGGCCTGCACTCAGCTCTTCCTGCTCGTGAAAGGAGCCTTGCAGATCGAGACATCGAGCGACGACCGCGGCTATCGCGTCGTTGAGACCCTGCAGGCCCCCTGGCAGCTGCAGCCGGAAGCACTCTTCGGGCTCACCCCTCGCTACTCGCAGACCGTTCGCACCGTCACGGAGTGTCATTTTATCATACTGTCAAAGGACGAGGTGCTGCGTCTCTTTGACGAAATTCTCATCTTCCGGCTTAATTACCTCAACCTGTTGGCCACCCAAAGCCAGCAGCGCGGCCATCGTGCATGGCGGCGTGCACCGCTCACGCTGGCCGACCGCGTGGCCCGTTTCTTCACCGACCACACCGTCTATCCCGCCGGTCGAAAGGAAATCTTCATCCTGATGAAGCGCCTTGCCCTGGAAGTCAACGACAGCCGTCTCGATGTCAGTCGCGTGCTCAACGACATGCAGCAGCAAGGCATGCTCCAGCTCCATCGGGGCCGCATTGTCATCCCTTCGCTCGAGCGCCTTTTCATGTAGACCTTCCATGTGTCTTCTGCCATCTCTTTGAACAGTTGCAAAAAGCGCAGCAGTTGAGTCGGCATTCTCTTCCCCTCTTTTTTGATTGGTTGTTAGGCGATTGGGAGGAAATCCCCTTCATCTTTAGGGAAAACTCCCCTATGTTTTAGGGTTTTCTACTCTTTATGTCATTGCGAAAAGTCGTATCTTTGCATCGTGAACATCAGCGAAAGGCGTTTTGCATCAAGAAGAATGTTCCGTATGTTAGATTTGTTTTTTAGGTTATTGTTTGCTTTTAGTACATGATTGTATCGGGCATCAGCGATGTGAATCGGTGATGCCCCTTTTCTTTGTTCTGATGGCTGGGATTGATCCTACCATTTTACTTCTGTGTTCATTTGTTCCAAATGACATCTTGTGCGAAAGCTCTATTTAGGGTTGGTGTATCACGTATTATCCAATACTTGAATCCTAACATCTCTTTGTCAATAGCCAATTCATCTTTTACGGCTTTTTCAGTGTCGTTGTTTGGGTTTTCCAAATACTTGTAGATTATGTCTTGAAATCTATTGATAACACTTAGGACATGTTCGAAAAACCGCTCCTCTTTGAAAGTGCGAACACGTTTAGTGCCATTGAATATCCTATCAAGTAGAGCAATCGTTTCGTTGTGCTGGGCATCATTATTTATTGAGTTGAACAAGGCTTTCTTGCTTGAAAAATCTATACGTTGTTCGATTTCGTCTTCAATATTGCAAATACTTGGATTTAGGGTGTTATCAAAAGAACTTGACTTTTTCCTGTTACAATACCCACACCCCAGGAACAGATTATTCCATTCCTGAATCAAGTCAGGATAGTTCGTTTGGCTTTTGTGGTGCTCTATCTCATAGTCGGTATCCCTGTTCCGCTCACAGATGTAACATTTATCATGTTGATCAGCAAGTAACTGCAGTTTCACATCCTCACCATCATAAGCAGACGTTTCTCTCAGTGAAGCAGGAATATCTGGGCTCTTATATACTTTTATTATGACTTACAGACTATTGAGCTTTTCTGAGTATAGAATCATAATTTGGCGGAATTCTCCAACTAATAATGGAGATAGGGCCTCTCTGATTCTTTCAAAGTCAGACTTTAATTGTTTTACCTCTACCTTTTCTGCATCAGACAATTCATTCTTTGCAAGCAAGTCCTTGAATCTTGCCAACTGCATTTCTGCATAGCTTGACTGGGTCTTTACACCAAAGTAGCCTTCTGCTAAAGCTTCATAAGAATACTCCGTCAAATCGTCCAAAATCTCTTTGTGTTCCAAATCATATGCTACGGCATTGGGCATAGAGCTCAATACGAATGGAGAGTGGGTCGTAACGATGAATTGGATGTTGGGGAACACCTTGGTCAGCAAAGGCATAATGACCTTCTGCAATCCAAGATGTAAGTGGGTCTCTATTTCATCAATTAATACGATACCTTCCTTCTGGTAAATCCTCGTCAGCGATTTGTCTTCCTGCATTTTCAGTATCAAGTCGGCTACAATGTCCAGCACAGCTGCAAATCCATCAGAAACCTCTGTAAATTTAAACTTCTTGCCTTCGGTACAGATTTTGAAACTGTAATCTCTGTAATTGAATTCAAGTTGCAGGTCTTTATCTTGAAAAATCTGTCGTAACAAGTCTTCAAAATCGCTGAACCAGTCCTTAATCTCGTCAGCGTCTTTTGTTAGTTTCTCATTACGTGCCAACGCTTCCTGAATCTTCAGGTCAGACAAGAAATTAAGGAACTGTGCAGTAGCCGTTTCCCGAACATTGCCTTTTTTGTTGTATTCAGGCTTTGTGGGATTCTTGGGCTCCTTCATTTCTGGTTTACGATATGCTCTGTATGATCCAATAATAAAATTGCCTTCTTGGTATTCCTTAATGATCTCAGCAACATTACCAAATGTAAGGCATATCTTTCCATACAAAGAATCGTATCGTTTTCTGTTGGAGGATAACTGCATTTCTGCTTTAGACCGTTCCTCTTCAGTTCGTGCATTTCGCAACTGTGTCTCTCCATTCTTCACCCAATTTGCATAGTGCAAGAAATACAATTGCTGATCATCCTTGATTCTCTCAATAAAATCAGTTATTGCATTCAATAATATTGTCTTTCCGCTACCGTTTTTTCCTGTAATGATAAGGTGGGGATATTTTTCCTCTGCAATAGGAATATCGAAGTCGTTCAGATGGAACAACTTGTTGACATGGATGTTCTTAATGAAATAATTCATAATCGTATCGTTTTTTCTGTTTATTAGTTCTGTTATAGTATAATGATTGTCTCATCTCCGCAGATATTGCGGATATTCATGCGAAGAGGCTTGTTGTCACACTTGATGGAGGCATCCCAGAAGTCTTGAGTCTTGGTGCCGTTGCGGATGACATAGCCGAGGCGGTCGATTTTGATTTCTGCTTCGCTGTGCCAAGGGGCTTGTCTGTCTGCATTGGTGCAGTCAAGGCTAATCCATTCGATTGTTTCGAGGCCTTCATCACTGATGATGATGGGCTTGAATTCCTTGTCTTTGCCTTTGGCCTTTTGCTGCAGGACTTGCTGCTGGCCTTTCAGATTGATTTCCTCTATCTTGCGAAGTACTCGGTCGCTATGGAAGCTCTTCAACTCAACCTTCCAACCAGTCCAAAGGGCATCGTGCGTCTCACTCACCTCCCACTCGGCTTCATCTTCCACAACCACATCGTCCAATACTTGCTTTAAGTCTCTGAGTTCTATTTCGATGGTTGTCTGGTCGTTCTGTTCCTTAATAAATTGTTGTATCTCCTGTTTGTCGGTTATGTCAATATAATAGACAATGACACGTTTCGTCTCATCTGGCAAGTCGGGCAGAGCCTCACGGATGATTCGGTTCATCAAAGGCTTGTCGAGCAAGCGGGTACTCCTGTCCATCAAGTTAGGCAGATAGACGGGCATCATACCATACTTGGTATCAACAATGCTTCCTTCCCAAAATTTATCCAGCGCATCTTCGTTTCGCAGTCCTTTTATCAGGCTTTTCAGTTTGTCCATTGTCTGAACTGGATTGCGATAGAGCGAAACACCGTCTTTTATTTCAAGCACCTCAAACTCAGCCTTGTCTGCAACCAATCTGTCTCTTGTTGTTTGAATACTATTGATACCTATATCGCAGTGAATAAAATTACGTCCCAATTTGTTAGCAACAGCAGCAGTTACGCCACTACCTCCAAAGAAATCGGCAACAAGCATACCTTCGTTGCTGCTGGCTTTGATAACTCTTTCCAAAAGAGCTTCTGGCTTTTGGGTTGCATAATCAACACGCTCTTCTGCTTGAGAATTAACAGGGTTTATATCAGCCCACATTGACTGGGAGGGCATTCCAGGGAGTTCGTCTAAATAGACTTTGGAACGTATTCCACCATTTTTTGTAAAATGCAAGCGTCCTTCAGCATCTAATCTTTTCATCGTATCTAAAGGCATTCTCCATAATGAACGGCATCCTTTATATTCATAATCGTAACCACCTCCTTGCAGACCTTTTGCCGTCAAATTGCCACTGTCCCATTTTCGGCCATCTGGGTCAGCATTAGAAAAGCGAGCTAAATAGGCTTCGTCATAAGGTTGATATGTTGTGTTAAAAGTGTAACTATTCTGGGATTTTGTGTAGAAGTATATGCAATCAAAGTTGTTACCGTAGAATTCTGCATCACTATGTGCTGTTGCTCGTTTCCAAATGATTTCATTTCTGAAATTGTCTTCACCAAAGATTTCGTCCATCAGAATCTTTACATAATGTCCGATGTGATAATCCAAGTGCACATAGATGCTGGCTCCATCGCTCATCACGCTTTTGATGGCCATCAGGTTTTCATACATCCAATTAAGGTAGCGCTCTTTATCCCATACGTCACCATACATCTTTTCCTCAAAGGCTCTAATCTCCTCTACATCAAGATTCTTTTCAATCTGATTTGCAACTTCTGCGACTTTTGGATTTCGTCGGATATACACTTTTTTAGCATAGTCAGCCCCACTGGCAAAAGGAGGGTCAATGTAAACAAGATCAACCTGTATGCCTCTGTCCTTTAAATAGGCACACGCAGAAAGACACTCGCCCCTAATCACCATATTGTGATTGGGATTCTCGCTTGCTCCAGCTTTGCCGGCTTGCTTAGCAAGAATCTGTTCTTTCTGCTCCATCTCGTAGAGCGGCATTCCTCGTTCGATTCGCTCTACCACTTGGTCGTTGTCACGATAGCGAAGCACCCGCTTGGTGCGGACAAAGTTATCTAATACCGCTTGCCCTTCAAGCGTATTGGGAAAATAGGGGACATATTTTGCAGCCATAAGTATTATTTGTTTGAAACTATTTTAAAATCAAGCTCCGCAAAGACGGCCTGAAAGGCCAGAAATCGTCCAGCCCAGGGTATCGCCCTGGGTATATATTGTGCGCAGCCCACGCCCTGAAAGGGCAAAAGCTCAGTCAGCAAACACATAACGTTCATCATATTCCACATTGTATAATTTCAAAAACTGAATATATTCATCGTGAAACGACACTCTCTTATGATGCTCAGCTTGAGTTGATACATACGTAATTGTTTTGTCAACTACCGACTGACTGACAGAGAAAGCGGCATAACCGCCTTGCCATGCAAAGCATTTATATCTTCCATCAAGCGTTTTTATCCACCTGCTGCTGTTGCGCTTCACCTCCTCAACGAGATGTGCCACATTCTCATTTCTCGACAACAGGCAAACTATGTGTACGTGGTCAGCAATACCGCCAACACGTATCACTTGACATCCAGTGGAATTGACCAACTGACCGATATAGCTATGTACGCGGTCTATGTGCTCATCGTCAATTTGTGGACTATTTGTCTTGACGTGGAAGATAATATGCAGATATATTTTACATAGCGATTGTGGCATATCTTCATGATGTTGAACTGTTGCAAAAAATGCAACCGTTGGTTAATGAAACGGAATGCTTTTGCCCTTTCAGGGCGTATCCCTTCATATTCTTTTTCCCAGGGCGTTGCCCTGGGCTAAGTGTTTGTTGGCCTTTCAGGCTGTAATTCCCTTTGTCGTCCATAATTATTTATAGCTTAAAGAAGTCTTTGATTGCTGCGAGCGTCTTTTCTCTGCGCTGCTCTGCGGTGAGGGTGTCTTCTAAGTAGAGGAAGTCGAAACGCTGATAGCCAAACTTCTCATTGTTTTTCTTCACCCATTCTGATTCTATGAAGTCCTTGCGGTCCTTGAACTTGGCTGCAAAGCCTTCGCCCTTGGTCTCAATGATGATCACTTTGTCTATCTGCTCATCAGCATTGCGGCTCAACACCAGAAAATCAGGTACATAACGGCCAATGTATCGCCAACTATTACCAACTTTGGTATAGCAGTTGATTTTGAACTCTGTCAGCGTGTCATCGCCATTGAAATAAACCTCAAGCGGTTTGCCAGTAATCAATGGAATAATCTCCTCGGAAAGGAAATCCCTTTCCAGACGACTATCGAAGCGATACGGCAGATAGTGATAGGTCTGTGTCCGCTCTGGATGTGGGTCTGCCTGTGGCGCTAACTTCGAAATGTCAACACTCAGTGCTTTCAGCTCTTCCAGTTTGGCTTTCACTTCGGCACTTAACTCTGGGTGTGGAGGTCGCTCGTCCCAATCCATCACCTCATGCACCACTTGCTGTAAAGGATAGTATTTCTCACTATCCTCTACAGGAGAAGCAAGTTTCTCAATCTGCAACAGTCGGGCCTGTTCTGGCACCACCTCGTCCGTCACCTTAATATCACGAATAGGCGTAAATGCCTGCCGGATAAGGGAACGGATGCGCTGATGGTCATACCTCTTGTTCTCAATCGTTACACCATCTTTGTCTATAGTGATTTGCTCAAAGACTGTCTTCAGCTCCTTTTCTACCGTTTTCAAGTGTGACACAGACAACGTGCCAAAACTCTCTTTGGCTATCTGCTGTAACCACCAACGGAAAGAAGTACGTGTCTCTTCTTTGCTTTCCTGTTTGTAAACACCCAGCAGTCTACCTTCCAGATCCTGTTGATGAATCAGCGATATGCTGGCCTTTGCTAAAAGACTTTCATCTTTCAGTCGCCCGGAAGGGTCGTTGGCTTCATCAACGACCAACTCCTGATAATTGACTTTCAACTGATAGAAGTCTATTGGAGGCACTTGCATGCGCTCCATACGAGAGAAGCGGTCTATCCACTTTGTTTCGGCAGGTGTTTTCTGGCTAAACTCCTTTAAGGTGATGTTCTGTTGCTGCTCCAGTTGGCGGTTCAGCTTGTCGGCATTGAACTTGTTCAGCCAGATAATTGCTGTTTCCCGGCTGTTCTTGACAACTTGGCGCAGACAGCGGCAACTGGTCTGCAACACCATGTTGGTAGGACAAACGCCTTTCTGAGGCAGAACAACACCCGTTAGGCTTTTGCAATCCCATCCTTCTTTACCGATTTGGACCAAAAGAACTATCTTTTTCTTTGATAAGGTCGTGTCTAATGATGCGAACTCCGTTTCAGATCCTACTGGCTGCGGATATTGCTTATTGCCTCCATGATACTTCAAAACCACATCCGTTGGGGGTAGGCCATACGAGGCGACTATTTCAGCAACGAGTGGATAAACGGTTTCTTCAAGCACTTCTATCTGTCCGCAGTAGATGGCCAGTTTCGCACATGTGCCGTTGGCATATTTCGTATCACGATATTTATCAAGGAACTCTTTGACCCCATTGGTAACAATCGTCTCCGTATCATTATCGGTGAACTTCACATCTGGTATCTTTAGGAAATTACCGATGCCCTCAATCAACGGATAGTAATACACCACATTGGCAAGGTCTGTATTCTTAATGGAGAACCCTTCTGACAAGTTTAAGGGCTCTGCACTGTCCAAGTAAGGTGTACCGGAAAAGCCAAGAACAGAATTGAAGGTGTTCTTCTCTGTCCACCTATTTACTACCTGTCGCAGTTTGATCTCCCCATCGGCTGCATGGTGCACCTCGTCGATGTAGATGGCGAGATGGGGAAGACTGCCAATCATCTCTCGTAGTTCATTGGCAAGCTCCATCCGCTTGCGTTCTTCTTCTGAGAAGAGAGAGGGGTCTGTGTCTTTGTCAAATCTGTCGAGTATGACTTTCTCGGCATTGGTAATGGCCACCAGGCCCATCAAGTCCTCTAATGGTTGATGGTTATTGATTTTCTGTGCATTAGGATTCTTGATGCGATTACTCTTGTTCGCTGTTTTCTGTTCATCAAGAATCTCAAACTTGATCAGCCTCCTCAGCTGTGTGGCAGTTGGCTCTGGTATTATCCAAGAGGGATCAAATTCTTTAATATGTTTCAGACTTGGCACAATAGAAGACTTCAAACCAGAAGGGGCCATAATCATGAAGTTATGGGCGAAGCAAGGATTGTCCGGCTCGTTCTGTGCAAAATACAAATCCAGATAGATGAAGGCAGCCATCAAATAGGTCTTGCCGGCTCCCATTGGCAAGCTAAACAGATAATCAGTGTAGCTGACATCATAGAAAATCTTCTTAAAAGTGGCTTCGTAATCTATTTCATCAGCGTGCTGTTTGATGTGTTTCTCCAGCTCTGGGGCCAGTTGCTTACCTTTTCTGTCATTTATCCGTGAATACTGGAACAAAGCGACTGCTGCTTTATTGCTGCTGAAAACCTGTCTGGCAGTTTCAGTCAGTTCAACCTGTCCAATGTTGGTATCGTTGAATACTCCATTGACAAAGAGCTTCCAAAGAGGCTGATTCTTACAGGCGACTTTCAAGAACAGATATGTCTTGATGGCTTCTATCTGTGCATCGCGCATCATCCCACGCTGCTCAATGTATCTGAGCTGCTCTTTGATGGTGCACTCCTCAGAAGCAAGCCATTCGTTGCGCCTTTTTTCTATCAGTTTATAAAACATTCTTTCTGCAATTCTGCTACAAAGGTAATACTTTTATTTCAAATAAACATCTTTTTATTATCTCTTAATATAAATAACAGATTCATGAATTTATGCATTAATCCCAGCGGTCTCTGCATAAATTGGAACGATTAATTCACAAATCTTTTTCCATCCCTTGATGAATACCTTATTTTTCCAGACTTTCCTTTTGCTTTTCTCTCGTTTTTTCGTAACTTTGCACCAACTATAACTTAATTCTATATGAAAAAACTATTGACCTTCCTGGCTTTGTTCCTCATGGGAACGACCAGCATGCAGGCACAGGAGAAGAAATTCAGTGTGCATGCCATCGGCTTCTACAACCTTGAGAATCTGTTTGACACCTGCCACGACGCAGGGAAGAACGACTATGAATACTTGCCCGACGGGCGCAATCGCTGGACGGGGCTGAAGTATTCGCACAAGCTGAAGAACATGGCGCGCGTGCTCTCGGAGATGGGAACCGACGTGGTGCCTTACGGTTGTGTGGCCATCGGCGTGAGCGAGGTGGAGAACGCGAAGTGCCTGACCGACCTGTGCGCCCAGCCTGCCCTGAAGAAGAATAACTTCCAGTTCGTTCACATAGAAGGTCCCGACAAGCGTGGCGTTGACTGCGGTCTGATCTACAACCCGAAGTATTTCTCGGTGCGCAACGTTAAGCTGGTGCCCTACGTCTATCGCCTTGAAGAAGACTCTGCCCGTGCCACCCGTGGCTTCCTCGTGGTGAGCGGCACGCTGGCCGACGAGCACGTGACGATCATCGTGAACCACCTGCCCTCGCGCTTTGCCGGCAGCTTCTATCGCGAAGAGGGTGGGGCACAGCTGCGTGTGGTGAAGGATTCGCTGATGAAGGACGACCCGCAGGTGAAACTGCTCATCATGGGCGATATGAACGACGACCCGCAGGACAAGTCGA
>ERZ842401.8007-NODE-8007-length-10578-cov-3.171909_pt1 | contig 10578 bp, 11 predicted proteins | sample MGYA00521270_ERZ842401 | MGnify/ENA primary metagenome ERZ842401 (study PRJEB31892, sample SAMEA3878208) | bioreactor metagenome | biome: Moose rumen | place: Sweden | collected 2011-10 | study: EMG produced TPA metagenomics assembly of the PRJEB12797 data set... | reverse complement strand
AATAGATGATTGTAGAACTATTGTAGAACTATTGAAGAACTATTGTACATCGGGCCTCCGCAGGGCTGCCCCTGGCTGGAGGCGGAGGTGGAAAAAAATTGCGCGAAAAGGCACCAATTTATAAATATTCAGAAAAAAAGTGTATATTTGCCAATTAAAAATGCCCTCCATCGGAGGCGATATATCATTCTCGTTCAGGAAGAAAGAGAATGGTGTACTATGTTGAAAGCGTATGCAGATAGCAATTTCGGGAAATATCGGAGCAGGGAAGACCGAGCTGACCAGACTACTGTCGAGGCACTACGGCTACCGCGCCATCTACGGGCCGCCGGAGGAGAACCCCTACCTGGCCAGTTTCTATGAGGACGTGCGCCAGTGGTCGTTCAACATGATGGTGCACTCGCTCTATGCCAACAGCAAGCAGCTGTCGGAGCTCACACGCGAAAAGGCCGACTTCATCAAGGACCGCTCGCTCTACGACGACGTCTACGTCTTCGCCCCCAACCTGCAGAACATGGGGATGATGACCACCCGCGACCTGACCACCTACACCAAGCTCTTCGAACTCACCGCCTCGCTGCTGCCGCAGCCCGACCTGCTGATCTACCTCAAAAGCGATGTGCCCACACTGATACGCCACATCCAGAAGCGGGGGCGCGAACTCGAAAACGGCATCCGGCTCGACTACCTGACCAACCTCAACCAGCGCTACGAGAGCTGGGCCGGCTCCTACCAGGGCAAGATGCTTGTGGTCGACATGGAAGACTGCGACTTTGTGGAGAACAAAGCCGACCTGGGAGCCATCATCAACCGCATCGACGCCGAGTTCAACAGCCTCTTCGCCACCCAAAACGCCGCGCAATGAAAACCCTGACAGTCATTCCCGCACGCTACGCCTCCACCCGCTTCCCCGGCAAGCCGCTCGCACGGCTCGGGGGCCGGCCCGTTCTGCAATGGGTGTGGGACTCGGTGCGGGCCATGACCGCCGACCTGGGATTCGACGCTGTGATTGCCACCGACGACGCACGCCTGGCCGACACCGCCGAGCTGCAGTTCGACGCCAACGTGATGCTCACCTCCCCCGACTGCCAAAGCGGCACCGACCGCTGCGGCGAAGTGCTGCGGCGCATGCACGACGAAAAAGGCGAGGACTACGACCTCGTGGTCAACGTGCAGGGCGACGAGCCCTTCGTCGATGCCGACCAGATTCAGGCACTCATCGACGCCTTCGCCGACCCCGCCGTGCAGATTGCCACCCTGCGCACCCCTGTCCTGACTGCCGACGAGCTCCTCTCGCCCAACAACGTCAAGGTGGTCTGCGCCGACAATGGCAATGCACTCTACTTCAGCCGCCAGCCCCTGCCCTATCTGCACGGAACGGAGCCCGCACAGTGGCTCGACCGCTGCCGCTTCTACAAGCACGTGGGCCTCTACGCCTACCGCGCCCAAGTGCTCCGGCAGCTCTGCCGCCTGCCGGTGGGCGCCCTCGAAGCCGCCGAAAAACTCGAGCAGCTGCGCTGGCTGGCCGCTGGCTACACCATACGCACCATCGAAACACCCCACGCCAACATCGGCATCGACACCCCGGCCGACCTCGAGCACGCCGAGGCATGGCTCAGGAGACATCCCGACCGCCTACCCATCGCATAACCCAATCGGAAAAGCATCTTAAATATGAATATATCAGAATTAATAGTCGACCTGCTTGAAAAGGGGCAGAAAGTGGAAATCCCGGGCATCGGGACACTCGACAGCGTAATTCATGACGCCCACCACGACCCCCAGTCGCAGACCCTCTACCCCGCCAGCCGCACCATCGTCTACCGCGAGGACACCACGGGCGACAACAGCATCGTCAAAAGCATTGCCGAAAGCGAATGCATCAGCGAGGATGTGGCCAAGCAGATGTGGCACAACTACGTCGATGCACTGACCGACAAGGTGAAAAGCAGCGGCGAACACTCGCTCGGCCGCCTGGGCAAACTGACTTGCGAGGGCAAAAAGACCTTCGGCTTCACCATGGCCGAAGGCGTGGTGCTCGACGCCGGCAACAAGAACGACAGACCCATAGCCAACGTCAGGCTCTACGACCACGACAACGAGGCCAACCCCTTCGACCAATTCGACGACGACGAACTGCCCATCCGCAAAATCGAGCCCGGCGAAGACCCCGTCCTCCCCGAGGAACCGGAAGAGGCGCCTGCCGACGACGAACTCCCCACGCCCGAACCCGAGCCCGAAAGCTCACCCGCCGAGGCCGAGGCCGAAGCCCAGTTCCAATCCGACCTGGACCGCCTCGACGACGTGCAACCCTCCGAGGAAGAATTGCTCCGCCAGGAAAAACTCTCCGCCAGGGAAGAACGCGCCCGCCTCAAGCACAAACAGAAAGCCGAGAAAGAGCAGAAAGAACGCGAACGCAAGGCCGAAGAGGAGCGCAAGCTGGCCGAGGAACAACTGGCCAAAGAGCAGGAACTCCTGAAAAAGAAAGCCGAGGAAGACAAGCGCCGCGCCGAGGAGGAACTCCGCCGCGCCGAAAAACGGGCCGAAGAAGCCAAGGCCAAAGCCGCAAAAATCGAAGAGGAAAGCCGCCTGAAAGCCGAGAAGGCCGCCGAAAAAGAGCGCATCAAGGAGGAGAAAAAAGCCGCCGCCCTGGCCGCCATATCGGCCCGCGAAAACGCCAAAGCCGAGCAAAAGGCCGCCGCCGTGGCCGAAAAGGAGAACGAACGCCTGCGCAAAGAGAACGAACGCCTCAAAAAAGAGCAGCAGCAACGGGACGAACAAGACCAGAAACGCCGGCAGAAAGAGGCCGAGCAAGAGCGCAAACGCCAGCAGAAAGAGGCCGAACAGGAGCGCAAACGCCAGCAGAAAGAGGACGCCGCCGCGCAGAAGGCCCTTCGGAAAGCCCAAAAGGACACCCTCTCCGCCCGCGTCGCACCCCCAATCACCGAAGGGGAAAACCCGACCCGGGGAACAGAAAACGCCGACGGAAAACGCAAGCGCAAACGCCTGCTTCCTCTGCTGATTGCCCTCCTTCTCCTGCTGCTCATCGGTGCCGCAGCCTACCTGCTCATCGGCCGCTTCCACCTGCTCCGCCCCGAGGCCGGAGTGGCCCGGACCGGACAGCTGAAAGATGTGGATGCCGCCAACAGCCTCACCTACAACTGCGACATGATCGAATACTCCAACCGCGAAATCATGGCGCAGCGCGAGCAGGTGTGCCGCTTCCTCGACAGCTACATCAACACCTACCTCGCCAGCCGCAACTTCAGCAACGCCAAGGCTCCCATGATGGACCGCATCCGCCAGTACAGCGGCCAGCGCCTCGGCGAACTGCTGGGCGAACGCTTCGCCGTGCAGCGTCTCATCCCCTACGACGACTATATCTACGAATACAACAAGCCATTCCTCAAGCAGACCAATGCCGCCCGTGCCCGCACCACCGTGCAGGCCGAGCTGATGGACTACCGCTCGCTCGACGACATACTCAACAAGATGGCCGACGAGTTGGGCCTCGAACCCGGTGGGGCAAAGCGCACTCCCGCACAGGTGCAGGGTGGCGGAACCGCCGAACGGAAGGCCGCTGCCAGAAAGAAAGAGACCTCGGCCAAGGGCGAAGCCCCGGTCTACGTCTATGTCGAGAAAGGCAGCAAGCAGGGATTCGACGTCATTGCCGGCTTCTACCTCAACAAAGCCACCGCCGCCAAGCAGACCGCCCACCTCCACGAACAAGGGTGCGACGCCTACATCATCGAGTTCAACGACCTCTACTATGTCAGCATGGGCAGCGCCGCCACCCAGACCGCTGCCGACGCCCTGCTCAAGCATATCAAGGGGTGGTACGACGGCGACGTGGTAATCAAGAAGTGGTAGCCAGCCTACAGCCTACAACGCCAATGGGACACCACAAGCTACAGCGCTTCGCCGAGAACCTGACCTTCACCAACCTCTTCCAGGTGGGGTTCAATGAACTCGACCACGAGGGATTCGCCCTGAGGGGGAAGTGGGACGGGCATTTCGGCAACACCAACCCTATCACCCTCGAGTTGGGATGCGGCAAGGGCGACTACACATTGGCGCTGGCACGCATCCACCCCGGGCGCAATTTCATTGGTGTCGACATCAAGGGTGCACGCCTGTGGCGCGGTGCCAAGACCGCACTCGAAGAGCCGCTGCCCAACGTGGCCTTCATCCGCACGCGCATCGAGCTTATCGACCGCTTCTTCGCCCCCGGCGAGGTGGATGAAATATGGATTACCTTTTGCGACCCGCAACCCAAAAAGCCCGGCAAGCGGCTCACCGCACCCCGCTTCCTCGACACCTACGACCGCTTCCTCGCCCCCGGCGGCACCCTCCATCTCAAAACCGACTCGCAGGAACTCTACTCCTACACCCTCGACGAGGTGCTCCCCCTGCGGCAGGTGGATCTGCTTGCCAGCACCGACGACCTCTACCACAGCACCTACACCGGCGAGGCCAAACTCACACAAACCTACTACGAGCGCATGTTCCTTGCCGAAGGCAAACCCATCACCTACCTGCAATGGAAGAACAAACAAACAATCAATAAATAATCAATAAAACACACATCATCATGTCAGGACACAACAAATGGTCTAAAATCAAACGTGCCAAAGGAGCCGCCGACGCCAAGCGTTCAAAGCAGTGGAGCAACATCCTCAAACAAGTGGCCATCGCCGTGCGCGAGGGCGGCCCCGACCCCGACAGCAACCCCCGCCTGCGCCTGCTCGTCCAGAACGCCCGCGGCTGCAACATGCCCAAGGACACCCTCCAGCGCACTATCAACAAGGCCAATGACAAGGACGCCGCCCAAATGCAGGAACTCACCTTCGAGTGCCATGTAAACCACGGCATCGCCCTCTTCATCGAGGCCCTCTCCGACAACAATAACCGCACTGTGGCCAATGTCAAGGCCATCATGAACAAGAACGGCGGCACCCTCGAGACCAACGGAAGTCTCAACTTCCTCTTCGACCGCAAGGGTGTCTTTGTCATTCCCCGCAAACCCGACATGGACATCGAGGCACTGGAGATGGAGCTTATCGACGGCGGCCTTGAAGAGATGGAAGCCGACGACGAGTACCTCACCCTCTACACCGCCTACGAGGACTTCGGCAACATGGTGAAGATGCTCGAGGACAAGGGCATCGAGTGCGAAAGCGCCGAGTTGCAGCGCATCCCCAACACCACCCGCCAGATTGACCCCGAGTCCATCCGCAAGGTGCTGCGCATCATCTCCATCCTCGAAGAGGACGACGATGTAACCAATGTCTACCACGACATGGAAATCCCCGACGACTTCGAGGAAGAATAACCCACGATGAAACTTTTTCTCGTGCCGACACCGGTAGGGAACCTCGGCGACATGACCTTTCGTGGCGTCGAGGTTCTTAAATCGGTAGACCTCATCCTGGCCGAGGACACACGCACCTCGCGCGTGCTCCTCCAGCACTACGGCATCAACACCCCCCTGCAAAGCTACCACATCTTCAACGAGCACCAAAGCGTCGCCTCCATCGTCGAACGCCTCCTCGCCGGGCAGACCCTGGCCGTCATCACCGATGCCGGCACTCCCGGCATCAGCGACCCGGGCTTCCTCCTGGTGCGCGAAGCCGTCAAGGCGGGCGTCGAGGTGGAATGCCTTCCGGGTGCCACTGCCTTTGTGCCTGCACTGATCGACAGCGGCCTTCCCTGCGACCGCTTCCTCTTCCTCGGATTCCTGCCCCACAAGAAAGGTCGCCAGACCGCCCTGCGCCAGCTCGCCTCCGAAAGCCGCACCATGGTCGTCTACGAAAGCCCCTACCGCCTGCTGAAACTGCTCGAAGAGCTGTCCGGCACACTGGGCGGCGACCGCCGGCTGTCGGTCAGCCGCGAAATCAGCAAGCTCCACGCCGAGACCTTCCGCGGCACCGTGGCCGAAGCCCGCGCCCATTTCAGCCAGAACGAAGTGCGGGGCGAGATTGTAGTTGTCGTTGCCGGAAACGACCTCTGACCCGTTCCATTCCACAACCCTCACCAATCAACAACCAACCATGCCACTCAGCGTTTTCATCTTCCGGCTGGCCTGTGCCCTGATTGCAGGCATCGCCATCGGCACCCAGCGCGAACTGCGTCAGCACCAGGCCGGCCTCACCACCAACTCGCTTGTCGCCGTCGGTGCGTGCATCTTCATCCTCATCAGCGAAAGCGTCATCATGTCGGCCCGGGCTGCAGGAGGCCCCGTAAACAACGACAACCTGCGCGTCCTCTCCCAGGTGGTAACCGGCATCGGGTTTCTCGGTGCAGGCGTAATCATGAAAAACGGCATCACCATCCACGGCCTTTCGTCGGCGGCCACCATCTGGTGCTCGGCGGCCGTGGGCTGCCTCTGTGGCTATGGCTTCTGGCGCGAAGCACTCATAGCCGTCGGCGTCATTCTTCTTATCAACTGGGGACTGAAAGGCATCGAAATTGCCATCAAGAAGCGCCACCGGCAGGACAACAGCCAGTAGCGCCCGCCCCTCACGCCACCCCTTCCCTATTCCTCGTCCAGCACGCGGTCGATGCGTTCCAGCACCATCTCGGGTGTGATGGCTTGCAGGCAGCGATAGTCGCCATGGCGGCAGGGTCTGCTGCCATAGGCCGAGCAGGGCTGGCAGGGCAGTCCCGCACAGAGGGCGTTGCTCCGCGCCTGTCCGTAGCCGTAGAAGCCCCCGTCGGGGTGTGTGGCACCCCAGATGCTCACCACCGGCACACCCGCCGCCGAGGCGAAATGCATGTTGGCCGAATCCATGCTGACCATCAGAGCCAACGTCTGCATCAGTTCCAGCTCTTCGCTGAAGGTCAGCCTGCCTGCCACCGACACCACCCTCGGGTAGAGCGCCGCCCAGCGGTCGAGCACCGGGGCTTCCCCGACACCGCCGAAGAGCACCACCCTGCGTCCCCGCCCGGCCAGCATGGCCACCAGCCGCTCGGTGTGCTCCAGAGGCCATATCTTGCCTGTGTGCTGTGCAAACGGAGCCACCCCGATGGCGCCGCCGCTCCGGCCTGCCGGCACTTCAACAGGGGTCAGGTCGACCGGCTGCAGCCCCATGCGGCGGAACACGTCGCCATAGCGCTCATACTGCGGACGGCGCACCTTGTGCCACAGCCCGTGCGTCATCAGCCAGCGGCTCCAACGTCCCTTGCGGAGCCCCGTGATGCGGAAGCCCAGGTGCAGCCTGCTCCATTCGTGCAGCCGCAGCCTGCCCAGCGCCCACCCCACGCGGTTCACCACATGCATGTCGGCCACGGCATCGGCACCCACCGACTGCAACTGCCGATAGATGGCTCCCGCCGACTGCTTCTTGCAGACACCGAGGAAACCCACATTCTCCACTCCGCCGAACAGCGGTTCCAGCCGCGGCGGCGCCGCCACGGTGAACAGCACTCCGGGATTGGCCTGTGCATAGGCCTTCACCACCGGAGCCAGCAGAGCCACGTCGCCCAGCGCCGACAGCCTCACCACCAACACGTGCTTCACCGCGAGCCTGCCTCCGTTTTCCGCCCCGCCGCCTGCCCCCGGCCGTAGAGCATGGGGTTGAGCGACGGGTCGTTGTACATCTTCATCTGGCGGTAGAGCCGCATCACCCTCCGTCCTGCGCCGAGGTCGTCAATCAGCTGGTCGATGGCCAGCGTCAGGTCGGCCCGCTGCGCCAGCAGCACCTCAAGCTTCGCCCCGCAGCGTGCACGGTGGTCGGCGTCGCCGCGGTGCGCTTCGATGTCGAAATGGTACACCTTGAGCGCCAGTATCGACAGGCGGTCCACCGCCCAGGCTGGAGTCTCGGTGTTGAGGCGGGCGCCGGGCTGCACCTCCACACTGCCGAAGCGCGACATGTACCAGTCGTCTATGCGCTCCACCAAGTCGGTGCGCCGCTGGTTGCTCCGGTCGATGCGCCGCTTGAGTTGCAGCGCCTCGGCGGGGTCCACGTCGGCGGGGCGCACCAGGTCTTCGAGGTGCCACTGCACGGTGTCCACCCACGACTTTTCCCAAAGCAGCGCTTCCATCGTCCCCTCTCCGTAGGGGCACTCCGTGGCCGCATCCACCGAATCCCTGCGGTGGTAGTCTATTATCTGCCTCTCGAAGAGGCCATACATCTCGTTTGCATTCATAATATCTATTGTAACGCCACCCCGGCGCGTTTATTGTGCGCCGCCTGCCGCAGGGTGTACGGCGGCGGGTCAGGGGGCTATGCGGTCGCCGCAGAAGTCCTTGCGGCGGCAGGCGCGGCAGTGCGTGCCTCTGAACACCGAGTCGAAGTGGTCGGCGGCGGCATCGACCAGCCGCGGCTCGTCGGTGAGTATGCCTCCCTCGAAGTTGCGCGCCCCCTCGCCCTTCATGCCTATGCCCGCCCCGGTGAGGTTGGCCGACCCGATGTAGGCCACGGCGCAGTCGAATATCATCAGCTTGAAGTGCACCCTCGGGCAGAGCCTCCGCTGCAGGCCGGTGCGGAGCCCTGCATAGCGGTCGAAATCGGCCCTGAAGTTGTCGCCCGGCTCCTTGGCGTGCAGCAGGTGCACCTCCACGCCGCGCTCCAGGCAGTACTGCATCACGGCGACGTCGCAGGCAATGACGGCCGAGATGCCGGCCTCGCGGGCAGCGTCGACAATCTGACGCATCGTCGGGATGTCGCCGTCGTAGATGATGGTGTTCACGGTAAGGTAGGTCTTCACGCCTGCCTCACGGCACGTAGCGGCAATCTCGCGCAGGTCGTCAATCGTGAAATGATTGGCCGAGTGGGAGCGCATGTTCAGCTGGCCGATGCCGAAGTAGACGCTGTCGGCACCTGCCTGCAGCGCAGCCACAAGGGAGTCGCGCGAACCGACGGGCGCCATGATTTCAAAGTCTCTTATATCCATTTGGCTGCAAAGGTACGAAGAAATTTAGAATTAAGGATTAAGAATTAAGAGAATTTTTGTAATTTTGCACCCGATGAAACAATTCGCATTCTTCGCACTCTGCATCCTGCTCTTAGGAAGCTGCGGGAAACAGGAGCCCAAGCACTTCACCCACGAAGTGCTGAACCGTATGACACCCATCAAAGACCAGGGGGACAGTGAGACTTGCTGGATCTACGCCATGCTGGCCGCCATCGAAACGGAACATCTCAGCTGGGGCGACTCTGTGAACCTCTCACCTTATTATATAGAGAAGATGCTGGAGCAGGAGCCCGATGCCCCAAAGAGCAAACGGGGCGAGTGTACCACCCTGCTCCGACTGATTCAGAAATACGGTATTGTGGGCTATGATGCTATGCGGAAGATAGAGACACCCGCCCCAAAATGGGTGTTCATGCTGGGAGCCACCTACACACCACAGGAGTTTGCCCGTAGTGTCTGCAGACCTGACGAATATATCGCACTCATCTGTGACGACAGCAAGCCCTATTATGAGGAGACGGAATACGATGTTCCAGACAACTGGCTGCACGACCGCTATCTGAACATCCCCATGGACTCACTGTTCGCCAAGACAGAACGGGCCGTAAGAGCCCATCATGGTGTCTGCTGGGAAGACAGCGGCCACGCTATGGCCATCGTAGGCATCGCCCATGACGATGCCGGGGAGCAATACTTCATCATGAAGAACTCATGGGGCACCGACCGTCCGCACGGAGGTCTGGACTACATCTCCTTTGACGACTTCCGTAAGAAGACCGTCGCCATCGAAATGACAAAGGAAGCATTTAAAATAACAACGGATTCCACGGATTAAACGGATGGCTCTTGAGCAATATCCGTGAAATCCGTGAAATCCGTTGTTAAGAGTATTCCTTGTTCAATTTCCAAGTGACACCGTCCTTCGTGTCTTTTACCTCAAAGCCGGCAGCAGCCAGCTCGTCGCGGATCTTGTCAGAGGTGGCCCAATCCTTGTCGGCTTTTGCTTTGGCTCTCAGCTCCAGCACCATGTCGACCACCTTGCCGTAAGCCTCCTCACGGGCATCGTTTGAGCCCGAGTTGTCGGCCTTCAGTCCGAGAATGTCGAAGGCGAAGAGATGCATAGTCTCCTTCAACTCTGCGAGACAGTCGCCGCAGATAGTGGCCTTGTGGTCTACGAGCTTGTTCACCACGGTGCAGGCCTCGAAGAGGTTGCTGATTACTTGCGGGGTGGCGAAATCGTCGTTCATCGCGTCGTAGCACTTCTGGCGCAGGCTCTTCACCACCTTCTCCGTCTCCGGGTCGCAAGCCTTTGACACCTTGATACGCTCCAGGTCGTTGATACCGTTCAACAGCTTCTCCAGTCCCTTCTCGGCAGCCTGCAGAGCCTCGTTCGAGAAGTCCACGGTGCCACGATAGTGGGCTGAGAGGATGAAGAAGCGGATGGTCATCGGCGAGTAGGCCTTCTCGAGCTTCTCGTGGTTGCCCGTGAAGAACTGTTCGAGGGTAATAAAGTTACCCAACGACTTACCCATCTTCTGTCCGTTGATAGTAATCATATTATTGTGCATCCAGTACTTCACGGCCTGATGTCCCATCGAGCCCACAGCCTGTGCAATCTCACAGTCATGGTGGGGGAACACGAGGTCCATACCGCCACCGTGG
>ERZ842401.8006-NODE-8006-length-10578-cov-3.990877_pt1 | contig 10578 bp, 9 predicted proteins | sample MGYA00521270_ERZ842401 | MGnify/ENA primary metagenome ERZ842401 (study PRJEB31892, sample SAMEA3878208) | bioreactor metagenome | biome: Moose rumen | place: Sweden | collected 2011-10 | study: EMG produced TPA metagenomics assembly of the PRJEB12797 data set... | reverse complement strand
TTGCCTCCTGAACTACAACGACAGCGTTGACCGCGTAAGAAAATGGCTCACAGTCAAGAACATCTATAAGGCTCTTGCCAAAAGTTAGCATCAATACGCGTAATAACTGCATCAACTACTACCAGCTTGATACCTGCTGTCGGCTTGATTACTAGCTGGCATTTAAACTCTCCTCGCTGGACACTCTCTGGAATATTCAGCTTCGCGTCGTCAAGACTGTCCGCATTTTGTGCGCATAATATCCTGTAATCGTCGAATCATCCTTGCGCCTTCCACTATTAGCATTTACTTCTCGCAGTAATGAGGCCTGACGCTGTAAGGTCTGCGCTCCACAGCAAAACACAGCTCCGTAAACCAGCTAACTCGGCATGTGTATACGCTCCCTTGCCAAGCCTGAAATCAACTGCTTCCTGTAGTGTCAAATCAAATGTTAGAAGTTGTGCTTACCTGCGGAGGAGTCTTTTATTTCCCTTACAGCAGCCTGCTCACGAAAAAGTTTTATCAATGCTCGTGTAGTTTACTCAATCATGCTTGAAATATACTCCCTATTGCCTGAACGTATATCTCTGCAGCTTTGGCCTTGAACTCCGAGCTTAACATCACAGGCAGGATAAACAGTCCATGCGGAATATGTATGTGCTGCGTCGAGGCTCTCAGGTGCAGTCCTTGATGATGAAAATATGCCCTCATTTATTATGCACACGAACTCGTGAACTTTTGCAATATCGACCTCTTTTGAAAACATAGGGTGCTGTAATGGCTACGTTGAATTTCCTGCTGCCTTCTGGAAGCCCAGTAGAGATTCAGGAGTCCGCTGCTGAGGCTGAAAGAGTACTGGACAATAAGCCGTATTTGAAGTCTGACAAGTGGCTCAATAAGTTTATGGTTAAGGCTCTTGCATCTCTCGATGATAAACCCGTGCCCAAGAATGAGGGAAAAGCTATATCCGAAATCATGAAGGCCGGAAACAATCTTAAAGTAGATATTAATTTGATGACGACGGACATTACGCAGCTATAGACGGCCACACAGTAGAGATTGATGCTTGGCGGCGTGCTGAGATTTTCTTCGGAGACGGAAAGACCAGGCCAAGTACAACAAAACGGCTAGAGAATGACATTACGTTACAGAATAGGCATCGGTATTATTGCTAACATTGCTCCTAACACGATAACTACCATTAGAGGTATTGCCGGGCATGTGTCAGGCAATAAATTTGCTGTGCGGGTAACAAATTCTGATTTGGCTTCGGGAGGGGCTACACGCTGAAAGTTCGGAGAGCATAAACCTGTGGGCATCCCGCTTCTTTGAGACGCAGAATCGTTGCGTTACTCAGCAGGATTACGAAACATCCACAACTAACTTAAATGGCATCTGCAAAGCTAAAGCTGTTGTTCATGAGCAATCCGGCAAGGCTGGCGTGAACATTTCGGTGAAGTCAGTTATATCCGTTAATGAGCGTTGTGATAATATACCAGCAAAATTTTCTTAACGAAGGGAGAAACTTTCATCATGTCTCAGCTAAATTACGACGTACTCAAACACTCAGGCTACACCGGCTACATCCTCCGCAACGCCCCAGAAAAGATAATGCAGTTCGGTGAAGGCAATTTCCTGCGCGCATTCGTCGACTACTTCTTTGACATCGCTAACGAAAAAGCAGGCTTCAACGGCAAAGCAGTACTAGTTCAGCCCATAGCCTCCGGACTAACTGACCTCATCAATCAGCAGGAAGGCCTATACACTCTCTACCTCCGCGGCTCAGAGAAAGGACAGAAAATCGACAGCAAACGCGTCATCTCTTCATGCTCACGAGCCATCAACCCATACGCTCCTAACGGCTGGCAGTCAGTCCTCGACCTCGCAAAGTCTCCTGCTCTGGAAATCGTCGTCAGCAACACTACAGAGGCCGGCATAGTCTACGATCCCTCCTGCAAGTGCGACGATATCCCTCCCTCGAGTTTCCCGGCCAAGCTCACTAGAGTGCTCTACGAACGCTTCAAGGCAGGACTCCCCGGACTCGTTATCCTGAGCTGCGAACTCATAGACAATAACGGCAAAGAGTTACTCTCCTGCGTCAACAAGCACATTGACGACTGGGGACTCGGCTCGGACTTCAAGGACTGGGTGAACACACAGAATATATTTTGCTCGACGCTCGTCGACCGCATAGTCCCCGGCAGAATCAGAGACCCTCAGGAACTCGCTGCACTGAATCAGGCTAACGGCTACGAGGATGCCTTACTTGATGTCGGAGAAGTCTTCGGAGTGTGGATAATCGAAGGCCCGGCAGGACTTGAGGACAAATTACCCTTCAAGAAAGCTGGCGTTAATGTTCACGTAGTCCCTGATGTTACGCCCTACAAGAAGCGCAAGGTCAGAATCCTTAACGGTGCTCATACTGGATTTGTGCCCGGAGCGTACTTGGCCGGGTTTGACATTGTGAGGGACTGCATGAATGATGACATAATACGCGGCTTCATGAACAAGATGCTCTATGACGAAATAATCCCGACTCTGCCTCTTGACAAACAGGACTTAACGAATTTTGCTGAGGCTGTGCAGGACAGGTTCAACAATCCGTTCGTGAATCATGAGCTTATGAGCATATCCCTCAACTCTACGTCGAAGTGGCGTGCTCGTAACATGCCGAGTTTCCTTGAGTACGTTGATGCGAAAAAATCACTACCTCCGTGCCTGACGATGAGCCTTGCTGCCTACATAGCGTTTTACTCAAGCGATATTCAGGAACTCACGGAAAAGGGTTTAGTGTGTTCACGAGGAAAGAATACGTATACTGTGAGCGATGACCGCTGGGTGCTGGAGTTCTATTTTGCGCACAAAGATGATGAGCCAGAAGCTCTGGTGAATGCAGTCCTGACGAATAAGGACATGTGGGGACAGAACCTCACGGAGATTCCCGGCCTCGAAGCGGAAATAGTGAAAGACCTGAAGATGATTCGAGCTGAGGGAGCAAAAGCAGCGTTTGCCTATGCGATGAAGTCATAATATCTTCACAGCGCATGACGATAATGCTTCTCAGGAGGTGCATATCATGACACATAAACTTGCGGTAATAATACTTGCTGTAGTGCTTGCGGTCGGCTTAACGGCTCAGGCGTGGGCTTCTCCTGCTGAAGTCATCAACAATTTTGCGTTCAGTGCGGCCAAGATTCTTGGGAACAATGGAGGGAGCTGGTTTTTCTCGCCGTTCAGCATAATATCAGCTTTCGGGATGGCCTATGCTGGAGCTTCTGGGAAAACTGCTCAGGAGATGGAACAGGCACTAGGTTTCACGCCGGAACTTCACGGAGAGTTAGGAAACTTTGTGCAGGACGTAACAGGTTCAGGCAGTATCTCATCAGCAAATAGAGTATGGCTGAATACCGGTCTGACATTGCGCAAAGAGTATCAGGACGATTTGTACTTGTACTACAGGAGCAGGGCTGAAGTTCTGAACATCACAGACGAGCCTGAAGAGTCCCGAAAAGTCATAAACGACTGGGTGAGCGGTAAGACGAACGGAAAGATTCAGGACTTATTGCAGAAACTTGACCCCACAACACGAATGATAATCACTAACGCAGTGTACTTTAATGCGGAATGGATGTACAAGTTCGACAAGGAAGCTACGAGTCCGGAAAAGTTCACTGACGGGGAGAAAGTGTCAGAAGTCCCGATGATGAAGATAAACCGGAATTACTCTTACGGTGAGTTTGACGGAGTGAAGGTGATTCAGCTTCCCTACAAGGAACGCAGGCTCTCAATGGTTGCTGTGCTTCCTCCTGAAGATAAGCCCGATGCATTGAGCGGACTTGATGCGGAGACTCTGACTCAGTGGCTGGGTAAGCTGAAGACGTACAAGGTAGATTTGTGGCTGCCGAAGTTCAAGACTGAGAAGAGATACCAGCTTGCTGACATGTTCAAGGCACTTGGAGTGAGACAGGCATTTACGGACGCGGCGGACTTTTCTGGGATAACAGAGAGTGAGCAGCTAAAGATTGATGCAGTGATTCACCAGACGTTTATTGAGGTAGACGAGGAGAAGACAGAAGCAGCAGCAGCTACGGCAATAACGATGGTACGAGCGACTGCGATGCCTCCGGCTTTGACACCGAGAGCGGAATTTCATGCAGACAGACCATTTACGTATTTCATTGTGGACAACGTAACAGGAACGATATTATTTATGGGACGGCAGACGTTCTAGAGAAAAGTAAATCCTCCCTCAGAAAACGGGGGAGGTTATTTTTTTGCATACACTTACTTCACGAACAATCTTTTAACTCTTTTCAGCACGGCATACGTTCTGGGGATAACACGTCTAAGCCACATCTTAAAGAAGGCTGATTTAGCGGTGTCCTCACTGAACAAGAAGTACTTCAGCCGCCGCTCATACTTCAGAGCAGGATAATCATCAGCATTTACTGGACTGTCAGACTTGATAATTATCATCAATGTATCGTTGCAGCCGTCCCAGTCTTTGGGAGCGTCGAGGGATGGCACACCTCCTACAGTAGCGTTAATGACCTGAAAGCCTCCCCATTTAGCCAGTGCTCTGAAGCCGTCAGAAAAGTATCTGTAACAGTCAGTAGGGTATCTATGCTCATCAATAGCTAGCGGAGCGTGAATGCAGGCAATACCTCCCTGCTTGAGCTTACTGTAGATGAGCTTTATTGTCAGCCAGGGATATTCTATATGCTCGAAAGCGTTTGCGGAGATTACGAAGTCGAAGCTCTCGTCCGGGACGTTATCCCAGTTGTATGGGTCATTCATGACTACATCGACGTTAGGGCCTGCCTCAATGTCAAGACCTGTATACTCTGCGTCAGTGCCATCGAATAGCGGCTTCATGCACCCGTTGACGTTATAGCTTCCGACATCGAGGACTTTGACTTTGCCTTTGCCCTTGACGTAATTATCAACGAACCAAGACATTCTTACCATTGCGCTTGTATGCATGTGCTAATCCCTCCCATAAGCAGGCAGACACAAAAACGCAACAAAAAGTCCCGCAAGATTTTTCCTGCAGGATATGTTATAATCTAAGTTTCTGTCTGGATTTACGAGTAGACTAGTATGGCGTGATGCGTGATGCGTGATGCGTGATGCGTGATGCGTGATACGTGATTATACACAGATGTTATCATTGCGTCAATACCTTCCTTGAAATTTCGCCAATTATACCATAGGCTAACACTGTTAATCCCTCAATAAGTGCTTCAGCCTGTAAAACAATCTTGGCTGCCATGCCTTCATAAATATCTTCAACGAATTGTAGAGATTATGCTTTACTGCCGTACTCTCGACATGTTCCTTGAGGTGTCTCTGGAAATCAAGCGCAACACAGAAAAATTCATACTGTTCCGGTGAATAATACTTCTTGATAACTGCGCTTATAGCCTCTAAGTCTTCCGGCTTCACTTCAGATTTCCAAGGGATAAGCAGACTCTCAAAGAGTGTGTTCACGTACTTCATTGTAATATCAGACACCTTGAATGCGCCGATATTTGAAGGCAGTCCCTCATAGTCGGGCACAGGAGAGAACTTTTCATCTGACACCACATGACTGAACAGGTAACGGCAGGCTAAGTGGCTGCGCTGTCTCATTCCCAGATATTCCAGAGTAATATCATGAAGGATTGTGTACGAGCCGCTTTGCTTCATAAACGGCAAAACGCACAGGAAGTTCAAGGTCTCCCAAGGATGAATGTGTACGGTGTCGAGCACAAGAAGGTCAATATCTCCTCCTACAGCCTCAATGTAACGTGAGCAGTCTCCTCCTCTGAATATCTGCCACTTGTCCATAAACTGGGGGAATTGTTCTTCAACTAGAAAGCCGGTCAGCTTTTGTTTGTCAGTGTATGACTGTTCAACATAATCCATAGAGTACAGCTTTGCGCCTTCAACATCAGATATTGCGTTAAGGATTAATGCGCTTCCTCCGCCGTTGAATACCCCTACCTCTAGGACTTTCTGGGGCTTTAGAGCGCGTACAACACCGTTCATGAAGTAGCGTTCATTTCTGTCCATCAGGGAATACTGCGCTATAACGTCATATATCGGGGCTAGCTTTTCCCGTTCAAAGTCTTCATAGTGCTGGTTATTCTGTGATAAGGTTAAAATTGTGGGTTGCTCGTTGCTCGTTGCTCGTTGCTCGTTGCTCGTGGCTCAATTATGAGCTTATCAAACAGTTTTGTCAACGTTATTTACCTCATTTCTTGGGAATTTATGTCGCTGAAAGTATATCATCATTCTGCAGGAACTTCACCACAAATTCCCGTAGCTCACCTATTCCTTCTCGCTTCTCCGCTGACGTAATCACCGGCACATCATACGAATACAGCCCATCACGAATATATCCATCACGCGTACTCTTCCATTTGCCGCGCGCTATCTTGTCCGCCTTCGTGAATACTACAAATATATTTTTCCCGCAGACTCGTATCCAGTCCTGAAGGTCTTTATCGTTCTTCAACAGTCCGTGCCGGAAATCTACAAGGTGCAGCACAAGCCTCAAGCTCTCTCGACCACGCATATACGCATTCACGAGCCTCTGCCAATCATTGCGCTCACTCCCGCTCCTCTTAGCGTATCCATAGCCAGGAAGGTCAACAATCCTAATCTCGCCTTCAGGAGTCTCCGCACGGTAAAAATTTATGCTCCGTGTCTTGCCGGGAGTCTGCCCGGTCTTGGCCAGCTTCGTGCTGAGAAGTGCATTAATCAGTGAGGATTTCCCTACGTTCGAGCGTCCTGCTATTGCGAACTCAGGAAGAGTATTATCCTGCGGGATAAGCTGATCAGGCCTGAAACATGTCGCCTCAAGCCTGACGTTCCGAAAAATTATCTCAGTCATGCAATAACTGTTCCAGCGGTATGCTCGCGTTCTCTACAAACTCCGGAGTAATCACTAACTTCTTTCCGGCCTTCTCAACATCAGGCAGTGAAGGCAGTTCGTACTCAATGTCAAGCATAATATTCTCCATGATCGAGCGCAGTCCTCTAGCACCAGTCTTCCGGGCTTCGGCCAAGTCCGCAATCTTCTCAAGTGCTGCAGGCGTAAACTCCAGCCTCACCTTGTCCATCTCAAGCATCTTGCTGTACTGCTTCACGAGCGCATTTTTCGGTTCCTGAAGTATCCTGATGAACGCTTCCTTGTCCAGATCCTCCAGCGCAACAAGCACAGGTATCCTCCCCACAAGCTCCGGAATAAATCCATACGTTACCAAGTCTTCGGGCTGTACTTTGCTGAGAATCTCATAGCTCCCGGACTTCTTGGCCGCTAATTCCCCTCCGAAACCTATGGACTTTTGCAGCTCCCTTCTCGCTACAATAGGCTCTAATCCGTCAAAAGCTCCGCCACATATGAAGAGTATGTTTTCCGTGTTTATCTGTATGAAGTCTTGATGAGGGTGTTTGCGTCCTCCTTTGGGAGGAATGTTCGAGATAGTCCCCTCCAGAATCTTCAGCAATGCCTGCTGCACTCCCTCGCCTGATACGTCGCGCGTTATTGATGTAGATTCCGACTTGCGGGAAATCTTGTCTATCTCGTCAAGGTAGATTATTCCTCTCTCTGCTGCCTTCATGTCGTAATCAGCAGCCTGAAGCAGTCTCACGAGGATATTCTCCACGTCCTCGCCTACATAGCCCGCCTCAGTGAGTGTAGTAGCATCCGCAATCGCAAAAGGTACGTTGAGTTTCCGCGCCAATGTCTGAGCTATAAGGGTCTTTCCTGAACCCGTCGGCCCAAGCAAAAGCACATTGCTCTTCTGGAGTTCTACATCAGCATTCTTCTGCTCAAGGTTATTCTTGATTCTCTGGTAGTGATTGTACACGGCAACAGAGACTACCTTTTTTGCCCGCGCCTGGCCTATAACGTACTGGTCAAGGTAATCACTCAGTTCACGCGGCTTTATGCTCGTAATGCTCCCTTTGGGCTGCTTCCTAGTGAATGTGTCGGAGGTATCCTCTAGATAAAACGGCTCCAGCACTCCAGACTTAGGCTGTACATGCTGATGCTGGGTCATCATTATGCTGCACAAAGCTATACACTGATCGCATATCCTGACTCCTCCGCCCTGACCCTCGAACATTTCATCTACTTCTTCGCTGGTCTTTCCGCAGAATGAGCACCGTTCTTCTTTCTTGGGAGGCGTAGTGTTCTTATTGTCCGGCATCTGTCTGTCTTGCCTCAATTATTTTGTCGATAAGCCCGTATTTCAGTGCTTCGCCGGCTGTCATGTAGTTATCCCTGTCCGTATCTCTGGCTACTGTCTCGTAGTCCTGTCCGGTGTGAGAAGCTAATATCCTGTTCATTCGCTCCTTAGTCTTGATGATGTTCTTGGCCTGAATCTCGATGTCGCTGGCCTGACCTCTTGCTCCTCCTAAGGGCTGGTGAATCATTATCTCCGCGTTCGGAAGGGCTAAACGTTTCCCCTTTGCTCCTCCGGCTAAGAGAACAGCTCCCATGCTCGCGGCGAGTCCTACGCAGATTGTCGATACCTGCGGGCGGATGTACTGCATTGTGTCATAGATTGCGAGTCCGGCAGTAACGCTCCCTCCCGGGCTGTTGATGTAGAGGTTAATAGCCTTGTCGGGGGCCTCGCTCTCAAGGAAAAGAAGCTGCGCAACAATAGAGTTAGCTACGTCGTCAACTATCTCTGTGCCGAGAAAAATTATCCTGTCCTTAAGGAGTCGGCTGTATATGTCGTAACTCCGTTCACCCCGTCCTGTCTGCTCGATAACGTAAGGAATGTAGTACGGCATTAGGCGTTATTCTCCTGATTCTGAGGCTGTGTGAGTTCGCTGACTTCCTTAACGGTCATGTGTGAGATGAGTGCGTCTGCAATTTTCCCCCAGCGCAATTCATCAACGAGGCGGTCTAACTGCTGCCTGTTCTCGTAAAAGAATTTCGCAACGAATCCCTTGCTCACGTTAAGCTGTTTTGCCCTGCGCTCAAACTCTGCGTCTAAATCCTCCTGCTCAAGGTGAACATCGTATTTCTTGGCCGCTGCGTCCATCACTAACACATTCTTGACGGCTGACTCTGCTCTGTCGTGAAGCAGCTTATCATAGCCCTTCCTGCCCTCTTCAGTGTCGAGTCCGTATGCTTCCTCAAGGCTGACGTTGTTATCTTTTGCCCAGTGTTCATCATCATGGCGCATTGAGTGAGCCTGACGCTCTATGAGGTTATCGGGGATCTCTACTTTTGAGGCGTTCATGACCATTTCTACGGCCCGGCTCTGAAGGTCTGTGCGTGAGGTCTCGGCGACTTCTGCTTCCAAGTCCCTGCGGAGTCTCGCTCTGAAGGCTTCGTTGTCCTTAATGTCGGTGTCCTGACCGAACACGTTTTTGTAGAACTCCTCGTTCATCTCCGGCAAAACATACTCGGAGACTCCCTCAATCTTCATGTTATAGCGTACGCGTTTACCTGCTAATGCCCTGTCAGAGTGGCCAAGCTCTACATCAAACACTGCGCTGACTTCTTCACCCTTTGACTTTCCTATGAGTGCTTCGCGTACTTGAGGGCGTATTGTCTCGTCGGCAAGGTTGATTTTCTCGTGAGTAGCTTCTGGCTTGGGCTGGTCTGCGGTCTCTGAACCGTCCTCGTTTATTGTCCGGATTGTCAGCTCAATATCTGCGAGGTCTCCGTCCTGTATGGGTCTGTCTATAGGCTTGATGTCGGCGAGCTGAATCTGGACTCTCTTAGCGAGCTTGTCTACTGCCTCATCATTCACGGTGCTGATGACTTTCTCAATCTCCATGCTGTCAACTTCTGGGAGTTCCACTTCAGGACGAACCTCAAACACTAATTCTCCTGTTACGTCTTTGCCTTCCTCTATTTTTGCGTCGAGCTTGAACTCCGGAGAGTCCAGCGGGTCGAGTTCGTAATCGTCGATCATCTGCTTAATCTGGTCAGGCATAATCTTGTCGAGAGCCTCATTGTAGATAGCGTCGCGTCCGAATCTCATTTCCAGCACTGAACGCTTGATGTGTCCCTTACGGAAACCGGGAATGCTTACCTTCTGTGATAATTCGGTGAGTGTTTTGTTGAGGGCTTTGGTGAATTCGCTGGCTTCGATTTCGAGTTTAATGCGGACAATATTTTTTTCCTGCCCCAGCAATTCTGTTCTCATTGTAAATTCAGGACTCCTTTGTGAAATTGCAAATTGCCCTGAACAACTAACAGGGCATAATAATAGATATAGTTGAAATTGGGGAAATTCTATCACAAAACGGGGGGGCTGTAAAAAATCGCAAAGTCTCTCAAATATGCTACACAGAAAAATGAATCACTGCACTATAATAGCCTCATTCTTAATTTTCAGGAGGATATTATTCATGAGTAAACTTGATGTTCCGTACAAGATTTACCTTGACGAGAAAGACATTCCTACAGCTTGGTACAACGTCCGCGCAGACATGAAGACAAAGCCCGCTCCCCTCATTCATCCCGGCACGCTTAAGCCCTTAAAGTTTGAGGAGATGCAGCCTATTTTCTGCGACGAGCTTATACGTCAGGAGCTTGATGATGACACTGCATACATTCCCATTCCTGAGGAGATACTGAACTTCTAC
>ERZ842401.8005-NODE-8005-length-10579-cov-4.248195_pt1 | contig 10579 bp, 12 predicted proteins | sample MGYA00521270_ERZ842401 | MGnify/ENA primary metagenome ERZ842401 (study PRJEB31892, sample SAMEA3878208) | bioreactor metagenome | biome: Moose rumen | place: Sweden | collected 2011-10 | study: EMG produced TPA metagenomics assembly of the PRJEB12797 data set... | reverse complement strand
CTATAAACTAGTTTGAAAATCTGCTATAATACGTGGTATTAGAACTTTTGCGGAATATGGTTCTGCATTTTTAAGGATAAACAAATGGCAATCGATAAATGGGAAATCGTAATCGGGTGCGAGATTCACACTCAGCTTTTGACAAAAACTAAGGCGTTCTGTGCCTGTGAGAACCGCTACGGGGGAATGCCTGACACTCGCGTGTGTCCTGTTTGTCTTGGACTTCCTGGAGCTATGCCCCGCGTTTCCAAGGGCTATGTGGAGCTGGGCGCGGTTGCGGGTCTTGCCTTGAACTGCGACATCGCAAGCTACACCAAATTTGACCGCAAGCACTATTTTTATCCTGACCTTGCAAAAGGCTACCAAATCACGCAGTACGACCTTCCGCTTTGCACGGACGGCTTTGTTGACCTTCCGCTGGTGCATTTTCCAAAGGACGAGCAGCCGGGTGGCTCCAAGTTCCGTCCAAAGAACTTTATCGGCGAGGACTGCATTATAGACGGAAAATACCGCCGCGTCCGTATTGAGCGCATTCACCTTGAGGAAGACGTAGGTAAGTCGCTCCACCTTGAAGGAAAGCATTCATACATTGACTACAACCGCTGCGGAACTCCGCTCATAGAAATTGTAACAAAGCCCGACATGTCAAGCCCGGACGAGGCAGCATTGTTCATGCAGACCGTTCAGGAAATCCTCCGCTATGTAAAGGTTACTAAGGGTAACCTTGAGGAAGGAAACATGAGGTGCGATGCGAACATCAACCTCAATGTCTGGGAGGACGGAAAGCTTTATCACACTCCTATTTCAGAAATCAAGAACTTGAACAGTTTTAAGGCTATCCGCGAGGCTTGTACTTACGAGGCAAGTCGCCAGCTTAAAGAATTCCAGGAAGACAGGCAGGAATTCAACCCAGGATTTAAGGTTACCATGGGTTGGGACGAAGCCAAGGGCGAGACCGTAGTTCAGCGTACAAAGAACAGCTTCGTTGACTACCGCTTTACGACCGAGCCTGACATCAAGCCGTTTACCGTAAGCACGGAGCTTGTAGAAGCCGCGGCCGAAAGGGTAGGCGAGCTTCCTGAGCAGAAGCGAATCAGATTCCAGGAAGAATTCGGCCTTACTCAGTTTGACTCAGAGGTTCTTACTGGCACTCGCGACCTTTCTCTTTGGTTTGAGGATGCCGCAAGCCAGTCCAAGAGTCCTAAGAGGGTTGCAAACCTCATCATCGCAGAGCTGCTTGCCGTTTTGAACGAGAACAAAGAGACCATTCTTGATGTAAAGCTTACTCCAAAGCACATCGCAGAGCTTGCAGATGCCCTTGAGGACAAAAAAATCACCTCAAAGCAGGGAAAAGAAGTCTTTGCCGAGATGCTTGAGACAAACAAGCTTCCTTCTGCTATCATCAAGGAAAAAGGGATGGAAGTCGTTACGGACAGCGGCGCAATCGAAAAAATCGTTGATGATGTAATAGCCGCAAATCCAAAGGCAATCGAAGATTTTAAGAAAGGTAAGACGAATGTAGTGGGCTGGCTCATGGGGCAGGTCATGAAGGCTTCTCAAGGCAAGGCAAACCCAGGTCAGGCCACCAAGATGATAAACGAAAAGCTTTCCAAGCTGTAAGTTTTATGACGAATATTGATTTTTTAGCACAGGAAATTTTTTCTCGCTACGGCAATGTAAAGCGTGCCCGCGGTTGCTTTTTGTACACCGCTAAGGGAGTTCGCCTTACCGACCTTTATCAGGAAGGCGGACGGGCAATCCTTGGATGGGGCGGAGGCACTGCATTCACCATGTTCAAGAATACTATGAACCGAGGCGTAACAGGTAGCTTTGAGACAGGCTTTGCATACCGCACCAAAAAAGCCGTTCAGGAGCTTTTTGATTCTGAGCGAGAGGTTCTGTTTTTTGACGGCTACAAGGCGGCGCTGAGGGCATCTCTTTTGCTTTCTAAAGATGGAACCAATCGCTACCGCCCATGGAGCACTTCTCCTGTAAACTGGGCGGAATGCCCTTCCATAATTTTTGAGCCGCCTTTTCCGTGGGCTCAGAATCTTTTTATCGTTGCATCAAAGCCAGAAGTTTTTGAAGAGTCCGTTCCCTGTGAGTTTTTGCCGGCGCAGGTTACGATTCCAGCTCCGATGCACGCAGGAATCACCCGCTCAATCTACGACTTGATTACAGCCCTTAAAGAACGCGAGGAAAAGCACTTTTTTATCTACGACACAGTTCTTACAAAATACTGGGAACGAAAGGGGCCCTATCTTTTTACCAAGATACCAGAGGAACGCTACAAGGATTTTATCATTCACTGCCTTGATCTTGGTATTGTCATAAGCCCTGACTACAACGAGCCTTCAATCGTTCCGTTCGGTGCGGATGCAGGGGTTTTCCGCGTGCTTAAAAACACTCCGTTCAATCTATAGCACTTTTGCGGAGCAGCCTAATCTTGCCTTTGCGCTTTGGCGTTCCGCTAAATATATCAAAAAGTGAGGGTATCATGTCTCAGACTGAAATGATTCTGTATGCCGTAAAGTTGATTCTTGGCGGAATAACTGCGCTTACCGCCGTCATGCTGTATTCCAAGACAAAGGATTCCGCGTGGATTTGTCTGGTTGCCGGTTTTGTTGCTGCCTATGCAGAAAGCGTCTACGAGCTGTTGCAGTCTCTGGGCATTTTTTTTACGCACGACGTGTACATTGCCGCCATCCCGCTTTCTGCGCTGGTGTTCACCGTGCTTCCTGGATTTTTCTTTATTCTTGCGTTTGCAATAATGCTTACAAGGAAGTGATGTATGGAGATTTCTGCGGCAGATTCCTTTTGGAACGAATTCATTGAGCGGACTGGAGCGGATCCGGATTCGCGCTGTGCCGGCGATTTGACCTTTGAATCCAAGGGCTTTACGAATGATGCGTTGGTCGCTCTTGTTCTCAGCGGAAAAAAGACCGCGCTCTTTTCGTCTTTTGCGACCTATGCGGCGGACGGTGAGCCGATTCCTGTTTCTGGGGAGCTGTACATCGTCTTTGACCGCGGTCAGACTCCGCGTGCTGTCATCGAGCTGCAAAGCGTGAGCGTCATTCCGTTCAGCGAGGTTACCTGGGCAATGGCTTCTTTGGAGGGGGAATGCGCTGACCTTGAGGAATGGCGGCAAAAAACGCGTGAAAACCTTGAAGATGAGGGAGAGGTTGTCGGTTTTGAATTCCGCTCCGACATAAAACTCATTTTTCAGACATTTAAAGTTGTTTACCGCAGTTAAAATCCAGTGTATAATATATATACTTTCTTATTTATTAAAATGGAGGAAAAAATGGGAAAAGGTAAAGGTATTTCTATCGGGAAGCTCATTCTGCAGCTTGCCTTGGGTATCATGCTTGCTGTTGCGGGAATCTGGGTGTTCGCAAACTCTGACAAGGGTGGAGATGCCGCTGTAAACGCAATCCGCAAGCTGTTTGACAGCAAGGATTTGGGAAACATCATCGCTGTTGTATTCGGTATTCTTGAGCTTGTTGCCGGCGCATACTTGATTCTTGAGCCGTTCATCGGTGATAAATTTGGCGGAATTGCAGCCATTGCAAGCCTTGGTGTTGTCATTTTGTGGGCTGTTGCAATCGTTCTCATCGATTTCTGTGGTACAGGCGGACTTTTCAAGGCTACGATTTCAATCGGCGACGTAGAGGATTTTGAGGACTTCCTCAAATGGTTCTACCAGCTTGCTGGTCATGCTGCTGTGCTTGGCGGACTTATTTACATCAAAGAATAATTCTTTTCTTTTGATTTAAGCGAAGCAGAAATTCGATATTTTTCGGGTTTCTGCTTTTTTTTGTTTAAAATGGGCGGCTGCTTCTGCCGATACTAAAGTATGAAAAAGACTGTCTGCGCCTTTGCGCTTATTTTTGCCGCCTTATCCTTGTTTGCAGAAAAAGATAAAATCGTTCGGTTTGACCTGGGGCTTGCAACTGGAATTCCTGTATATAATAAAAATGACGTAAGCATTGACGGAAACGATTCCCGCGCGATTTTTGGCTCTCTTGCCGACATTGCGTTCCGTGTTACGGAGCCTATGCGCATTGTTCTTGGAAGCGATTTGATGTGTGATTTTACCTGGGACGGCGGAAATCACAGCCATCACGTTGATTATGCATTCTGGGGTGGAATCAAGGTGTATCCCGGCTTTGGTGGCTTAAGCACAGGGCTTTCCTATGCACTTGGTTGCCGCACAGACTTTGTGAATGATGATGAGACTTCGGGAACGTCCAGCTCCGCATGGGGAAACGGCTTCAGGCTCAGCATTGACTACGACTTTTTATATGGAACAAAATACAATTGCGCCCCTGCGCTGGGCGGCTACTACCGCCTTATGCCACGCGGCGAAAACCACTGGGACAACATTTTTGCTGTATATATAACGCTCGGATTCTAAAAAAAATCTGGTACATAAAAAAGGCTGACCAAAAAAAGGCCAGCCTTTTGTGTCTTATGCCAAACATGCGGCGCGGTCTAATAATTATTTCTTATGTATTTGTAATTTCCTAATTTATAATAGTCTTCCATATCCTTGTCAGAAACGAACATCAATACATAGGCGGTTCCATCAGGCGCAGAATATGTTTCGAGCTTTTTTGCAATGTCAGAAACGCTTACATATTCCTCAGAATAGGCGGAGGTGGCTGCCGACGCAGAATCATTTTTCTCAAGCTTGTATAATTTATATTTGTTGGAGAATACCATGCTCAAGGAATTTATTGCTGACTGTTCCGCCGATTTTTCTGCTTCTGCGCTGTTTTCTGCATTCGCCTTTGCGGATTTAAAAATTCCCGGTACTGCCGGAACATTCTTCAGGTATGTGCTTGCTTCCGCATAGGAAAAATCGCTGTCAAGCCATTTTGGTGCACCGCTGTAAATCTCACTGCCAGAGACTGCGCCGCGCTTTTCTACGCCACCGATTGTATAAAGGGCGTCTGAAATTTCCTTAATCTGCTTTGAAAACAAGGCATGACCATTCTTTCTAAGCTTGTCGTCTCCCATGCCGGCTTTGTAGCCCTTGGAATGATACATGAAGGAAGCGGTTTTTCCTCCTTGACCGCCGTAAACAACAAGGTGAGTGTCATCACAGCCAAGGTTTACAAAATTATCTCCGCACAGAATTCTTACGGTATAAAATAAGTCTGCCTTATACGCACTCGCAAGCCATTTGAACTTTCCTCCTGTTCCTGCAAACGACACAGTAAAGGAAGTGTCGTCGCATTCCAGATTTTTTACCTCTTTTTTTTCAAAATAGGCTTTTATCTGTGAATAGGCAACGGATGCACTCAATGCGGTTGGAATTTTCTCCTCATAATTAAGAGGCCATTCCTGCATGTACTGATCCGGGTATTTTTCGGAATACCATTTGGATTTTGGTGCAGAATCCTCAAGTGCATACGAATTACCGATAGCAAAAAAAGAGGCCAGAAACATTGCGCCCAAAAAAATCAATTTTCGTTTCATCATTACTCCTATAAAAAGCCTCGCCGCAAGCAACGAGGCATATTTAGTTTTAAAAATCCATTGAATAACTTTGTTATTCAGCGTTTCCTGTTATCTGCTTGGTTTCGATGAGTTCTATCATATGCTTTGCAAATTCCTTGTCCTTAAGCGTCTCTGCGGCGCTTTCCTCCAGATTCTCGTTGGAAAGATACATAAGGACGTATACAGTTCCGTCCGGTCCAAGGTACCTGTCCAAACGGCGGCTACCTTTTAAGCTGGCTTCTGAAACTTCTTTTATTGATTCAGAAGAGAATGTTTTTTTGTCTGTCTCTGCGGTTCTCTTTACGTATGTATCAATTTGCGCAGCCAGGTTGGCGCGTGCATCTAGACGAGCCGTTGTCTCGGATGAGGTCTCATCACCTAGTTTTCCGCGTCCTGTTGCAAAAACACCCTTCTTTTTAGGACAGTAATCAAGAATATCCTGCGCCATGTCGTAATCCATGTCTGTATTGACCCACAATGGAAGCTTCTTGTCTGCATTCTGCTTAACGACGGCAAGATTCTTTGCGTTTCCTGTAGAAGCACAACTCACAAATATTGAAAGCAATGCTCCAACCATAAACATTCCGATAAATCGTTTCATTTTTTCCTCCAATTGAAAAAATTATACTATGCTCATAAGAGCCTGAATCCTTAATTCTGAGTTTTTCCGTAAATTCCGAATGCCGCTCCACCAATCCAAGACACTACGGATACAGGAATGGTTATTACCGTTCCAATCACGCCTGCGACTGCCGCTGTTTGGGCAGCGTCTGCTTTTGCGGAACGGGAAACAGAAAGCGTATTGTCAATTTCTTTGCGGGTGGTGCTTTTTACCTTTATTTCATCAGAACTGACGAACAGCGATTCCTTTTCGCCGGTAACTGTCGTAACTACGATGTGATTGTCCGTAAATGGCAGATGATATTCCGGGTAATAGGCGATTTTATTTGCTTCCTTTGCTTTTACCGCCTTTTCCTTGGCTTTTTTATAGCTTGGCAATTTCCAATATGCTGCATTTGATTTTCCTGCCACTGCATTGTAGCCACCGGTAAAATTGATGAGCGCATAGCCTACGCATTTTAAAATGTTCCAAGAGGCTGTTCCTAAAATGACGAAGGGTTTTCCCATGATTTGATACATGATGAAGCTTTGATTTGGCGTGCTTGTAACCTCTATGTTTTTCACGACGCTTTCTGTCCTGTATGACTTTCCGGCGGCTTCTGAAATTTCCTGACCTGTTGTGGCGCTAAAAACTCCCTCCAAATACACTGGAATTTTGGAGAACATTGCCTCGTCATCCTTAGAAAAGGAATCTCCTTTTGCAAGCTTCGGCGCTCCGTTAGAATCAATATACGGCGCCAGTTTTCCGTTTTTATTAAAGCGTATGGTCTTCTTTCCGATTATGTCGGAAGTATCTGTTCTGTCAGAGCGGTTAAAAACTTCTTCCACAAGATAAACGTTGGTCATCTGGTATTCGGATTTTGAAGTCTGCTCTTTTTCTGCAATGAAATAATGTGTCGTAGTTTTGCTTTCGGTCGCAACAACAGAATTCTCAAACTCATATAGATTGTAATAATTCTTGATTGAATCCTTCTGCAATTTACCATCTAAAGAAGTGCTTGAAACCTCCGTCGTCAGACGGTCATCCTCGTAGAGCGTGTCCTGAGTCTTGACGTATACGCGATTACTGGCGCACGATACGAATGCAAGGAATAAATAGCCCAGCAGTCCAAAGATAATTTTTTTTGAAAGCATACGATTCCTCCTGAAAGTGAAAAAAAATACCGGATTTTTGACTAATAGTAAATCATATTTTTGCAAAAGTCAAATTTCTATTAACTCAAAGTGATATTTTATACCTATGTCAAGGATTCAAACTTTGTTAGGGAATAATGTAAGAAGGCTGAGGAATCAAAAGGGCTGGTCGCAGGTGTATCTTGCGGATAAGCTGGAGGTGTCGGTGTCATTTATTTCGATAATTGAGTCCGGACAGCGGGGAGTGTCGCTTCCTCTTATCGAGAATATAGCGGAAGTGTTCAATGTTTCGGTTCCTTTTTTGTTTACTGACCATGATAAAAACGATGCGGAAAATTCAATGGATATTCTGAAGCTTTCTGATTTGGAATCTGACCTGAAGGATAATATGAATGCATTTCTTACGGATTTTTTTAATGCAAGACGATAGATAAAGAATCGTTAAATAAACGAACCTCGCCGCATCTAGCAGCGAGGTTCGTTTATTCGCGTGAATACGTCCTAGCGTGCATATTCACGCCGCAAGCTCGTCGAATATGCACTAGCGCGCATATTCGACAATTCGGGTTTCGCGAATCATGGTGATTCGGATTCGTCCCGGATATTTCAAGTCGTTTTCAATTTGCTTTGCAATGCTGCTTGCGAGCTGCTTTACTTCGTTGTCTGCAACTTTCTCGTTGTTTACAAGGATGCGAAGCTCGCGGCCAGCCTGAATTGCATACGCCTTTTCAACGCCATTGAAGTTTTCGGCAATGGCCTCAAGATTTTCAAGGCGTTTTACGTAGTTGTCAACCGTCTCGCGGCGTGCGCCTGGGCGTGCGGCAGAAATTGCATCCGCAATCTGCACGATGATAGCCTCAAGCGTAGTCGCCTCAACGTCGTTGTGGTGCGCGGCAATCGCATTGATGACCTTTGGATCCTCGCCCATCTTGCGCGCCATTTCGGCTCCAACCTCTGCGTGGTTCTGGTCGCTGTCGTTTTCTGCACCCTTACCAATGTCATGCAGAATGGCGGCTCGCTTTGCAAGCTCGCGGTCTGCGCCCACTTCTGCGGCAAGCATGGCGGCAACGTTTGCAACTTCCTTTGAGTGGATAAGCACGTTCTGACCATAGCTCGTGCGGAAATACAGACGACCCAGAGCGCGGATTCCGTCCGTCGGCATATTGTGGATTCCAAGGTCAAAGAGAGCCTTCTCGCCTTCCTCGTAAATCTTGTTCTGAATTTCGCGCGTAACCTTCTGAACGACTTCTTCGATGCGGGCTGGATGAATGCGTCCGTCCGAAATAAGCCGCTCAAGCGACTGCTTTGCGATTTCCTTGCGTACTGGGTCAAAGCATGAGATGACAACAGCTTCCGGCGTGTCGTCAATGATGATGTCCACTCCGGTAAGCGTCTCAAGGGCGCGGATGTTGCGTCCTTCGCGACCGATTATGCGACCCTTCATCTCGTCGCTCGGCAGGGAGACGGTGGCAACGGTAATGTCGCCGGCGGTCTCCGGTGCGATGCGCTGAATTGCAGAGATAAGCACCTCACGCGCTTTCTTTTCTGCGGAAAGCTGCGCGTCCTGCTCAATTTTGTTCAGAAGAGCCTGTGCGTCGTGGCGGGCATCGTTCTCAAGGTTCTTGATGATAAGCTCCTTTGCTTCCTGCGCAGAAAGTCCCGAAATACGCTCCAATTCACGGCGGTATTCCTCCTCCTGTTCCGCAACGACGGCCTCGCGCTTCTTCATGGAAGCAAGCCGTTCCGCATAGTCCTTCTCTTTTTTCTCAAATTCAGCTGCTTTTTGGTCAACAAGCTCTTCTTTCTTGTTTACCCGGGCTTCGTAACGCTGCACTTCAGCACGACGTTCCCTGTTTTCCCGTTCCTGCTGGTTTCGTTCACGAATGAGTTCATCTTTTGCGTTAAGCAAAATTTCTTTTTTCTGAGCTTCAGCTTCTTTTATTGCATCCTGTTTTACACGTTCTGCTTTTTGTTCTGACGCAGATAGTTGAAATCTGGCATACAGCCAGCGAATAATCCATCCAAGAACGATTCCAACAACCGGGAGAATGATGAACCAAATCACTGTTGGCATACAATAAACTCCTAGCATATATAGAATAATTCACATTCAATATTACAGCATGAAAATTATATTGTCAAATTAATACGGTACGGCATATACTTAAAAGAGCAAAAAGTGAGGTCAGAATGGCTCTTATACAGGTGAATTATATGTCGCGCGCGCTTTCCAGAATGGTGCCGCTTATGGTTGTGCTGCCGGTTGACAAATTCGGTGCGGATTTTGACGAGGAACGCTCAGACGGCGGCGAAGGCAGGGCGTTCAAGACATTGTACCTGCTTCATGGCGTGTTCGGAAACTGCACGGACTGGGTTTCCGGCACGCGGATTCAGCGCTGGGCGGAGGAAAGGGATTTGTGCGTGGTGATGCCGTCGGGCGACAATTCCTTTTATGTGGACGATGAGGCTAAGGGCGATTTTTACAGCGAATTCATAGGAAAGGAGCTCGTTTCGCTCACGAGGCGCATGTTCCCGCTTTCAAAGCGGCGCGAGGATACGTTTGTCGGCGGGCTTTCTATGGGCGGCTTTGGCGCGCTGCTGAATGGGCTGCGCTTTGCCGATAGTTTTTCCCGTATAATAGTGCTTTCCGGTGCGCTGCATCTGCTTGACGGCGGGAATGCGTTTGCCGCCTCGTGCAAAGGCGGCGGTGTCGGCCCTGATGTGCGTCCTTCCGCTCAGGAAGGCGCAGGAGTGCCTTTCAATAGCATTCCGCCGCTCCCATGCGAGTCGGCGGCGTTCGGCGATTTTGCGGTGGCAAGCCGGACGGACAAAAATCCCCGCGTGCTTGCGGAACGGCTTTCTTCCTCTCTTTCTGCGGAGCGACTGCCTGCGCTTTTTATGGCGTGCGGCACTCAGGATCCGCTGCTTTCTGCAAACCGCTCATACCGCGACCTGCTTGTGTCACTCGGGTTTTCAGTCTCTTATTTTGAATCGGAAGGCGGTCATGACTGGGATTTTTGGGATGCAGAGATAAAGCGCGCCATAGACTGGCTTCCTTTGGGAAGTGCCGTGCAGGGCGTGAATAGCGGAAACGTGGGCATATGAGAGCACGCTGAGTCTTTACATTGAAAAGTCTTTTCCAAGGTAGATTTCGCGGGCAAGCTGCGAGTTAAGAATCTCGTCCTTTGAGCCTTGGATTGTAATCTGCCCGGAGCTTACGATAATCGCGCGGTCAGTGATTTCCAGCGTGTCGCGCACGTTATGGTCGGTGATGAGAATTCCAATGCCACGTTTTGCAAGAAGCCCAATCATGTGCTTG
>ERZ842401.8004-NODE-8004-length-10581-cov-3.058997_pt1 | contig 10581 bp, 14 predicted proteins | sample MGYA00521270_ERZ842401 | MGnify/ENA primary metagenome ERZ842401 (study PRJEB31892, sample SAMEA3878208) | bioreactor metagenome | biome: Moose rumen | place: Sweden | collected 2011-10 | study: EMG produced TPA metagenomics assembly of the PRJEB12797 data set... | reverse complement strand
CGAGGGCGTGAAGAGGGCCATCTCGCACCTGATAAAGGGCGCCCACGAGAACGGGAAGTTCGTCAGCATCTGCGGACAGGGGCCCTCCGTCTACCCGGAGTTCGCCGAGTTCCTCGTCGAAGAGGGCATAGACTGCATCTCCCTGAACCCCGACACCTTCGTCAAGACCAAGAGGATAATCGCATCCGCGGAGCAGAAGATCATCCTCAGGGACCTGAGGAACCTCAGGAACAGGCTCTGAGAGAAAACCGAGGGGGCCATCCCCCTCTATTTTTATACTTTTAAGAACAGGATTCAGAGGTCGGAGCCCTCGTTCTCCATGAGCCTCTGGTTTATGCCCTCGGCCTGCTCCGTCGGGAGCAGCATCGTGGCCGCGGCCATGAACGGGTGCTTGGCGTCGTTCTTTATCACCACGTCGTCCAGGGACCTGAGCCCCCAGCGCTCGGCGGTCTTCTCCAGCCCGAGCTTCGTCTCCAGGTCGCTCGGCACGAGGACGGTCGCCTTCAGCGTCTTGTACCCCAGCTTCTTGGCGGCCATGACCCTGTGGTGCCCGTCCACCAGGAGGTACCCGTTGCGCCTCTTGATCATGATCAGCGGCTCGTTGAGGCCCCTCTTGAGCTCGTACTGCCTCCCCTCGAGCTCGTCCAGGTAGACCTCCTTCTGAGTCGGGATTATCTCGTCCACCGGCACGTTGACTATGTCCGGGGTGACCCTGATCTTGACGTCGTTGTACTTCTCTAGGAAGGCCTTCACCGACTCCACCTTGCCCTGGCGGGTCTTCTCTATGTGCGACCTGACCACGTCGATGTTCGAGATTATCCCCACGACCTTCTTCGTGGTCTCGTCCACCACCGGGAGGTTCCGGATGCCGTAGCGGAACAGTATCCGCGTGACGTCGTCCAGGGACATCGACGGCGTGGCGCAGAAGGAGCCTCCCCTGATGACGTTCCTGATCCTCTCGTTCGGCCTGTCCATGCATCTCAGAAGGTCCTTGGCGGTCACGAAGCCCAGGAGGTAGTCGTTCTCCACTATCGGGAACCCGTGGAAGCTGGAGCCTATCAGGGCCTGCCTGACCTCCTCCACCGTCATGTCGGGCGTCACGAACCTGACCTTCTCCCTGGGGACCATGTAGTCCGCCGCAGTGTTCTTCGGCATGCGCCGGATGATGCGCTCGGAACGATTAAACGTTATGACGAGAAGGCTCTGCGGAAACCAAGCACGATTGTTGCTGACTGTGATTGAAAGGGCACAGGGACGTCACAGAGTTCACGATGCTATGGATCAGAACACGATCTGGTGGCCCCTGATCAGGCCTCCACGAACTTTTCCGTGATGGGAATCATTTCTTCGGTCCCCATAATGGGCCTGTTGGCAGCGTTGATGAGGCGATCACGATCCTTTTTGGAGATCTCGGCGTCGTCCCCTATGACAACTATGGTCCGATAGTTCCTTCCCGAATCGCGAACGAACAAAAGGTTGATGAACGTCTCCTTCGCCCTTTCGGAATTGTTCACGCCGTACACCAAAACCGGGGCGTCACCGTTGATAAAGATGTCAGGCTCTATGTAATCGCCCTTCTTGACCTCGATTTTCTTCCGGAATTCGCATCTGTCGCTCAGCGACGACCTCTTGTATGCTTCTTTGATGTCTTCCAAGAACGTGCTCATCACGTTGCTGTAGCTCAGGCGGCGCATGTCGGCCACCTGGATTATGGCCTGCACCATGGACGAGAGCGCCTCCCCGACATATTCCACCGAGGTAGAAGACGCAGTTATTCTCCCTTCATCCAGGTTCACACGGTTCTGGGATATTATGCCGTCCAGGATGCTTTTCCTGATGGGCGTGAGGTTGAAATCCTCATATGAGAGCCACATCAGCGTGTGTCCCTCGTCCGTCAGCAGGATTCCTCCCTTGCCATCCTCTTTGAGTACGATGTGCAGCTCATCGCCGTCGTCAAAGTACTTGTCGGTGTGGACCAGGTATTCGTTCTGACAGATTTCCTCTAGGTCGAACTGCCTGCATATCGACTTCCTGACAAGTGCTTCGTCTATCATTCGAACTCCTCCAATGTGCGGTTGTGCCTGTTGCTCTTGACTCTGATGTTGGCGGCCTTCATGAAGGCATCCAATGCGCTTCTCAGGTCGGTGTATTCTCTCGTAGCAACAGCGTATCCGTCGGGGTGCGTCGTCGTCCTCTGGTATCTTTCCGTGAGTTTATGAATGTGAGGTCCGTTGACGATTTCCCCTTCGAGCCTGTTCTTGTGGCGGCCGTGGTTACCGTTGAATCTTAGAACGGGTATCTCGCGCTTACCCTGGCCTTCATACACCAATATGATGGAGAAATTATCCGGACGATCCGTGTTTTGCCTTATCATCACGAAGAACCCATACTCCTCGCACTCGAGCTTGTACTTCTTCAGCCTGAATCTGCCGTCTTCCGACATCTGCAACTGGGATGGTTCAATCGTCTTCTCGATAAACTTCGGCACGGAAACCATCCTGTCCACTTCTGAGTCCGAAATCACCGTTCCTGAGTCCATTTCCTGTCGATGAATGGAACTGCATGCATGTTTAAATATACACTGAAGCGACGACTCTGCGAAAACCAGGCATGATTGTTGCTGACTGCATTTACTCGCCAGCCTCTTCAAAAAGACGACCTGGCGGCACTGAGGTCAAACGTCTAAGCAGGTTGTGACCAATGCAAGCGACCTTCGTTAACTTGCGCTTATGAATTCGGCCTTGAAGAACACGAACTCCGTAAAGTCATGCCGGAATCTTCTGAGGAGGGTCTGCCCCCTGCGATGTCGTTTTTATCAAGGACGAATGGCGCCATGATTGAGTTCGAATCAGTAGTTTTACAAAGCCAGAGGGAACGTCCCGGGACGCCTGCCAGACGGAGGGGCATGCGGTAAACTTAAACGTCAAAACCCGGAATCAGGGTCAGTGGATAACCATGGCCGGACCATTGCTCACAGAAGAAAGCATCCAGGAAGAGACTGCCATCCAGGACACCCTCAGGAACATCAAGCACGTGATCATCGTGATGAGCGGCAAGGGAGGCGTCGGCAAGAGCACGGTGTCGTCCAACCTCGCCATGACCCTCTCCATGAAGGGATACAGGACCGGGGTGATGGACATCGACATCACCGGGCCCAACATCCCCAAGATGTTCGCTGTCGAGGACAGGCAGCTCATGGTCGAGAACGAGAAGCTCATCCCCGTGGCCATCCCGCCGTCCCTGAAGCTCATGTCCATGGCGTTCCTCCTGCAGTCCAAGGACACCCCCGTCCTCTGGCGCGGGCCCGTCAAGATGGGCGCCATCAAGCAGTTCATAGAGGACGTCAACTGGGGGGACCTGGACTACCTCGTCATCGACATGCCCCCCGGGACCGGCGACGAGGCCCTGTCCATAGTGCAGCTCATCCCCAAGGCGGACGGGATGGTCATCGTCACCACCCCGCAGGACGTGGCACTCCTCGACAGCAGGAAGTCCCTGGTGTTCGGCGCCGAGGCCAACGTCCCCATCATAGGGATCGTCGAGAACATGAGCGGATTCGTCTGCCCCCACTGCGGCGAGGTCACCAACATATTCAAGTCCGGAGGGGGCGAGGCCACCGCCAAAGACATGAACGTCCAGTTCCTCGGGCGCGTCCCCATCGAGCCGGGCATAGTGGACGCCGGCGACTCCGGGATACCGATAGTCCTCGGGCACCCCGACTCCGCGTCCGCGAAGGCGTTCAGCTCCATAGCGGACAGGATCATCAAGACGGTCGAGCAGCGATGAGGCTCCTGGCTGTATCGGAAGGGGAGTCCCTGGACTCCTACATAGCCGACGACTTCGGCCACGCCCCGTTCTTCCTGCTGGTGGACTCCGACACCCTGGACTACCACGTCATAGAGAACGAGTTCGCGGACTCCCCTGCAGGGGCCGGGGTCGCCGTGGCGAACGCCATAGCCTCCCTCGGGAACGTGGACGCCGTCCTCACGGGAGGCATCGGCATGCACGGCGTCGACATACTGTCCAAGGCCGGGATCGAGGTCTCGGCCGACGAGGACGGCACCGTCGAGGACTGCATAAGGGACTACCTGCGCAGGCGCGAGCGCAGGATGTCCTTCGAGAACCAGGTGAAGGGCTGAAGCGGCGCGCCTCGTCCCCCCGGGGCCGCCCCTCTCATACCGACCTGCGGTCGCCCCAGATGATCTTGTGGAGCTGCGGGAGCACCCTCGCGTCCACCCCGGACTCGAGGACGCGGGAGACCAGCCACTCCAGCCTGTCCGTGCCCCCCACGGGGCCGAATATGACGTTCGTGTCCACCGGATGCTCCTCCAGGTACCTTATGGCGTAGTCGAAGTCGGCGTCGTCCGCGACCACGAACTTGAGCTGGTCCTTCCTCGACAGGAGCCCGAGGTTCCCCGGGAGCATCCTGGACGACATCCCCGACGAGGGGCACTTGACGTCCATGCTTATGAGCATCAGGGGGTCGGCGGGGACGCCGGACAGGTCCACCGCGCCGTTGGTCTCCAGGACCACCTGCTTCCCGGCGGACACCAGCATCCTCAGGAGCTCCGGCATCTCCGGCTGGAGCATGGGCTCCCCTCCGGTGACGCATACGTGGAGGCTGTCCCCCACGGCTTCCATGACCTCCCGGAGGGACATCTCGGTCCCTCCCGTCATGGAATACCTCGTGTCGCACCACGAGCAGGAGAGGTTGCATCCGACGGTCCTGACGAAGAAGGTCGGAACGCCCATCATGAGGCCCTCGCCCTGTATCGACCTGAAGCACTCGCAGACCCTCATATCGCTCGTACTCTATCTCGTCCTTGTATCCGGCTTCCTCGAACCCCTTGAGCCTGAGCCTGCAGGAGTCGCAATGGCCGCACGCCTTCTCCCCGCCGTTGTAGCATGACCACGTGAGGTGCAGGGGCGCCTTCAGGGCCTTCCCGCGCCTGACGATGTCCGCCTTGGAGTCGTGAAGGATCGGCGTCATTATCCTTATCGGGCGGCCCTCCACCCCGGCCTTCGTCCCGACGCCCAGCATCCTCTGGAACGCCTCGAAGAACTCCGGCCTGCAGTCCGGGTACCCTGAATAGTCGACGACGTTGGCGCCGATGTATATCCTGTCCGCGTCGATTGACTCGCAGAGCCCGGCGGCGATGCTCAGGAACACGATGTTCCTTGCCGGGACGTACGTGACGGGTATGCTCTCGTCCAGCCTCCCCTCGCGGTCCATGGGGACGTCCATGTCGTTCCTGGTGAGCGCCGAGCGGAACGACCTCAGGTCCAGGTCGTAGACGACGTGCTCTATCCCGTAGTGCCTGCAGACGTCCTCTGCGGACTTCAGCTCCCTGGTGTGCCTCTGGCCGTAGCTGAAGCTCACCGCCGTGACCTCGCACCCGTCCGCTATCGCCTGGGCCAGGGTGGTGGTGGAGTCCAGCCCTCCCGACAGGAGGGCAACGGCCTTCATCCGATGACCTCCGTGTACCAGGCGGTCTGCCCGCGCTCCTCGTCCAGGCCGACGGCCACGGACCTCACGTTGGGCGGGAATTCTATCTCCGAGACCAGGCGGAGCGTCATCATCCTGCACATCTCCTCCGCGGTCGTGGTGGTGACGTCCAGGAGCGTCACGTCCTCCCTCGGGAAGACGTACCTCTTGCATCCGTTGACGACCTCCACGGAATCGTCGCCGACCTCGACCCTCACCTCGGGGGACCTGGCCGGCAGGAGCGTCCTGTGGTCCATCTCGTCGATCATCCTCCTCATGACGCTCTTCAGGACAACGAAGTCCATGATCATCCCGTCCGCTCCGATGTCCCCCTCCAGGCGGAGGCGCACGATGTAGGAGTGGCCGTGGAGCCTCGAGCACTTCTCGTGCCTGGGTATGAAATGGCAGGCAGAGAACCTGATTCCGGAGTACCCTCCGTCTATCTCCAGTTGCATATTCATCCCTCCGTGAGCATCATGGCCAGGGCGAGCGAGTCCCTGTAGTCGGTCTTCGCGCGGGAGGTGTCCACGAACACCCTGTCGGTGTTGATTATCGGGGCGCCGAGCGCCATGACGCCTCCTATGAAGTGGAGCGACCTGAATATTATGTTGCCCGTGATGCCCTCGGGCGCTATGATTATGTCCGCCTCCCTGACGGCGTCCTCTATCAGGATCTGGGAGTGGTACGCGTCGTATCCCTCGTCGCAGAGCTTCTTGGCGATGCCGCGAGCGCTGGCGATGGACCTGTCGACGACCTTGCACCTGCCGACGTCCTCGCATCTGCCGCCGGACATTATGGCCACCTTCGCGCCCATCCCGACCCTCCTGGCCAGAGCCACGGAGCGGACCGCGATGTCGTACTTCTGGCGGTCGGTCCATCCCTCGTCGATCCCCACAGGGGCCAGGATGAACATCTTCTCCCCCGGCGGCTCCATGAACACCGCCCTCTCCAGGGACTTGAGGCCGAGCTTCGACCTGACCATCGGGAGGAGCACCGACGAGGACATGTCCCCGCGGACCGCCGCGTCGATCCTTCCGGAAGCGAAATCGTCGGCGAGCTGCTGCGGGTCGTCGTAGATGACGATGTCATGACCTTTCATGGCGGAAACGCTCCGCTCGACGTTGCCGTTGGTCGTTCCGCGGCCTATGCCTACGCGGACGTCCGGCAGATCCGAACCCAGGAGCGTCTTCGAAGTGAACATGGGTAGTACCCATGGATTATCACATATAAAAACAAGTCAACCCGCTGAAATGAACTTGGCCGGCCATCGATTCTGCGAGGCCAGCTTCCTGCGGACGGCCTCCTCCACCTCGGAGGAGAACTCGCCTGCGGGATAGATGAGATCCGTCGCCTCCTCCACAGTCTTCCCTTCATATTTGACTGATTTGACGATCGCGCTGGAGATGACGTCGATGAAGTCCTCCATCAATCTCTTCTTCTCCTCCTTTGCTCCTTCTATCCTGCCCATGAGGATGTATCCGCTAGCCAGGTCCATCATCTCTCTCACGCTCCTGTTCAACAGCCCTTCCGACGGTATATTAAACTTTTTCAGCCAGTTTTCTCTTTCTTCCATGGGCATGCCTTTGGCATAGATCAGGTTATGACCGACCAGGAGAGGCTCGGACTGATCGCCGGCCTCTCCCAGAAACGCCATCGTGAGATTCAGCGGCACCCTGTCGAATCCCTTGATGTCGTCGGAGCCCTCGAACCCATGGAATCCTTTCCTGATGATCCTGTTCCTCAGCCATTCAGGCGAATTGAACACCACGCATATCCCATAGACGTCCGGGAGATTCTCGAACATGGAGCCTTCGATGCATTGGGCCTTCTGCTTGTCCATGATGCGATTCGCATAGTACAGCATCCGCATGTACAGGCGCTCCCGTTTGCCGATATAGGCCTGCCCGTCTATGAACACCTTGGCCTTCCTGCCATCTGTCGGCTTCCTCACCTCGAACAGGTTGTCCACGTACACCGGGCCGTCCAGCGACTGGAGCTCCGTCTCGTGCCGCATCGTCCTCCCGTCCGTCGACAACTCCATGCACGATTCCATCTCCTTGTAGCTCAGGCCCTCGAATTCCCTGATGAGACAAAGGAAGAGCGCCAGGACATGGGGGCCCTCCAAGGTGTTCTTGAAGGCCTGATCGAGACGCAATCTGGAATCTTCGGCGTCCGGCCTTTCCTTCATGACCGGAACAGGCCGGACCGAGAGGATAAAAGGAGCACCGTGCACGCACGCTGGATGCCCTGCCGGATCTTCGGCCGGAGCGGATCTGGTCGAAGACGTATCCGTCCCAGGTCCTCTCCCCCAGGACGATCTCCGCCTCGGGTATGGTCAGAAGGGGGCGGTCATACCTTGCGGAATCGTCCATGGCGATGCGTGGGCATGCGGTGCTGACGAAGGCGTCCACCCTGTACGCCATCAGCGACATGGGCGTGACCTCCTCCAGGATGACCTTGTACGCGGACTTCCCATGGCCGCGGAGCATCGAGACCATGCGGTCGGCCTCCGCGGACCGGTTCTGGCCGGCCTTCGAGCACTGTATCACCAGGAAGGATTCCGCCGAGGACGCCCTCTGGATGGCCGCGAACCTCCTCCTGAGTATCCTGTCCCTGGCCTCGGACATGTCGCGGACCTCCCCGCTGACGGGGTTCAGGACGAGCACGGGCTTCCGCATCCCGAAGGCGGCGGCCAGAGGGTGGAAGTCGCCCTCCCCGATGAAGAGGAATGCGTCGACGTCCCCGTCCACGGATTCCGCCGCGGTGCAGTTGCATCCGAGGACCTGGCCGGGATGGCATATGCGCCTGTCGCCCTTCCCCACGAAGGCCTTCCTGCCGGAGGCCTCCAGCATCGCCCTGACCGCCGGGATCAGACCCAGGTACTGCACCGTGGCCAGGACGCCGACGCGCTCCGGCAGCGACGAGAGCCCCTCCATCGCCGACGGATCGACAGCGGCGTCCGAGCGGGACTCGACGTACAGGACGTTGGGGTCGTCCCCCATGGACGGTATCGGCGAATGGCCGAAATGGATGAGCGCGTCCGCGGTCCCCCTGTAGTCGAAGAGGTCGCACGCCCCGTAGCAGGGGTGGCCGACGACTATGACCTCGGCGCCCGTGGAGCCATGGAGAAAATCAGAAACCTCAGCCGCCCGGACCTTCAGGCCTTCGGGGAGCTGTAAGGCGACGGAGGAGAACCCCCCGTCGTTTATCCACGCTGCTGCGCGGTCCAGTTCGAGATCGAACATTTACCTGATGAGCTCGGCTCCCTTCTCCACGTCGATGTAGCAGGGGGAGGGGAACTTCATGGAGGCTCTCCAGAGAGCGTCTTTGGCGATGGCCGCCTTCTCGGCGGGCACGCGGACCGTCAGGATGGCCTGGTTGCGCTCCAGCCTCGCAGCGGTCCCCACGGTCTTCCCGAACCCCTGGCGCATTCCGCTGGACACACGGTCCGCTCCTGCGCCGGTGGCGAGCTTGTTCTCCCTGAGGACGACATGGGGGTACGCCCTGACGGTCATGTGGTAGTTGGCCGTCCCTGCCTGTCCGTTGAGGACCTTGTTGGCCGCGATACGGCCGGCCTCGATGGAGATGTGCCTGACCTGGACGCGGTTGGTCACCCTGAGGGTGAGGACGACGGGGAAGTCCTGCTTCAGGTTCCCCATCTCATACTGGCTGACCCTGCTCGCGGGGACTCCTCCCATGTATTCGCGGCGGGTGTACGCCTGTCCTTTGATCTGTCTGTACATAGATGCGGGCTTTCTTACCATTTAAACCACCTTGATCGGAATGCGCGAGGGCAGGCGGTTCGGGGATATGGAACTGCTACCCTGTCTGTAATGAACTGCTCATTATGACCCCCCATATAAGAGTTTCGTTGTTTTCCGACCCGGGCCCCAGACGGCGCCCCTCCCCCGTCCGGTAGGGAAAGGAACCAGACCGCCAACGATAACTAGTGCTTCCCCTATGTGGTAGCGATGCAGCCTTTCGGATTCAACGTGGTCCCAGAGAACGGGGAGGATGGGGTCCCCATAGCGATAGCCGGGCAGGTCATGGTAGACATCCAGAAGCTTCTCACCGACATCGGCAGATGTATGGTCAGGACCGAGATGGGGCTGCAGAACGAGATTCCCAGGGACATCGTGGACAAGTTCACGCTCAGGATAGGGGGGCCCACAAGGAACGGCCTCGGGTCGAGGATAGGAAAAGGAGCGGAGGCCCTGGTCGGCGACGCCCTGGCCCTGATGTTCGACACGCTGAACTTCCTCGGGCAGGGCGCGATCGGGATCTGGATGGACGACAAGTTCAAGGACCCCTTCGAGCGCGTGTCCATCGCCAAGGACCTCATCGCCCTGACGGACCACCTGTCCGGGAACGTCCTCGTCTACGGCCCCAACGAGGACAGGAGGCAGTTCCGCACCCTGGACCGCGAGAAGCTCATGCGCTACACCAAGAGCGGCGCCGAGTGGTGCAGGATCGTCGGCCACGTCTCCTCGGACCCGAGGTACAAGGGGCACTGGACCGTCCTCAACGCCGGCGCCCCCGTCCCCCTGAACGTGTCCAAGAAGGTCTCCAGGGACAGGCTGGACGCCGCCTCGAGGAGGGGGGCCGTCAGCATCATCGGGAACGTCAGCAAGACCCCGGAAGGGAGGATCATCTCCGTCAACAACGCCGAGGGCTTCGAGGAGAGGTCCGAGGTCGAGTTCGGGAGGATAGTCACCTCCGAATGCGTCATACCCCTGGCCGTGCCCGTCACCGCCGACGTGGGGTATGCCGCCAAGGGAGGGTGGAGGATGACCAACAGGCCCCTGGGCATAGACGTGTCGAAGCCCACCTGGGACGAGTGCGTCCTGGCGTTCCACAACTACTTCGTGTTCCTCTACGACAGCTACGTCCAGAGCGGGAGGACCTTCGAGGGCTCCGACGGGGAGGCCCAGGCCCTGATGGCGTCGTTCCTGCCGCCGGCGGGCGCCTGACTCCGCCCGGGACAACCCTTTTTATAGATTATGTACCGTCGGCAGAGCCGCATAACATGTCGAAGAGGCATCTCTCCCAGAAGACGGTGTCAGAGATAGGCTCGACGCGCATCTCGCGCCTGCTGG
>ERZ842401.8003-NODE-8003-length-10581-cov-5.398347_pt1 | contig 10581 bp, 9 predicted proteins | sample MGYA00521270_ERZ842401 | MGnify/ENA primary metagenome ERZ842401 (study PRJEB31892, sample SAMEA3878208) | bioreactor metagenome | biome: Moose rumen | place: Sweden | collected 2011-10 | study: EMG produced TPA metagenomics assembly of the PRJEB12797 data set... | reverse complement strand
GAGGCCCTTGGAAAGACGACCTGCACGCGCAAGTCTACAATCCTCCCAAATGACACCGCGATTATAGCACAATTTGCGCTCACCGCGCAAGGAGGTGTCAAGGGAGAATTTAAAAATTTTTTCGCCCCCGCCTTTCATCCTCCGCCTCCATTCCACCCTCGTTCCGCCCCAAAAACCGCAAAAACCCTTGATTTTACGGCCTATCGTGGGGTCTGTCCCCAATTCTATCGGGGAACGGGGAATGGGGAACGGGGAACGGGAATGCCGGCAAAAAAATTTTCGTCCACCCCGATCTCCCGCCTCGCGCGCCCTTCCCAACCCCCGCGCGCGGCTCCGCATTGTCTTGCGCGTAGCGCCAACATGGCCGTGTAGCCGCCTCCGCCATCCCCCTTCGCTAAAGCTACGGCGGCCAAGTGGCTGCGGCGGCCAAGGAGGTGGAGTGTGGGAGGTTTAGAGGGTGCTACAACGATTCAAAGAAACGGACAATCCGCTCCGTGGCTTTGACAGGGTCCGTCTGTAGCCAGTTCGCCTTTGCGCTCGCCGGGCGTCGCATGAACTGCCGCGAGGTAAACACATCACGCAACACAACCACGATTTCGCCAACATTCGTCGGCGCGACTCGGCGATTGGAGAATATCAGAGAATCAAGGCAGGCGCGCAACTTCGCCACATCAACGTTGTCGCAGAGGTAGCAGAGATCAAAGACATCCTTGGGGCGGCGCGAGAGCCTGCGATGGCGTAGCAGGCTAAGCAATTTCTCCGTGAATATCTGTTCGTTGGGGTTGGCGAACAGATCAGCGGATTCCGTGCCGTCCGAAAGCAAGAACGAGTAGTCGATTTGTTCAATATCGCTGTGGGTATGCACACCGATGTCAAGCTTCATTCGAATCGGGTCGGGGATGCTTCCGTCCGTGACGTCGAGATAGAGGCGCTTCCCTCTGTAGTCCTCATGCAGAAGCTCCCCTATCGTGCCGAATATCGATATACGAACTTTCGGCAAACAATTTAGCCTCCTTACGAATCGGACAATCGAGAGATCGGATATCGACCTGTGCACAAAGGCAATATCCATGTCCATCGTGGTACGGCGGATGTCATTTGTGACATGGCTCATCACAACCCCGCCTTTTACGGTGCTTGATTTCTTGAACCCGCTGACGTCCATTGCGAGAAGAACAGCGTCATGCGCGACCTTCGCCTGTGCAGCGGCTTGTCCATAGCCCCGCGCCACGAGCGATTCTATTTGCTCCGCAAACGGTTTCATCAGAACACCTCCTCGTAAAGTATGCGCTCAATCATGTCTCGCTTTGGAAATAGCGGCAGGTAGGTGCCTATCTTCTCTTCTGAAAGTGAGCCGACCTTGGAGCGAAACGAAAGTATGACTTCCTTGTATAGGTCCGACGGCAATTTGCTCTTCATGCGCGCGGTGTCGATGAGAAGTCGCTCAAGATCGTATGTCCTCACCTTGTCGCCACAGTATTCAATCTCCGTCATCCCTATGGCATGTATGGCAACCGGCACATAATGTTGCCGGATGCGCGAATCGTTGATTGCCGTCGCATTTGACGGCGTTGCGATGTGATATGCATCTGGGATCACGTCTGTGAGGTCATGGTAGAAGTATGCGCTCTCGAAAGCGAGGATTCCCTTGGGGTATTTGAACTGGATGGTTCCAAGCTCCGATACCCTGCCGCCGTCAGAATATACGCCGACCTCAATTTTCCGCAGACGCCCATCGGCGATTGCCTTGTCTATCTGATAAGGCGAACCGAAGCGACTGCGGCAATCTTTGTAACTAAGATACATTTGACCGAACCAAGGTGTTTGTCCGTCTTTTACCTTGAAACGGTTAAATGATAGCATAATCCGCTTCCTGTCGCAAGGGGCAATTGCTGTATCGTGGGGTCTGTCCCCAATTCTACACTGGGATAAACCTCTCGTCAAATATTGCGTTAGCTATGCGAACCGTTGGCGAGTCCTGGTTCTTTGATAAAAACGCCGAAACAAGAACGTTCGTGTCGATGACGGCTTTGACGCTCATTTAGCCCTCGTTATTTCGCGTCCAAGATCCTGCCTTTCACGCCGATTTTTTCGTGCCCGTGCAATTTCTGCGTTGATCTCGTCCAATGTTGGCTCTGGCATGTCTTTGTACCGCTCTTGAACCTCCGTCCTCATGTTCTCAAACGCTCGCTTCGCTTCGAGACGAATGTTCGCCTTTTCAGATTCAGGCGACCCTGTGTAATCGTAAATCTCAAACGGAATCTTGCGACTCCGCAATGCAGCCTTTGCGAATACTACAAAGGCAGTAGACATCGTCATGCCGATGTTCTCACAGAATTGGCTGAAGTCCCGTTTAAGACCCTCATCCATTCTTATGCTAAATGCTGTTTGTGCCATCTTACAATCCTCCTGTCTGTCAAAACGAACACATTGTATCATACTATGCACTCACCGTCAATTGGGATATGTAATCTCCATGGCAAGCCCCCTGATTCGAAATTTCTCATGCTTTCCGCCCTTCCACCCCCGCTCCGACCTCTAAACCAGCCCGAAACCATTGATTTTATTGGCTCAAATCGCATTTTGGGGTCTGGAAAGCAGAAATCTGGAATCGAGGAACCGAGAGCGGAAATCTGGCGGCGCCCCTCCTTCGCCCGCACCGCGCCACCCCCTCCCGAGGCTATTCGCGCCGTTACGCGTCCAGTCATGATCGCCATTTTTTTAAACCTAAAATCGTCAGTTGAACCTCAGTTGAGGTGTTATTTCGCGGCGTGACAAGGGCCACGATGTGTTGCGGGAATGCAGGGAAATGCAGTATCATTTACGTCCCTGCCGTCTGTAGTTGCTGTTTTCTCAAGTTGCTGATTTACCGATACCTGATAGGCTACTTTACTTTTTCTAACATACCTACTTTACCATTTCCAAGATTTTTGCTATGCTATGTGCCGAAACTCGTCAATGGAGGCAAAAAAGAATGTTCAAGCGTTGGCAAACAGAAAAAGTGCAACATCTGCTTTCGTGCAGAAGAGGTGTCAATCTGACCGGTGCCCGCCAGGTCGGCAAATCGACTTTGACAGAAATGCTGGATCTGCCAAATGCCAAAAGGTGGTCGCTAGACGACGACGATATTTGCAAGGCGGCGGCTGATGATGCAAACGGCTTTGTCAAGCATGCTCCGAACGAGACCATAATAATAGATGAAATACAGAAAGTTCCAAGGCTTCTGAATTCAATCAAGATGGTCGTCGACCGCGACAATTCCAAAGGGCAGTATCTTCTTACCGGGAGTGCCAACCTCCGCTTCGCAAAGATGGTCAAGGACTCGCTGGCTGGACGGCTTGGCGTCGTGCGGCTGAGACAGCTTGCATTCGCCGAGATGAACGGATGCGGACCTGACTTTCTTGATGTCGCGTTCAAGCGAGGGTTCGAGGGGCGCGATTTCACGGGGCTCGGCAAGCGCGATGTTCTGCGTCTGGCATTTGCGGGCGGCTATCCCGAGGCGAGGGAGCTGTCCGCAGCCGACCGACAGGATTGGTTCAAGACATACCTTGACGACTTGCTGACGAAGGACATACAGGACATAACGGAAATCCGCAAGGTGGAAACTTTGCGCAAGGTTGCGGTTTCGCTCATCGCCCACACCGCGCAGTTCATCGCGGTAAACGAGCTGTCTGCAAAAGCCGAATTAGCCAAAGTCACGCTCCAGAACTACATCGCGGCGCTTAAGGCGCTTTATCTTTTCGATGCAGTCCCCGCCTGGGCGAAGAGCGACTATGAATTGATAGGAAAGCGGGAAAAGTTCTTTGCGACGGATTCTGCGCTTGTGGCCAACATTCTTCGATGGGACGAGGACTCCGCCTATATCGACGAAAAGCAGAATGGCAAGCTCGTCGAGACGTGGGTGTACAACCAGCTCTCCGCAATTGCCGAGACCTCTCTCGACTACTCTATCAGCCACTATCGAGATTCCTGCAAGCGCGAGATAGACTTCATAGTCGAACGCTCGGATGAGGCAATGCTTGGCATAGAGGTCAAGGCGGGGTCCACGTTAGGCAAGGATGACTTCAAGCACCTGAAGTGGTTCTCAGCGAATCTCGCCAAGGGAAAGCCGTTCACGGGCATTGTTCTATATTCAGGAGACCACACGCTCCGCTTTGGCGAGGGCTTCTACGCCGTTCCGCTCGCCGCGCTGGGGGTATAACGATCCATACCCATCCCCACACCCGCGCCACCCATTTAGCGACCTGCGCGGCAGATGCGTCGCGGAGTCAAATTTGGTCGACGAGGCCAGCAAGCCAGATGCCGACGGCGACTTCGTGGGCGGGGCGGACGAGCTGGCGGCGGGCGTCCATCGTGCCGGTATAGACGACGCGGCGAAACTCCCGCGCCACGGCGGGGGCGAGCTCCGCCGTGACCTTGAGCGGCCTTTCGAGCTTGAAGTGCCGCGCCGATTTCTTGTCCGCCACGCCGTCCGCCTCAATCAGCTCCGTGAAATGCTGCTCGAGCGCCGCGACTTTCCCCGGTCGCACTACGTCGGCAAGCCGCTTGCCCTTGCGCGGGTCGCGGCTTCGCGCCGCATTCTGCGAATCGCCGATGAAGACACGGTCCAGGAGCATATAGCCGTTGTAAAGCCCGCCCGGCTCTCGCAGACCCCGCCCTGGTACCACGACATAGCTCATCGCCTCAAGCGCGGCGGCGGTGTCCTCTTTCCTCGCCACGAGAAGCGCGTCCTTCCGCACCGCCTCCAGCGCGGAATCCGCCGGGGACGCGGGATCGAACGCGACGCGCGGCCTCGCGCGTTCGTCGGGGTAGGCGTCGAGATAGGCGGCAAGCGAGCGGACACCCCATTTGCGGTTGTCGCGCCGGACTGTCGGGTTGACCACGAAGGTGAGCCGGACGGACGCTTTTTCGTCCGACGCCCTTGGCGCGGCGGATGTGCCGCCATGCTCTATCTTCGGCACGGTTGTGGAAAATGTGCACGGCGCGGCATTCGTCGGCAGATACGCCGCGTCCGCCCATCGCCTGTCCTTGCCGAAGTCCAGCGCATAGAGCATCATGCGGCCGTCGCGCGCCATGCGTGAGACCTTCTGCCAGTCAAACGTCTCCACGACAAGCTCCACCGATTCGCGCGATCTCTCACCCTTAGATGAACGGAAAGAATAGGCCGAGACCGGCACGGACTTCCTCTTCCCGCCAGTCTCGTACGCGCGGTCGCGGTCGTAGCGGAACGCACCGGCCTGCCGCGGAACGGCGAGAAGGTAGTACCGCCCGTCTTCTCGCAGGATTCGCGGCGAGTGCTTCGGCGAGACTTCAAGCGGCATGTCCTCCCGCCCGCGCATGGGCTTCCACATCCTTGTCGCCGACGCGACGACCGCGACCGCATGGCGCATCGAGCCGGGCGTCTCGTCGAGAGGCCTTACGCGCGTCGCCTGGACGAGCGGCGCGGACGATTCGCCGCGCGACCCGTCGAGCCCGAGCCGCAGCTCGAACGCGAAGGCGAGCGAGAGATCGGGCAGCTTGAGGGAACCAGCCCCCTGTTTCGGCGTGAAGAGCGCGAGCGCGTTGCCATCCATCATCCCAAGCCGCTCCGCGGCGGCGGCGAGGGTTGCGCGGCCTCCAGCCGACTCTATGCGCCGAAGCGCGTCTCCCCTGTCGAGGCCGTTCCTCGCGGCGAGCGCACCTGCGGCGCGGGCGAGAATCGTGTCTACGACGAGTTGCCGCCGCGCGTCGGCGCGCGCCTTCCCCATTTCGCGGACGCGTTCGACGATCTGGGCGGCGTTGTCGCCTCTAAGTCCCTTGCCGACGCTGCGCACCATGCGCCCGGGCAGCTGGTAGCCGCGCAGGAGCCCGCCGATTTCGTCTGGCCGCCGGTCAGGGAATGTGACGAAAAAGAGCGCCCTCATAACGGCGTGGCGAAGTTCCTCCGGCGCGTCGTTCGGCAGGAGGGCGCAGCCGTTGGCGAGAACCACTTCGCGGGCGGCCTTTTCCGCGTCTGCGCAGTCGCGGACCTCTACCGGCCTCTTCGCCCATGGCTTCCTGCGCTCACGGGCGATGTCGAGGGTCAGGATTGTGTTCTTGTCAACATTCTCGTAGCGCGTACGCCCCGGATTGTAGGTGACGCCCCAGCGGAGGGCGAAGGTGAAGGTGCCCTTGCACGGGTAGGCGCAGAATACGAAGTCCGTGGAGATGTGGGCGTACTGCTCGCGTGGGTTGAGTCCGGGGTCGGTCACTGCGTCGAACACGGGGTCTGGCGCAAGCTCAAAGAGGCATAGCTCCTTTTCGGCGACGAGTTCCGTCACGAGCGCCGCGTCGAGCTCCGTCCAGCGGCATTCCCCGCGAGGGTCGACGACAAGACGCTTGTAGCATTCTCTGCCAGCGAGCCGGTTGCTATTTTCGATCAGCAGCCACGAGGCCCAGGCGGGGTCTGACGCGGGTACGGCCATAACTGCGACGAAGTTCCGCCCGTCGGCGTTTCTGAGGAAGAACGTGCGTCCAGTGCGGAGGTTTCGCTCGTTGCAGTTGAGCCCCGCCGTCGCGAAGCCGAAGGACATCCGCACGTAGTCTGGGCGCGGCGCGGTCTGAACGCCGTCGATCCACCTAGCGAAGCGGCGCCATGCGCGGAACCAGCGCGGAGCGGAGAGCCATTCGCGTTCGCCAGCCTCGTCCACGACTTCGCCGAGGTACTGCGCCGCGTATTCGCGGAGCCGCCGCGACGCGGACTTCTTCCATCCCTTGGCGTCCATCGCGGCCTTCATCTCGTCGTAGGTCTCCCAGCGCGAGATGTCCTCGGCGAGGGTGTGCCCGAGCGTCTTGAGGGTGTTCCCTACGGGGTTAAGCGGCGTCATGTAGGAAGCGCGGTGCGACCACAGCCCAACGGCGTCCTTGGGGTCTGCGATTTCGAGGTATTTCGTGGTCGTCTGCTTCGGTTTTCTCGCGTACATCGCCGCCTACTGCACTTCACTGCACTTCAACTGCACCACGCGACGCCCCCGACCGCGCGAGAGCGCGTCGGGAGAGGGGTGTCGCCGCAGTTCAGAAGAAAGTCGCGTTTTGTGCTGCTGCGGCAGCGATGTGCGGAAGCCTGCTGGCCGTTGAATCGGCCAACATCGTCGGCTATAATGGGGTTGAGACGGAAGAGAATCGTGCGCCGGTGATTGGCGCGATGTTCCAGCCGATCTCTGGTGCGGAGACATACGACCTTCGCGACTGCCAGATCGTTGGCGATGGCGAATATTGCGATCCCGGCTTTGAGTTCCTCCGTGTCCTTGACCCGAACTCGTCCGTGAACCTTGCTCGCTATACTTATATTTCGCGAGAGTGGATGGTCGATAACTTCAACGACGACTCCGACGAGTATATCAACCAGTTCAGCTGGGCGATTGGTTGGTGGGTCTACGATCCTTCTGCTGACTATCAGGCGCTCGTAGAAGATGAGAACGACGATACGCTCAAGGTCAAGACAGCCATTACTATTAATGTTGGCACGGCGTTTCTCGGCAACTTCAGCGATGGTCATTCGCTCCGCCTCGTTTCGAGCGGTTCCGTTCCCCTCGCGAGCTCTGGCGTGACGACTGGTGGCAATCGTGCGCCTATGATTGCCAATATTCTCCCTGTTGATACGACTTTGTTTGCGATGACGATTAGCTCCGCCGATGATGACGGCGAATATTGCGATCCTGGCTTTGAATTCCTCCGAGTCCTCGACCCGAACTCGTCCGTGAATGCGGCGCGCTACACTTACATTTCGCGTGACTGGATGGTTGATAACTTCAACGACGACTCCGACGAGTATATCAACCAGTTTAGCTGGGCGATTGGCTGGTGGATCTACGATCCGTCTGCTGACTATCAGGGGCTTATTGAAGACGAACAGGACGATACGCTTCAGCTGAAGGTAGATGTTGATGTTCCTGCTGGTTTCGGTTTCCTTGGCAACTTCAGTGACGGGCACTCGCTCTCCGTCAACTTCCCGGCGGCCCTCTAAAGGATTTCTGTCCGCCGCAAAGGGTGGCGGGCAAAAAACAACGCCCTCCTGCGCTACTTAAGCTAAGGAGGGCATAAAAAAGGAAAAATGAAAATGAAAAAACTAATCGTTGCAGCGGCACTTGTCTGCGCGGCAGTTGTTGCGCAGGCGACTACATTCAAGTGGGGCACAAACGCGCAAGCATACGGCCCAGCGGTCGCTAACTTGACGGTTCCTGGGGTGTATGCTCCTGGAACGGCGAATGCCGACCGAATGAAGACGGAAGGTAGCAGCCAGGGGGTCACTTGGACTTATACCATGATTCTTACGTCAACGGTCGGCACTGATGTCACCGTTTCTGATGCAATTGTTGGAAACATTACGACCTATTCATCCAACAAGATTAGTCAGGACATTACAACTGACTTCTTTGTTCTACCGACGGATGATTCTGCAATCAACTATGCTTGGGATATCGTGATTACCGGTACGAAGACGGTGGGAGAGGATGTGTACACCATCACCTCCGATCACATTATCGGAAATGCCGATTATGGAAAACTGTCCAACTTGTCGATTAGCACCGCTGCTCCTGGCAGCTGGACGGTCACGCCTGAGCCGACGAGCGGGCTTCTGCTCCTCCTCGGCGTCGCGGGCCTCGCCCTCAAGCGCAAGCGCGCGTGAGGGAAGTGTAAAGTTGAAAGTGTAAAGTGTAAAGCTGAATGCGGGAAGCATAAAGTGTAACACGTAAACTTGACACTTACCAAGAAAAGCCCGTCCGCAATGCGCGGGCGGGCTTTTTGACAAAACGAAAGGGAAAACCAAAGGGGATTGACGGCGGAACAGAAAAATGGGATAATACCGAAGCAAATAAGCTAAGCAGTATGTGCAGATTCTATTCGATAATCCATGAAGAACCAGAAGGCGGATACTCCGCCGAGGTTCCCGCATTGCCCGGGTGCTACACTGATGGCGATACGATCGAAGAGGTAAAGGCGAATTTGCGGGAGGCGATTCAACTTTATCTTGAAGTGTCAGAGGGTGAGCGCGAAAACCTTCCTGCTGGTTCGAGTGTCTTGGAAGTGTCGGTATGAAACCTCTTACTGCGCGGCAGATGGCGTCGATGCTGAATGTGCGAGGGTGGTCTTTAGTGCGTCAATGCGGAAGCCACATGATATTCAAGAGGATGGAAGACGGCAAAATCGTCGTCGTTCCTGATCATCGTGGGCGCAATCTCAGCACCGGCACTCAACGACGAATAATGCGCGACGCGGGCATAAAACCTGACGAGCTTTGATATTATCCTGTTCCGCCGCTCGACTTCAAGGAGCGGCAAATGGCCTGGAACGGCAGCAACGGAAAGAACACAAGCGGCACTTCGGATGCGAAGCGTCCTGTCGGCGACGCGAGAAAGAGCCCGTCGATCATGCGCGGCGCATTTGCCGCGCTCGCCGTCGTAGCGCTTGCGGCGGGTGCGTGGTGGTGGCTGATGGCGCGGCCGGCGCCGGAACCGTCTGCGCCAGAAAGACCGAAGCGACCCGCCAAGGCGCCGCTTCCGGCGGCGGAGAAGCCGACTCCCCTGCCAAAGCCAAAGGACTATTCCTCGCTCGACAACATCCAGCTTCGCAGGCTTCCCGAGAGCGAGACGAACAACCTAACCGAAGCGCAGGTGAAGTATTGGCGCATGTTCCATCCGTGGCCGCCGCCGGACAAGGACCAGCCGAAGGCGAAGCACGGCAAGTATCACATCTTCGAGACTCGTGCGGACAACGAAATCGCATTCGTCCTTGCGACGGAGCCGGGCACGATGGTAATCGGGAACAGGTCGGTCGGCCCCGACTTCGAGAGCCGCTTCCTGAAGTCGCTTGAAAAGCCGATCATCGTCAGCAAGGACGATTCGGAATACGAGCAGAACCTCAAGCGGGCGGTAATCGAGGCGAAGCTGAACCTCAAGGACGCGCTTGACCGCGGCGAAGACATCGGTAAGATAATGGACGAGGCGCGGGCAGAACTGCAGAAGCTGGCGCGATACCGCGCCCAGCTGGAGAAGGAGGCGACGGTTATGCTCCACAGGGGCGAGATAGGCGCGGCAGACGCGGAAGACGTGATCAAGGCCGTCAACAAGATGCTCGAGGAAAAAGGCATCGCCCCGATCGAGCTCAATTCGATGTCGCGACTTGCAATGAAATACCAGAACATCGTCAAAAAGGAGAGTGAACAATGAAGAGGATAGTGCTTTCGGCGGCAGTTGCCGTCGCAGTGTCAGTTGCGGCGCGTGCCGAAGTCCAGGAGACGGCAGTGGCGGCAAAGCCGGAGACCGTCGCCTCAATCGCGGAACGCGAGACCGGGGGGAAGATCATCGCGCTCTACAAGAATACAAAGAAGATCTTCTTTGTCAACGCCCAGAGCCGGGTGTCTGCGGAGATTGTCGAGGCGGCGAGGAAGAAAATGCAGGATGTGCTGCGCACGCCGGTCGACATCACCGAGGGGAAGTTCGATTTCGCCGCGCCAAAGATAGAGGGCGAACTGTCGCTCTATGTCATTGACGACGACAAGATGCCGATATCGCTCGTCGCGCCCGAGGGGAGATGGGCGTTCGTCAACGTGGCACGCCTCGC
>ERZ842401.8002-NODE-8002-length-10581-cov-10.837925_pt1 | contig 10581 bp, 5 predicted proteins | sample MGYA00521270_ERZ842401 | MGnify/ENA primary metagenome ERZ842401 (study PRJEB31892, sample SAMEA3878208) | bioreactor metagenome | biome: Moose rumen | place: Sweden | collected 2011-10 | study: EMG produced TPA metagenomics assembly of the PRJEB12797 data set... | reverse complement strand
TTTTTGAAGTCATTATTTGTGAAATAAATCTCTGTTTATTTTCTACTAACTGATATAAATATGCGTCAAAAGTTCCCTCTGTGACATACCTATAAATATCTACTTCTGGGTTTTTATTTCCTTGTCTAATTATTCTTCCACTTCTTTGAATTAAATCACTTGGTCGCCAAGGACAATCTAAATCGTGGAGTGCAATTAGTCTATCTTGACAGTTTGTTCCTGCACCCATTTTTTGTGTACTTCCCATTAAAACTCTTACTTGTCCTCGTCTAACTTTATTAAATAATTCTTGCTTTCTTGCGTCTGTATTTGCGTCGTGTATAAAAGCAATTTCATCTTCTGGTATTCCTCTATCTATAAGTTTTGTTTTCAAATCATTATAGACATTAAACTTACCATCATTGTGTGGTGTTGATAAATCACAGAACACTAATTGTGCCGATTTATCTTCACTTGTTTTATTCCAAATATCATAAATATTATCTGCACAAGTTGCTACTTTACTCTTATCAAAGTCCTCTAACATATCATTAGATAATCTCTGATCTAGTGCTAATTTTCTTCCATCATTTGTAATCTTTAACATATTATCAACTGATGAATCTACCATTTTATTTCTTATCTTTTCTGCTCTTTCAGATAGTTCTTTTACCAATTCTTTTTGTATTTCACTAGGCTCTATAACTATATTATGATAGTTCGCTTTTGGTACAGGAAGATTAAGCATATCAGAGGTTTGTATGTCTGCAACTTCTTTAAACATTGCCATAAGTTCTGGTAGATTAAAGAACTTTGCAAATCTTGTTTTGGCTCTATAACCTGTACCCTCTGGACTTAATTCTATTGCAGTCACAGTTTCTCCAAAAGTTGAAGCCCAAGCGTCAAATTGTTGAAGATGTCGCTTTTCTAATTCTCCATATTGCAAGTATCTTTGCATTGTGTATAACTCTACCATTGAATTAGAAACCGGAGTTCCTGTCGCAAACACTACACCTTTTCCGTCAGTAAGTTCATCTAAATATCTACATTTCATAAATAAATCTGATGACTTTTGTGCTTCTGTTTGTGCTATTCCTCCTACATTTCTCATCTTGGTATAAAGAAAAAGATTTTTATAATAATGTGCTTCATCTACGAATATTCTATCAACACCTAATTCTTCAAAAGTGATTACATCATCTTTTCTTGAAGTATCATTAAGTTTAGCAAGTCTTGTTTCTAAACTCTTTTTAGTTTTCTCCATTTGTTTGATAGAAAATCTTTCGCCATTACTATTTTTTAAATCTTGAATACCAAAAGTTATATCATCAATTTGTTTTTGAATTATTGCAATTTGTCTTCCAACTGACATTGGTATCTTCTCAAATTGCGAGTGTGAAATTATAATAGCGTCATAATCTCCTGTGGCAATTCTTGAACAAAACTTTTTACGATTAGCAGTTTCAAAATCCTTTTTAGTTGTGACTAAAATGTTCGCACTTGGATATAATTGTAAGAACTCTTGACCGAATTGTTCTACTATATGATTAGGTACTACAAATAAAGATTTATTACATAATCCTAATCTTTTTGACTCCATTGCTGCTGCTACCATTTCAAATGTTTTACCTGCACCTACTTCGTGAGCAAGTAAAGTATTACCACCATAAAGTATTCTTGCTATTGCATTTACTTGATGTGGTCTTAAAGTTATTTCTGGATTCATTCCATCAAAAGTGATATGACTTCCATCATATTCACGAGGTCTAATAGAATTAAATCTTTCATTATACTCTTTTGTAAGTCTTTCTCTACGCTCTGGGTCTTTCCATATCCATTCTTCAAAAGCAAGTTTTATTTGCTCTTGTTTTGCTTGTGCTATTGCCGTTTCTTTTTTGTTTAATTCTGCGACTTTCTTACCATTTTCGTCCTCATAATAATCATAAATCCTTGTGTCTTTTAGATTCAAACTATCTTCAATAATCTTATAAGCATTTGCTCTACCTGTACCATAAGTATTAGTTGCTTTTACATTATACTTGTCATAGTTTTTACCATCAATATACCATTCAGAAGTAGATTCCATATAATGAACTCTAATATTCTGACTAGCATAATAATTTGGATTTAATAAGTATTCTATAAATACTTTTATATCTTCTGGTGGTATCCAAGTAGAGCCAAGTCTTACACTTATTTCACTAGCACTTAAATCTTTCGGTTGAACTTCTTTAAGATATTTCACATTAACATTAAATCTCTCATCAGTTTCTGCAAACTTTTCTGCTATTCTTAATTTTTCTCTTACATTTCCAGAAAGATATTCATCTGCTGTCACCCAATGATTAGGCTCTCCATATTCTGGAACATTGAATATTTCTCCCTCTAAATCTTTAAGCATTTCGTCCATATTCATATTGCATAGTTCTTGCATAAATGTTATATCAACTCTTGCTTTTTCAGAAAGTGAAACAATTAAAGCGTCATTTGCATTATCAACTGATGTGATTTCTGTTTTAGGTTTGATAGTTCTTTTTGTGAACATATCGGCTTTTCTTGCAAGGTTTCCATTTTCGTCTAATATTTCAAGAGAACATAGTAAATAATAACTTGAATCGTTAGAAAAAGCAGAGTTATTACCTCTACTATTGATTAGTCCATATTTCTTTGTAAATGCGTCATATAAACGATTTAATTTAGCCTGTTCTCTCTTTATATCTTCGTCTGGATAATCTTCTGTTTGATACTCTAAAAGAGTTCTCACACAGTCCCTTATTTCAATAAGTCCTCTCACTCTATTTTCGGTAGTCATTGCAAGTTCTTGTGGGTACATTCTACTATTTTCTCTAAAATAGATTTTGTCATCTATTAGAGTGTATGAGAAGTTTCTAACAGTTAAATCTGCTTCAATAGAATTATCTTCTTCTCCTATATCATCTAGTTCATATTCTTTTACTTCGGCGTGTATATTTGATATTGCTTGTTCTAGTTTATCTCCTAGATTTTCGCCATCAGATATACAAGCAGAGTCATAACCAAATCTAGTAGAAATCATTTCCATATTACCCATAATCATATCTGGGTTATCAATGAAATATTGATTCATCTTTATTCCATTTTCATTTTCTCCTAGATATACCCAATCTGGCTCAATATCAGTTATTGAATCTCTTTTTTGTAAGAATATAATGTCTGATGTGACTTCTGTACCGGCATTTGCTTTAAAAGTATTATTAGGTAGTCTTATTGCTCCTAATAAATCTGCTCGTTGTGCAATATATCTTCTTACACTTGGATTTTCTTTATCTAGTGTACCTTTTGAAGTTATAAATGCAACAACTCCTCCCGGTCTAACTTTATCAAGTGTTTTAGCAAAGAAATAATCGTGAATTAAAAACTTATTCTTATCATATTTCTTATCTAATACTTTAAAATCTCCAAAAGGAACATTTCCTACTGCTACATCAAAGAAAGAATTAGGAAGATTAGTATCTTCATAACCTTGTACTGCAACAGAAGATTTTTGATAAAGTTGTCTTGCTATTCTACCACTTATTGAATCAAGTTCTACTCCATACATTTTGCAATCTTTTAATGAGTCTGGAAGCATACCTATAAAGTTTCCTGTTCCACAACTAGGCTCTAATATATTACCGGTTTTAAGTCCCATATTTTCTAATGCTTTATACATAGACCTAATTACTACCGGTGGTGTATAAAATGCCGTTAAAGTGGATTCTCGTGCTTGTGAATACTCTGTTTCATCAAGTAAGTTCTTTAAGATATGATATTCATTACTCCAAGAAGAATCCATTTCATCAAATGCTTGTGGAAGTCCACCCCAACCAACATACTCTGATAATATTTCTTGTTCTTCTGGTGTGGCAAATCTGTTTTCTTCTTCACATTTCTTTAAAACTTTAATTGCTTCAACATTACGATTAAACTTTTCTCTCGGCGTTCCCTCTCCCAAACTATCATTTAATATTCTAAATTGACTACGATCAGAACTTGATATTTCTGGGTGTATATCAAAACTTCTAATCTTATTACTTTTTTTCTTTTCAAACTTTGGAACAATATTTTCTTCTATTTCTACATCATCAATTTCAGTAGGAATTGATAATTCTTGTTCTTTTGTTTCTTTTACTTCACTTTTTTCTTCTTGTTTTTGTTCTTCAATATCACTTATTTTAACTTTAAGGTGGTCATTTGCAGGATTTTCTTTTACTTTTCTATCAAATTCTTCTTTTGACATTTCACGATTAAATAATGGGTATTGATAATCATATAAGACTACATTAAAATCTCCAATATTTAATATTTCGTATTCATCTGCACCAATATAAACTTTATCTCCTAAATGATATTGATAGTCATATTCTTCTTCGGCTTGTTCTGGAACAATACTATCTGCTAGGCTTTTTTCGGCTTCTATAAACTCTCTTTCCTGTTCTTGTTTTTCAAGCCAATTAGGATATTCTTCCAATTCCTTTGGATTTAGGTATCTATCTTCGTGTATAAGAGTTTTTATTCTCTTTTCAATATAATTCCACTTAAAGAGTTGTTCCGTTGCACTAGGGTCAAAATAACCACGATAAAAGCGAATACCTTTTGAATCATAATCTATCCCTATACCAGAATATTTTATAGTTTCACTTGCTCCACCAATTCCATATAGATTTTTAAGATAATTGATGTTATCTTCTGCTGATAAACTCTTTTGGAACATTTCATAAATAGAATATTTAGTTTCTGTTCCTCTTTCAGTTAAGTATCTATCAACAAACTCTTGTGTAAACTCTAAATCTGATACAGTCTTTTCACTATTATCATCAATTAAAGATAATTGGTCTGTCATACTAGGCAGAGGCTCAATTCTATCATTTAATTGATTTAATAATATCATTGCTTCATAATGATAAGTTAAATCTTCCCAACTAACAAAACTTTCGGTATCTCTTGATAAGAAATTACCTTTCCAAAATAAAATACCGTTGTCATAAGTTTTATAACCATACATCTGGTCATCAACTATAACACCGGTATAATCTGAATTAAATATTCCTTTAAGGAACTCTGCTCTTTTTGTAATATCTTGTTCATTGTTAATAAAGTCCTTTATTTCTTTATTGGATTTTCGTAAATGTGGGGTTGTACTCAATATTTGATTTATTTTTTCATCAAGTACAACATAAGAAGTTTTTGATTTATCTGCTTCGTAGATATTTAAGCGTATATCAACTCGTTCGCTACTATCTCCTCTGCTGATGTCTTCAAGTTGTTCATTAGTCCCACCCATTTCATTGGGTCTGTCGCTTTCAAATTCTCTGTTATCTTCTCTTTCTCTTTCATCTCTGATACTATCTGTTCTACCCTCTCCATTGCTGTTTCTTGAATATTCATCAAATGCTCTGGAAGACTGTTGCTCATTAGTAGAGTTGTGTATAGAGATTTCTTGTTCTCTTTCAAGTACCTTAATCTCATCATTGCGTATTTGCCCTCCACTTGAATCTTGTTCTCTGGTATCGCTAGATCTGGTATCTCGTAATCCCCTTGACGTGTGTAAGTTATCATAATTATTCCTCCTTTCAGCAGTATTTCTGCTTTCGCTTACATCATAAGACAAATCATTATCTATATCAAATGTGCGAATTTTATTTATTTCGTTAATTCGCAGATTTTTAATTGTATTATAAATCTCACGAAGTCCCATTTCTGATATTTCACTCGTTGCAACACCTATTCTTGTAATGGTGTCATAACTATTAAAACTTAATATATCTACAAAGTCTTTATGTGTGAAATATTCATTAGGATTTAATCCACATCTTTTAATCATTGAAAAAGCAATACTATTAGAAAGTGCGTTTTGGAATAATGCTTTTACACCATCTTCATCAAGTGATTCAAGAGAACTATTTTCTCTATAAAACATTAAATCTTCTAAATAATCTTGCATATTATCTTCAACAATTATTTTTGATACTGATTTAATTGCAAGTCCCAGAGAACTTTTATCTTCAAGTTCTCCGTACTTGTTTTCTAATGACTCAATAATGTCTAATTCATAAGGTTTAGAAACTGACCATAATCTAAAACTTTTACCAAACTTACTATTGGTATCTGCAATATCAAATACATATCGCAAGTTAGTATAGCCATTATCTTCTGAAAGAAGTGCTATTCCTTTTGCACCACGATTAACCCATCTTCCTACTTGTTTATTCCAAGCCTCAATTTTAGCACAAGCAACTGCTTGTGGTCTTTGTGCATAAATTAACACTTGGTCATTAAAAGGATATTTGTAGTTCATTGCAGCACATTCCAAAAAGGACATCCATTCATCTGGATTTTTACTTATTTGTGTTAAGGTTTCTCCATAAAGGTCTGTAATTAGTCTTAATTTACTCGCCATAATGCACCTCCTATTCTAAATTAGACTATTCATTATTTGTTTTGTCTTCTTTGATTTTTTCTCTTACTCTAACTAAAACATCATAGAAGTTCGTGTGAATATCAATATCTCCAACTCCAAAAAAGAAAATCATAAATAAATCTACCATTTCATTGTTGTAGAATCTCATATCCACTATTTCTGTCCCATCTTCTTCTTTAAGTGGAACACTATACCTTAATAACTTGTCTTTCATTTTAGAACATTTATTAGAATAATATTCATTTCCACAATCAATCATATTATCTAATACTTGAACAAGTTTATTGTAGTCATCTACATTTAATTTAATTTTAATTGGTGGTATTCTCTTTGAGTATGCCATTATAATTCCTCCTATCTTTCTCTATCTTTGTCTTGTTTTACTTTTTCATTTAAAACAATATTATTTCTATAATTTGCTAATGCTTCTTTAACAGAAGTATTGCTTAAAATGTCATCTACTTTTGCTTTGGCTTCTTGTTTGTTTTTAGCCTCTACTTCAAAAGTAATTGTTCCATTTATATCTACATCAATTTCAAATTTTTTCATTTGCTATCATTTCCTTTCTCTTTATAACCACTTAAAAAAGTAGTTATTTGTTTATTTTTTACTGCCATTCTAAAATCAATTATTATTGCTATTTCAGTAGATGTTAGATTTCCCATTTTAACTAAATCTTCTAACTTCATTGCTAGGATTTTTTTATCTGTATTAAACCCTGCTCCAAATAACTTTTCTAGTGCTTTTGTTATTTGATTTAGATTATAATTTATATCCATAGTCTAACCCTCCTATACTGTTTCAACTAATTCACAGATAACTACAATTTGCTTATTTGTATTATGCCTACAAGTAATTAAAGTAAGAGTTGTCTTTTCTTTATTTCTAATGATATTAGCAGTTCCTGTCTTTTCAATATCATAAATATTAACAACTTTATACTTATACTCTTTTCCTTGATAGAAAACACTTACTTCATCATCTTGTGATAATTTATAAAGATTTCTAAAATAAGATATTCTACCTGTTCCAGAATGTCCGGCTAAAATAAAATTACCATTTGCAATATCTGGATAAGTTGATTCTTTTAATATTTGAATATTTCTATTCACATTATTACAATAACTACCTATTGAACATAGTCCTTTTTCTAGTCCTATTTTAGGTATTTTAATTACTGCAATATAATTCGTATTATCTTGTGTAGTAGTTTCTTGTTTTTCTTCGGTTGGTGTTTCATCAACAATAGTTTCATCATCTATTGTTTCTTGAACTTCATAAAATTCTTCAATTTTAATATCTTCTGCTCTATCTAATAAATAGTTATAAAGATATTTACCACCTACTACTGCAATTCCTATTAAGATAAGTAAAGAGCCAACTATTATAAGTTGACTCTTTCTTCCTTTACTATTATTCTTATTTTCTTTTCTTTTTAACATAAACAATAACTCCTATTCCACTTAATATTAGTAATGATCCAACTAATTCTATAATGTGATAATCATTAACTCCTGTATTTGGTACTTCAATAACTACTTTTTCATCTACCATAGTACATTTAACTATTTCTCCATCTTCAAGTATTTCAAAATACATTTTTTCTGGATTTAATGTGTAGCCCTCTGGTGCTTCCTTTTCAACAAAATAGTATTTTCCATATCTTAAATCTTCAATAGTTATTTGCCCGTTTTCGTCTGTTCTACCACTAAATACTAACTCATCTTTATCATTAAAAACTTCAATAAGTGTATTAGGTAGAGGCTCACTCGTTGATACATCTTGTTTAGTTATTACTACTGTACCTGTGATAGGTTTGTTTTTCATTTCGGCTTTTACTATTTCTCCATTATCTTTTATTTCAAAGTAAACTATTTCATCAGTAATTACATAGCCTGTTGCTGCTTCTTTTTCTAAAATATAGTATTTTCCTACTTTTAGTTCATCAACAACAACCTTACCATCTTCATCAGTAGTTCCTGTAAATATTAGTTCATTGTTTTCTGTATAAATTTCAAGAATAGTATTAGGTATAACATCTCCATTAACTAAATCTTTTTTAGTTATTTCAACAGTACCTTTCTTTAAGATATTAGTCATTTCAAGTGAATCATAAACTATTGGTGTTAAATTATCTACTTCTGTAAGTTCAATATGATATTCTGTTTCATCTAATACATATTCATCATCTGTTTCGGCTTCTTTGACGATATATTTTCCAAGTGGTAGTTTCTCACTTATTGCATAGCCGTCTTCATTAGTTGTCATAGTTCCAACTAAATCGCCTTTTTCAAAATAAATATGATTTCCATCTGATGATTTAATATCTTCTTCTGCATAGATATTATAAACAATTCCCTCTAATGATTTTCTACCATTATAATTGAAAGTGTCATTGTCTATCTCAAATAATTCTCCACTTTTAGAGATTTCAATTTGTCCTTTTATTGGTGTGTTTTTGTAATATACAGTAATAAATGGACCATAAGTTGTATAAGCATAGTGTGTATCATCTCCAATAGTAAAATCTAATCCATTTTTATCTAATACATAACCTTTTGGACTATCAGTTTCAATTAGTTTATAGTTTCCTGCAACTAATTTTAAATAAGTGACAAACACTCCATTCTCATCAGTTTTAAATTCACTATAAACTTTTCCACCTACAAATTGTGATACATATTGTTTTGTATCTTTGTTATAGATTTTGAAAGTAGTATTTGCTAATGCAATAGTTTTACCTGTTTCAATATCTGTTTTAAATACTTGTAAATATGCAGATAGTGCATTATTTAAAATATTATAATATTGTTCTTTTTCAGAGTTATAATCAACAGTTATAAAGAAATCATAAATCTTTTCAAAACCTGTTGTAGAGTTTACTTGATGGAATTTCCAAACTCCATAAGGTATATCTAGTGTAGCGTATCCATTTTTATCAGTAGTAATAGTATCATATAGAGTTCCATCTGGATAATAGATTTCAAATTGAATACCATTTTCAGCATTTAAAAATGTTGTATTTTCATCTACAAACTCATATTGTTTTAAAATACTAATATAATTTTTAACTACTGTTTCATACACATCTAAATTACTTAATTCTACTGCCTTTGAATCAAAGTCATATTTTGTATTATCAAGTAAATAACCCTCACTTGGTGTTATTTCTTTTAAATAATAACTTCCATAACTTAATACATTAGCACTCTTTCCATAGCCATTTTCGTCTGTTGTGATTTTAGTGACTAATGTTCCATCAGTTTTATACACTCCATATACTGCACCTTTTAAAGTTGCTTGTCCTTGTGCAACTGATGTTTTAGTTTCATCATCTTTTTTGTTTATTTCAACAGAACTATAATAACTATTAACCCTAATTTTAGCAATTACAGGGTCTGTTGTTCCCGGTATCATCATATTTTGAATACCATCTCCAACAAATAATTTATAAGCAGAATTATAAGGCATTTTCTTTGATAAAGTAATATCTATTGCTCCATCTTTTGTAGGGACAATAGTAAGTTTATTACCATCTACATTATAATTTGCTCCACTGACACTGACATTATAATTTCCTAATACATTGTTAGTATCAGTAAGTGTAAGAGTTTCTCCTACTTGTAGTCTATAAACACCACCATTAAATGATGGTCTATCATAGTGATGAGATATAAGTCTTTCTATTTCTGCTTTCTCTGCTGATACATCAAGTTGTGTTCCACTTGCATATCTTTGAGTCCAGAAAGTTGTTGTTGCACCCTCTCCAATAATAGTATCCCAAATCATTCCTTGTGTTGCCATTCTATATTGAAGTGTTTGATGTCCCGGATAAGTATATCCATAATATCCGATTAACAATAATCTTTCTTTGATAGAATTAGAAAGTCCTGTTGCTTCCCAACTTCCTTGTGAATAAGTTGTTCCCTCTGGTATATTTGGCTCTATACAATATGCTACTTCTCCGTCCATATTATAAAGTCTGTAATACCAAGAGTGTTGGTCGCTCCCATCTGCTTTTTGTCTATTATAAAAATAGTCTGAGTTAGTATAACTCAAAGTTGCTGCTTGAACTGCGTGTGCATTAACAGTAAAGCCTATCATAAGTCCAAGCATTACTAAAAAATATTTAGCACATTTTTTCATTGTTTTTTTCCTCCTCT